>Ga0192244_10330_pt1 | contig 19293 bp, 10 predicted proteins | sample Koala_Koa27_L3_FD_131234 | JGI IMG/M metagenome (GOLD analysis project Ga0192244, IMG submission 131234) | Enriched cells from koala feces incubated with labeled cellulose particles, San Francisco Zoo, California, United States - Koala_Koa2-7_L3 ... | reverse complement strand
CTTGCCTGCATCAGACGGTTGGCACTTGTGTGCAATTCGATGGCATTAATCAATCCCTCCTCGTATTTGCGAAGATTGAGTCGATGCGCCATATTCATGGCCTCTTCCTGCCTGTCCACCTGATAAAATTCATCAGCCTGACCGTTCATATCAGCCACAGCCTGCTCTATATCACTATACAAAGTGCGCCGGGTTTCTTCTTTCTGATTCCGGGCGATAACAAGTTCCTGCTTGCTCCTTTTTAAATTCGACACACGCGCCAATCCATCAAAAATGGGAAGGGAAAGAGAGAAGCCGACATAATATCCACGCTTATTTTTGAATTGTTCGGAAAAAGGGATATACTCGCTGCCATCCATGAAGCGTGCAAACCCGGTAGATATTCCACCGTGTGCCGTAAGCGTCGGTAATAATAAGCCTTTTGCAGCCCGATAAGAAAGCTCGCCAACACGCAAAGAAGCATTGGCTACCTGTGCAGTAGGCAGAAACAAGAGTGCATGCTGATATATATTTATGGGAGAATCTTCCGTTTTAGCAATCATCTCCAAAGTATCATATCCGGCTATCTGCAGTTCCTCTTCAATAGGGAAATACATTTTCTCTTTCAGGCGGATGATACTTATCTGAAGAAGATTCTTCTGCCGGGTCAGATTGTAACTGTCCGCAGCCTCTTTCGCTGCCAGTTCAGCAACATCGGGAGAAGCTTTCAAGCCGAGTTTTTCCATCCGTTGGGTACGCTGAAGATTCTTGCTGCTCTCCTGCCACTGCTGACGGGCCAGCTCAACCATCTCACGATAATAAAACGTATTAAAGAAGGCTTCCATGGTTTCATAAGCTGTCAGGTCTTTAGCTTCCTGCAACTGATGTTTTCCCAGTAGGGCATTTACTTTTTGTATTCTGGCACGAGTAATTCCTGCTAACCCATCAAACAATACTACTCCGGAAGAAATGCCATAGGTATTGCCGAATGAATTTATATCCGTATATGTATTAGTCTCAGAATCCAATCCACGTCCAAAATTGAAATTTGCACTCACATCCGCTTCAACAGAAGGCAGAAGCCGGGCAACGGCCTCACGATAATTCTGGGTATGGATTTTATTTCGGGCCTCCTGACTGCTCACCCGTGTATTATTCTGTACTGCATACTCCATACATTCTTTCAGTGTCCAGACTTTGGTCTGACTCCAAAGAGTGGCAACAATACTCAAAAGCAAAAAAAACACATGTTACTTTTCTCATAAGTTTTCCGGATATTATTTACGGTACGATTCAGATAATATATATCCAGAAGTATGCCAAAGTCAGAACCAACTAATTATCAAACATTTAAATAGAAGCATAAGAAACCGATAGTGTAAGATAGCTTTACACTTGCGAGGGAGATACTTTACAAAACACCATTCCGAACACCGTCCAATCCCTGATGACATAATGTTTCAGATTGCCACCATGCAGGCGCATGATATAACGCGAAAGACTCAAACCGATGCCCGAACCTGATTCTTTGGTGGTGAAAAACGGCACAAAGATATGAGGAAGTACCTCCTGGGGAATGGGTGCCCCATTATTACGTACTTCAATAACGGTCTGTCTGGATGATGCCAGCACCGTCAGTTCAATCCGCTTACCGGAATATCTTTCAGCACTTCCGGAATCAAATGCTTCCGCTGCATTTTTTACCAGATTGACAAGTACCTGCAATATCTGACTTTCATCTGCGTACAGGGGCTGAGGATTCCCCTCCCGGATGATACGAACCTCAATTCCCTCTTCCCGTATCTTAGCAGAACAAAGGCTAACCACCTTCTCCAGCAACAATTCCGTATCTATAAGTGCTATTTGCGGTTGGGGAATCCGGGTAAACTGCCGATAGGACTCTACAAAATTCAGTAATCCTTTCGTGGTAGCATGGATAGTCTCAATTGCATCCACTGTATTCATATAAAGAGAATTACCGGAAATCTCAGCACTATGAGTCCGGAACGAGAACAACAACGATTCACTCAATGAAGTAATCGGGGCAATGGAGTTCATTATTTCATGCGTCATCACCCGGATAAGGCGAATCCACGATTCCATCTCCTTAGCTTCCAGTTCACTGCCGATATTATTGAGTGTAATAATCCGGAGGGGAGTGCCGGAAACGACTATCTTGGTCAAGTGTAAACTCAACTCCGTCTCTTCCCGCTCGTTGGCAATCTTCACAAGGGGCGCCTCCCCCGGCTTCATCGTAAGGAAAAGTGCCGGAAACGATTCATCCACATTACGCAACTGGTTCAGATGAGAAAGACTGCTCAACCCCAGCAACTCCGTAGCCGACCGGTTGACATTACGCACAAAGCCGTCTTCATCGGCAATGATGATACCGGTAGATACACTCTCCACAATCGTCCCGAGGAATTCTTCATCTTCTATAATCTCACGGCGGGCTTTTATCAGGATTTCCTTAATCCTGTTCAGCATACGGTTCAGTTCCTTTTCGCGCAGAGACATCTGAGTGGTAGAAAAGTGAAAAGAATAATCACCGTTCTCCATCGCTTTCAGTAGGAACAGGATATTCTTGTTGAATTTTCTATAGTTCCTGAACAGCCCGCACAAAGAGAAAGCAACGATAACCGCACAGACCACTCCGTAAGCGATATCTCCACGAGTGAACAGCAGAACAGCCGCCATCAGTGATGCCATCAATATCAGAAGGCAGGTTATCAGCCTATATTCTATAGATTTGAACATTCGCTTCTCTCCCGGACAGATACCTGTTTAAAGTTCATATTTCCTTATTTTACTATAGAGTGTAGGACGCGAAATCCCAAGTTCGGCAGCCACTGCGGAGATATTATAATCATACTTCTGCAAGGCTTTCTCTATCAGTATTCTTTCCATCTCTTCAAGAGTAAAGGATTCCACTACTAAAGAAGTCTCCTCCGGTGTACGCATATAAAAATCAGCAGGTTGCAATTCCTGATTATCACTCAGGATGACAGCTTTTTCTATCGCATGCTCCAGTTCGCGCACATTTCCGGGCCAGGCATAACTTTCCAGTTTTCGGAGCGTTTTCTCACCCAACTTTAAACTGCCTTTATTGTACTTCCTCGCCAACCGCCGGAGAAAGAAATCCGCCAGTTCAGGAATATCCTCACGACGTTCGCGCAAAGGCGGAACTTCAAGATGAATCGTATTGATGCGATACAGCAAATCTTCCCGGAACTCCCCTTCTTTCACAGACTTAAAAAGATTCTTATTGGTAGCCGATATCAAACGTATATCCACCGGAATGGATTTGTTACTTCCCACACGTGTTATGTGCCGGGTTTGTAAAGCAGAAAGTAGTTTTGCCTGCAAAGGATAGCTGAGATTTCCGATCTCGTCCAAAAACAGCGAACCACCATCGGCCGCCTCAAACTTTCCTGCCCTATCTACCTTAGCGTCGGTAAAAGCACCCTTTACATATCCGAAGAGTTCGCTTTCAAAAAGGCTTTCGGTAACCGCTCCCATATCCACACTGATAAGCGTTTCCGCAGCCCGGGGAGAGTAGCGGTGTATAATTCTGGCTATAAGCTCCTTGCCCGTTCCATTCTCACCGGTAATGAGGACGTTGGCATCCGTCACAGCCACTTTCTTTATCATAGTGAGCAAACGCTGCATCGCGGGAGATTTCCCCCAACAAATATCCTCTTCTTTCTGAATATCACGATTGAGCACACTCTGTTTCTCGCGCAACTTCTTTACCTCTTTACGGGATTGACGCAGAGAGAATGCCGATTGCAAAGTTGCCAGCAACTTAGCATTGTCCCACGGTTTTACAACAAAATCAGTTGCCCCACCCTTAAGTGCTTTCACGGCAAGGTCTATATCAGCATATGCTGTAAAAAGGACGACAGGAAGTTCTTCATCCACTTTCTTTATTTCAGAAAGCCAGAACAGCCCTTCGTTACCGGAATTGATACCTGCCGAGAAGTTCATATCGAGTAGCACCACATCCGGATTCTTATCCCGCAACTCGGACATCAGCGTATTGGGAGATGTAAGCAAAGAAATAGTTTCAAAATAATCACTTAAGAGTATCCTCAAGGCACTGAGCACATTCTTATTATCATCTACAATGAGGATATTTCCTTTCTTCATTCAGAGTTTTCTTTTAAAGGGCTTCTGCCCTGATTTACAATTTCTCACGAACAAATATCGCAATATTCCGGCAGAATCAAAAATAATCCGGGATGCAACTGTCTTTTTATAAAAAACAGTTCTGAACCTTAACCAAATCGTATCTGAAGCTCAGCAACTTCCTACCTACTCCCTGTTATATATTAGGACTTGATAAGGAGTAGGTAGGGAGTAAGTAAGGAGAAGGTAGGGAGAAGGTATGATGCAGACAGGGTTTATTCGGTTTTCAATGATTCTATAGGATTTGTCGCAGCCGTTCTCCAGGTTTGGTAACTGACTGTGACCAAAGCAACCAAAGCAGACAACGCACCCGCCAGCAGGAATACCCACAGACTCAATGGTGTCTTTACCACAAAACCCTCCAGCCAATTATACAAGAAGATGTAAGCTATGGGACAGGCTATCAGGAATGAAATTACTACCCAGACTACCACATCTTTGTTTAGCAGCAATAATAAGTCGGTCACCTTTGCCCCATTTATTTTGCGTATTCCAATTTCCTTCACCCTGCGCTGGGTAGAGTAAAATGCAATGGCAAAAAGTCCGGCAGCAGAAATAATAAAGGTGATCAGTAAGGCATAACTCAACACGTTGCGTGCATTCATTTCTGCTTTGTACTGCGCATCATAAACTTCATCCAGAAAATGATATTCAAAGGGGACATTCGGATTAGTCTCTTTCCACATCTTTTCCATTATTTGTATGGCATCCTGCGGATTTCCAATAGTCCGTACAAAAATAGGATTATGGTCATTGCGTGACAGATTCAGATACATTTGCGCACCGGGAGTTTCATGAAGCGACTTCACATAGGAATCACGTATTACTCCTTTAACCGTAAAAGTTTTCCCGTCATTCTCTATCAATTTCTGACCGATAGATATATAAGTGAAAGACGCATCAATCGGATTATCTCCCAGTTCAAGGGCTTGCACGGCAGCTTCATTTAGCACACAGTAGCGGGAATCTGCCGAGCCTTCCAACCACAAAGAGTTCTCGCCCGCAACAAACTCCATATCAAAGAAATCAAAATAATTGGGTGACACTTCCGAAAGATCTATCAGCAAGCCTTCGCCACCATTCAGATTGCGAGCACCCACTCCATTTCCCATGCGCAATGGCAAGTCATATTGCTTCATGGCAACATCTGCAATAGCAGGATTCTTCCTCAGCTCGTTCTGCAAGGTCTTATAATCGGCACCGAATGCACCCCAGCCGTTCACATAAAACACATTTTTATTATCAAACCCGAGGTCCTGAGATAAAAGAGTGTCGATCTGCCTGCCGAAAAAGAACACAATTATCAGGAGACTTATCGAAGAAGTGAATTGTATGATGACAAGTGCTTTCTGGAAAGCCGACATCTTCTTGCCGCGAAACTTACCGCCAATCGTTTCTATGATACCGAATTTTGTCATTCTGAATGCCGGAAAAGAACCTGCTATCAGAATAGTAATCATCAGCAGGCAGAAGAGAAATACATAAAGTTGCAGACTGGCAAAGTCGATAACAGTTGTGGAACCTGTATAATTATTGAATACGGGTAGCGTCAACATAGCCAGCAGCAATCCGCCAGCTACGGAAATAAAAACATAAACGGCTGTTTCTTTATAGAATTCCAGTATCAGGACTTTCCGTCCGGCACCTTGGGATTTCTTTATTCCGATACTTTAGCGCGTATGAATGCAGTGGATATAAACAAATTGGTGAAATTAATGCAACCTATTATCAGAATTACAAGAGCCGTGAATACCAATATCTGTAGGAAGCTTTTGTCGCCTTTCACAGCATTATCAAATCCAGGGTCCGTCTTACTGAAATGTATATCTTTGATGGGCTCCAGGCCTAACTCGTTATATGCATCTTTCAGAAAACCACCTGCCCCGGTTTTATTAATTTGAGTAAGGCGCTCCCCTATCAGGCCTAAATCGGCACCGGGTGAAAGGATAAAGTAAGTATCATAGTAAAAGCCGCTATCCCACTCCTCCCTCTTATAATTACCGAATAAAGGGAAGATGACCTCGGCCTGTATATGTGCATTACGGGGAATATCATACATTACCCCCGAAATAAAGAAATCATAACCATGCGATACAATCCGCTGCCCGATGGGGTCTTCATCCGGAAAGTACTTCCTGGCAGCCGATTCTGTAATAATTGCGTTATTCGTTCCGGAAAATGCAGTTTCAATATCTCCTTCTTTTAGCGGAAAACTAAAAAAAGGAAAAGAAATTAGCATCGGCCACAATGGAGGGTACTCCAAAATGCACCATATTATGGAAGGTAACTCCCATAGGTCTGCTTACAATCCGACACATTTTTTCAATAGAAGGAAGTTCTTTCTCAGCAATCTCACCCAGTGGTTTGAAGGAAGTGGCTGCCCTGACCGGCTTTCCATTCAGTTTAAAATTTTGTACAACCCTATACATTCTGTCCCCATCAGGATAGAAATCATCATAAGTAAGCTCGTTTATAGCCCATAAGCCGACGATTATGGAAACCATGATACTAAGGCTGAGGCTACAGATATTAAGTGTCCCTACTACCTTCTGCTTATTGAAGTTTCTAATAAATTGTTTCATTGGGTCAATTGTTCTTTTTAAAGTTACAGCCGACTATCCGGCACCAAAGATAGAATTTAATTGGTTTTTTCTGCAAATAATATATCCAAATCCATGCCAAAACGATACAGGGCTAATAATCAAACGATTAATTTAACGCCTAAGAATATAGGTGTTAAGTAAGTTTACAGTCAGTGGAAAAATAAAGCATTTTATTACCAAGCATCTGGAAATCCCTACTATATTTATTTACTCCGTTGTCCTCCTTTCTTTTCCAGATAATTAAAAAGTCTTCATTTGCAGATTTTCCCAAGAAATTTCGTATTTTTGCGTTCGACTGAAAAATTCAGTGATTATTCAGAATAGATATTCCCGAAATAGATATGAGCGAAGACTTTGAAGCACCGAAAGACGACTTGGAAAAGAACCTCCCGGAAGGGAACGAAGGACATTCGGATTATAAACCCGCTGACACGAAAGACGTAAAAGCAAAATACCAACTTAGCGGTATGTACCAGAATTGGTTTCTGGATTATGCTTCATACGTTATTCTGGAACGTGCCGTACCCCACATCAATGATGGTTTTAAGCCTGTGCAGCGACGCATCTTGCACTCCATGAGGCGTATGGAAGATGGGCGCTACAACAAAGTGGCGAACATCGTAGGACATACCATGCAGTTTCACCCGCACGGTGATGCTTCCATCGGTGATGCATTGGTGCAGTTGGGACAGAAAGATTTGCTCGTAGATTGCCAAGGAAACTGGGGTAATATACTCACCGGCGACGGTGCGGCTGCTCCCCGTTACATCGAGGCACGTCTGTCTAAGTTTGCCCTCGATGTGGTATTCAACCCTAAAACAACCGAATGGAAACTCTCCTATGACGGACGCAATAAGGAACCGGTAACTCTACCAGTGAAGTTCCCTTTGCTCCTGGTACAAGGGGTAGAAGGTATTGCCGTAGGTCTTTCTTCCAAAATACTTCCCCATAACTTCAATGAACTTTGCGATGCATCCATCCGCTATCTGCACGAGGAAGAGTTCAAGCTCTATCCGGATTTTCAGACTGGCGGTAGCATCGACGTTTCTAAATACAACGACGGTGAACGCGGAGGTGCAGTGCGTGTACGTGCTAAAATCGAGAAGATCGACAACAAGACACTTGCCATCAAAGAAATTCCTTACGGTAAGACGGTAGCCAGTGTTTGTGACTCCATTGTGAAAGCAAGTGAGAAAGGCAAGATCAAGATAAAGAAAGTAGAAGACCTCACGTCCGGAAACGTGGAGATACTTGTTCATCTTGCCCCCGGCGTTTCTTCGGACAAAACAATTGATGCCCTGTATGCCTTCACGGACTGCGAGGTTAGCATATCACCTAACTGTTGTGTCATCGACGACCAGAAACCTCATTTCCTCACCATTAGCGATGTACTGAGAAAATCGGTAGACAATACCCTATCCTTGCTACGCCAGGAACTGGAAATACGCAAAGACGAAATACTGGAAAGTCTGCACTTTGCTTCACTGGAAAAGATCTTCATCGAAGAACGCATTTATAAAGACAAGGAATTTGAGCAAGCCAAGGATATGGATGCTGCTTGCGCACATATCGACGAACGTCTGACGCCTTATTATCCACGATTCATACGCGAAGTAACTAAGGAGGATATCCTCAAATTGATGGAGATAAAGATGGGACGTATCCTCAAGTTCAACTCTGACAAAGCGGAAGAACTCATTGCTCGCATGAAAGCGGACATAGAGGAAATAGACCATCATTTGGCAAATATCGTGGAATATACGGTAGACTGGTATTTAATGCTGAAAAACAAGTACGGCAAGAATTTCCCACGCCGCACAGAACTGCGTAACTTCGACACCATCGAAGCAAGTAAAGTGGTGGAAGCCAATGAAAAACTATATATCAACCGTGAAGAAGGCTTCATCGGTACAGGTCTGAAGAAGGATGAATTCCTCAGCAACTGTTCAAGCCTCGATGATGTCATCATCTTCTTCCGGGACGGACGCTATCTGGTTACTCCCGTATCCGACAAGAAGTTCGTGGGCAAGAATATTCTCTATGCCAACGTTTTCAAGAAGAACGACAAGCGTACAATCTACAACGTTGTTTATCGCGACGGAAAAGAGGGTACACAGTATATCAAGCGGTTTGCCGTAACAAGCATCATCCGCGACCGTGAATATGATGTAACTCAAGGTACGCCCGATTCACGCATCATGTACTTCACAGCCAATCCTAACGGTGAAGCGGAAGTCATCAAAGTAACCTTGAAGCCCAATCCGCGTGTGCGCCGCATTATCTTCGAAGAAGATTTCAGCAACATCAGCATCAAGGGACGCCAGGCAAGAGGTAATATACTAACCAAGCTTCCGGTGCACAAGATTGCCCTGAAACAGCGTGGCGGATCAACACTGGGCGGACGGAAAGTCTGGTTCGACCGCGACGTGCTTCGACTCAACTATGACGGACGAGGTGAATACCTGGGAGAATTCCAGAGTGACGACAGCATCCTGGTAGTACATGATAACGGAGATTTCTACATCACCAACTTCGACCTTAGCAATCACTATGAGGCTAACATCCGAATATTGGAGAAATTTGACCCGAACAAGGTATGGACCGCTGTGCTCTACGATGCAGATCAGCAGAATTTCCCGTATATCAAACGTTTCTGCATGGAAGCAACCAACCGCAAGCAGAACTATATGGGAGAGAACAAGAATAATCGCCTTATCCTGTTGACGGACGAATGTTATCCCCGCTTGGAAATTATATTCGGCGGACATGACAGTTTCCGCGAACCGATGATTATTGAAGCCGATGAATTTATTGCCGTAAAAGGTTTCAAGGCAAAAGGTAAACGCATCACTACGTTCACGATGGAAACCGTCAATGAACTGGAACCTACACGGCAACCCGAAGTTCCTGAGGAAACGGAAGACCAGAATGAAGAAGAGCCGGAAATACTGGACCCGGATCACGGCAAAAGTGAAGACGATATCCGGGACGAGATAACAGGACAGATGAAACTGTTTTAAGTGATTAACGGCTAATGATTAGTGATAAGCAACTCTATCAATGAAGCTAAATAAGATTGGTGTAATACTAATGGGATGTCTGCTTCTGGCAGGCGGAAGTATACAGGCGCAAAGTGTGGAAGACAGGGCGCTACAGGAATTAAGAGCGGATTCTTCGGCTCGGACACGTTTTATAACCCGTGCCACCATGTATGGCGTCGGTTACACCAATGTGTACGATACTTACCTGTCACCACAAGAATACAAAGGTATCGACTTCCGCATTTCACGCGAAAGCATGCGCATGACCAAGTGGATGAATGGCAACGTATCCCTGCAAAGCTTTTTCCAGGCTGATTTCGGTTATACCCACAACCGTGTGGATAACAACAATACATTCTCCGGACTTGCCAACTGGAATTACGGGTTGCATTACAACTTCCCGATTACTCCCAACTTCAAGTTGCTTGCCGGAGGATTGATCGACCTCAACGGTGGCTTTGTCTACAATCTGCGCAATGGCAATAATCCGGCACAGGCACGCGCTTATATCAATCTGGATGCATCCGGAATGGCAATATGGGATTTACGGATCAAAAACTATCCCATCAGCCTGCGCTATCAGGTCAATCTTCCTTTTGCAGGCGTTATGTTCTGTCCGAATTACGGACAATCGTACTACGAGATATTTACGCTGGGCAACTGGGGCGGAGTGATAAACTTCACCTCCCTGCACAATCAGCCATCCCTGCGGCAAATGCTGACTGTTGATTTTCCGGTAGGAAGGGCAAAAATGCGCCTGGCTTATCTCTGGGATGCACAACAGGCAAAAGTAAATGACATAAGGATGCATACCTACTCGCACGTATTTATGGTAGGTTTCGTAAAAGAGTTGTTTCTCATTCGTAATAAGAAAAGAAAATAGAGTGATAAAGCGACAGCGTGTTAAGGTGATAGAATAATGAAAATAAAAGGAATATATCATATTAAATTAAGGTGGCTTGGAATACTTTTCATGTTGCTGCCATTGTTTTCAAGTTGCATTCGGGAAGAAGAGTTCAACAACTCTCCGCAAGGCAATTTTGAAGCCTTGTGGAAGATTATCGACGAACAATATTGTTTCCTCGACTATAAACAGATAGACTGGAAAGCCATTCATGACGAGTACCAGCCTCTCATTACTTCGAATATGCCCAACGATGGGTTATTCCAAGTACTTGACAGTATGCTGGCAGAACTGAAGGATGGCCACGTCAATCTGTACAGTTCTTCGAATATGGCCCGATACTGGGACTGGTACCTGGATTATCCACGCAATTTCAACGAGGGTATCATCGAACGGCAGTATCTTGGAAAGAGTTACCGTATCGCCGGTGGCCTCAAATATAAAATCCTTGAAGACAACATAGGGTATATCTATTACGAATCATTCTCCAATGGCGTCGGTAACGGTAATCTGGACGAAGTTCTCTCCTACCTTGCTCCATGTAGCGGACTGATTTTCGATGTACGAAATAACGGCGGAGGTAATCTTACTTACTCTGAGCGTATTGCCTCCCGCTTCACTAATGAAAAGGTATTGACGGGATACATCCAGCACAAGACAGGAAAGGGACACAGCGATTTCTCTGATCCTGAACCTATTTATCTGGAACCATCCAACAGCATTCGTTGGCAGAAGAAGGTAATGCTCCTCACCAATCGCCACTCTTACAGCGCGACGAATGATTTCGTGAACGCTATGCGCTACTTTCCTAATGTCACTTTAGTAGGTGACAAAACCGGTGGTGGTTCAGGTTTGCCTTTTTCTTCGGAACTTCCTAACGGCTGGGGAGTACGTTTTTCTGCCAGCCCGCATCTGGATGCCGAAAAGCAACATATCGAATTCGGCATTGATCCGGATGAGAAAGTAGATATGGCAAAAGAAGATGAAGACAAAGGGATAGATACGATTATTGAAAAGGCACGGGAACTTTTAAAAGTGGTTCAATAATTACTTTCTGCACCAAACTATTTGCTGAAAAGAAAAATCTTTCTATCTTTGCCGTCGCTTAACAAGAAAGCCACTGCGGGTGTGGCGTAATTGGCAGCCGCGCCAGACTTAGGATCTGGTGCCGAGAGGCGTGTAGGTTCGAGTCCTATCACCCGCACAAATATTTAGATACAGTTAAAAATGTAAGAAGAAAAAGCCTTCGGAATTAGTTTTCCGGAGGCTTTTCTTTGTTTACAATTCAATATTTCAAGGAATACAGATATTACGGTAACAGCCATTACGATAATACAAAGATATTATTTTTACGCTTATTACCAAAGAAATACGAGCATCTTTCCAAGTCCTGTTTTACAAAAGGAATTGTGTTAAAAACCGGGATTTGAATGACCTCGAAATCTTTTTTTCATTTGCATTGTTCTGATGCAATATATCATTCACATAAAAATTTAATGCAATGAAGAGAAACCTGAACCCTCCTATGAAGAGAGCCCTAAGGCTGAAAAATCTATTCTTGACGGCATGTTTCCTGTTGATAGGCACTGCTGCATTCTCTCAGGAACACACTGTAACAGGTGTTGTTACCGATTCATTTAAAGAACCGTTGATTGGTGTATCCATAGTGGTACAAGGAACCAACACCGGTGTAGTGACCGGACTGGATGGCGATTACTCGATCCAAGTTCCTGCAGATGCTACCCTCGAATTCTCATACGTAGGTATGGAGAAGCAAAGCATCAAGGTAGGCAACCGCAATGTCATCAATGTACAGTTGAAAGAAGACTCACAAATGCTTGCCGAAACAGTAGTCATCGGTTATGGTAGCGCAAAAAAACGCGACCTGACGGGATCTATCACCAATATCAAAGGGGATGAGATTGCCAACAAACCGGTTGCCAACCCACTGTCCGCCCTGCAAGGTAAAGTGGCCGGAGTACAAATCATCAACTCCGGTAAGGCTGGTGCCGACCCGGAAATCCGTGTACGCGGTACAAACTCTATCAATGGTTACAAACCATTGTACGTAGTAGACGGCCTGTTCAATGATAACATCAACTTCCTGAATCCACAGGACATTGAGTCTATGGAAATTCTGAAAGACCCATCTTCACTTGCCATCTTCGGTGTACGTGGTGCTAACGGTGTTATCATCATCACCACCAAGAAAGCTAAAGAAGGACAGACCCGTGTAAACATCAACGGCTCATTTGGTTTCAAAGCCATTACCAACAAAATTGCGATGGTGGATGCAGATGGCTTCAAGTTGCTGTATAACGAACAGTTAAGAAATGAAGGTAATCCGGAATATAACTTCTCGGACTGGACAGGCAATACCAACTGGCAGGACGAAATCTTCCAGACCGGATTCATCACTAACAACAACATCAGCATCACAGGTGCTTCCGATAAGCATAGCTTCTACCTCGGTGCAGGCTATGCCTACGAACAAGGAAACATCAAACATGAGAAGTATAGCAAAATCACACTGAACATCAGCAATGATTACAAAGTGACGGATAACTTCAAAGTAGGTTTCCAATTCAACGGTGCACGTATGTTACCGGCCGATTCAAAGAGTGTTGCCACTGCCTTGCGTGCAGTTCCAGTGGCAGAGGTATATAATAAGGAATATGGCTTATATACTTCCCTCCCCGGATTCCAGAAAGCGCAGATGAATAACCCGATGGTGGACGTTGATCTGAAAGCGAACACTACAAAAGCAGAGAACTACCGTGGTTCGGGCAATATATACGGGCAATGGGACTTCCTGAAGCATTTCCAGTTCAAAGCCATGTTCTCACTGGATTATGCTTCAAACAGCACACGGGCTTATACACCGATTATTCAGGTATATGACGCCAGTGCCGAAGGAGATATAGCCACATTGGGTAACGACAAGACCGGAGTCACCCAGGCTAAAGAAACAGAAATGAAAGTGCAGAGTGATTATCTGTTGACCTACACCAATTCATGGGGTGATCACAGTCTGACAGCCACCGCCGGTTTCACAACCTATTACAATAAACTTGAAAACCTGAATGCCGGACGCACACAAGGTGTAGGTCTGGTCATACCGGATAACTCTGACAAATGGTATGTAAGCATCGGTGATGCAGCCACTGCTACCAATGGTAGTACACAATGGGAACGTTCTACGGTATCTGTACTGGCACGTATCCTCTATAACTATAAAGGTAAATACCTGTTCAACGGTTCTTACCGTCGCGACGGTTCTTCCGCCTTTTCGTATACAGGCAACCAATGGCAAAATTTCTATTCCGTAGGTCTTGGTTGGCTGATGAGCGAAGAAGAATGGATGAAAGACATCACTTGGCTGGATATGTTGAAACTGAAAGGATCATGGGGTACATTGGGTAACCAGAACCTGGATAAAGCCTATCCGGCAGAACCTTTGCTGAGTAATGCCTATTCTGCAGTATTCGGTGTTCCGTCCGCTATCTACCCGGGTTATCAGCTTGCCTATCTGCCCAACCCGAATCTGCGTTGGGAGAAAGTAGAAGCATGGGAAGTAGGTGCTGAAGCCAACTTCTTCCGCAACCGTCTGCACTTTGAAGGTGTATATTACAAGAAGAAAACGAAAGATCTGCTGGCAGAAGTTCCCGGTATCTCAGGAACCGTGCCGGGTATCGGTAACCTGGGATCTATTGAGAATCTGGGTGTAGAACTGGCATTGAACTGGCGCGATGAGATTGGCGACTGGAACTATAACATCGGAGCTAATCTGACTACCATTAAGAATAAGGTGTTGAACCTTGTACAGGAAGGATACTCCATCATTGCCGGAGACAAGAGTCAAAGTTATACAATGGCAGGTTACCCTATCGGTTACTTTTATGGTTATAAAGTAGAAGGCGTTTATCAGAGCCAGGAGGAGATTAATAATTCACCGAAAAACAAGCTGGCTACCGTCACTCCGGGTGACTTGAAGTTCAAGGACGTGGACGGTGACGGCGAAATCACCACAGCCGACCGTACCATGATCGGTGATCCGACACCGGATATTACTTATGGTATTACACTCGGAGTAGGTTATAAGAATTGGGAGCTGGCAGTAGATATGATGGGACAAGGCGGCAATCAGATTTACCGTACCTGGGATAACTACAACTGGAGTCAGTTCAACTTCATGGCACAACGCATGGATCGTTGGCATGGTGAGGGCACCAGTAATACCCAACCGTTGCTGAATACAAAGCACACCATCAATAACCTGAACTCCGAATATTATATAGAAGATGGTAGCTTCTTCCGCATCCGTAACGTATCATTGGCTTACAACTTTGACAAGGCACTGATTTCTAAAATCGGCATGCAGGCACTAAAGCTCTATGTGAACATTCAGAATCTGAAAACGTGGAAGCATAACACGGGATATACACCTGAGTTGGGCGGTTCAGCCATTGCTTTCGGAGTAGATGACGGAAGTTATCCGATGCCGGCGATTTATACATTCGGTTTTAACTTAACTTTCTAAGGGATAGCATCATAAACCATTAACTATTGAAATTATGAAGATAAAGAAATATATTCTATCACTGTTGATTGGCGCAACCGCCTTCTCATTCAGTTCTTGTAATGACTTCCTGGACCGCGATCCGCTGGGCCAGTTCACGGAAGACGACGCCCCTAACGCCCTTGTAGGCGGAAAGATGTACAACGTCTACTACCTGATGCGTGGTTATGATATCACTGCGGGTATTCCTGCTTTCATGATACACATGGTACGTAGTGGAGACTCCGAAAAAGGAAGTGATGCCGGCGATGGTGGTGAACAGGCAGCCATGTACGATGACTTCGAATACACAGCCTCCAATGGCCCCTTGGGTGCATATTGGAGTCAAAACTATAAAATCATCTACCAGTGTAATGAAATTCTGGATGACATCGAGAAAAGCGCAAACAAAGACGATACTGAAAATATCCGCACCAAAGGTGAAGCTCTGTTTTTCCGCGCTTATTGCTACTTCAACCTGGTACGTGCTTTCGGCGAAGTCCCCTTGGTGACCATCAAAGTAGTGGAAGCATCCGATGCCAATGTACCTAAAACCACTGCCGAGAAAATATACGAACAGATTGACAAGGACCTGACCACAGCCGAAGATTGTCTGCCTCTGCGATGGGATAGCGACTACACAGGACGTATCACCTGGGGAGCTGCACGCTCCTTGCACGCACGCACCTACATGATGCGCAACGACTGGGAGAATATGTACACTGCTTCTACGGATGTCGTTAATTCCGGAATTTATAACCTGAATACTCCGGTAGATAAAGTCTTCACCGTAGAAGGTGAGAATTGTGGTGAAAGTATCTTTGAACTGCAATGCGAATCCACCGATGCTATGAAGGAAGACGCTAGCATCGGTAGCCAGTTCTGTCAAGTACAAGGTGTACGCGGAGCAGGCAACTGGGACTTGGGCTGGGGTTGGCACATGGCCACCACCCTGATGGGTAAAGCTTACGAACCGGGCGATCCGCGTAAAGATGCCACACTGCTCTATTTCCGTCACAGTGACGACGAACCCATCACTCCGGAGAATACAAACAAGCCTTATGGTGAATCGCCCGTATCCACCGCCATGGGTGCTTACTTCAATAAGAAAGCTTACACCGACCCGACTCTGCGCCGCAAGTATACCCGCATGGGATTTTGGGTAAATATTCGTCTGATCCGTTATCCGGATGTCTTGTTGATGGCTGCTGAATCTGCCAATGAGAAAGGTTTGATGGGTGAAGCAAGCGGTTATCTGGAACAGGTACGTGCACACGCTCGCGGCACGCTGACCAATGTACTGCCGAAAGTGGAATCTCTGGATCAAAGTGTATTGCGTGAGGCTATCCGCCATGAATGCCGCGTAGAACTGGGCTTGGAACCCGACCGTTTCTATGACCTCGTACGTTGGGGTATCGCACAAGAAGTGCTTCAGGCTGCCGGAAAGAACTATCAACCTAAAAACGCACTGTTACCATTGCCGCAGACGGAGATAGATAAATCAAACGGTGTATTGGTACAAAACCCCGATTATTAATCAAATCGAACTCCACAAGTATCGGTAAGCTGTGCAACCGCAGAGTTTATCAGAAAATCTTGCGGAGGCTAAGGGGCCAAGAGGCATGAAATTCCTTAAATATCGCAGTCGGATTGCTTACGACAACCTATGCTCATTTTATTATCTTAAAATATAGAAATATATGAAAGCAATATTCAAAAAAACAAGCCTGTTGTTGATGGGCGCCCTGATAGGCATATCAACCGTACAGGCGCAAAAGTCTCCCCAAGACATGAACCGCTTCATCGATGCGCTGATGAAGAAGATGACTGTGGAAGAGAAAATAGGACAGTTGAATCTACCCGTCACAGGAGACATTACCACAGGACAGGCCAAAAGCAGTGATGTGGCGCAAAAGATTGAAAAAGGATTGGTAGGCGGACTCTTCAACCTGAAAGGGGTAGACCGCATTCTTGAAGTGCAAAAGCTGGCAGTAGAGAAATCACGTCTCGGTATTCCTCTGTTGTTCGGCATGGACGTGATACACGGATACGAAACCATCTTCCCCATTCCATTAGGATTATCCTGTACCTGGGATATGGCCGCCATTGAGAAGTCTGCCCGTATTGCAGCCATCGAAGCAAGTGCCGACGGCATCTCCTGGACATTCAGTCCGATGGTAGACATCAGCCGTGATCCACGTTGGGGACGTGTCAGCGAAGGTTCGGGAGAAGATCCTTTCCTGGGTGGAGCTATTGCACAAGCAATGGTATACGGGTATCAGGGTGCCAACTTGCAAGACCAACTACACCGCAATGATGAAATCATGGCCTGCGTAAAGCACTTTGCCCTGTATGGAGCCGGAGAGGCCGGGCGAGATTATAACACAGTGGATATGAGCCGCAACCGGATGTTCAATGAGTTTATGTATCCGTACGAAGCTGCCGTAGAAGCAGGTGTAGGTAGCGTAATGGCTTCATTCAATGAAATAGACGGGATACCGGCTACTGGAAACAAATGGCTATTGAGCGACCTGTTGCGTGGTCAATGGGGGTTTGAAGGGTTTGTGGTAACAGACTTTACAGGTATTTCGGAGATGATAGAACATGGTGTCGGCGACTTACAAACCGTCAGTGCGCTTGCCCTAAATGCAGGTGTGGACATGGATATGGTAAGTGAAGGTTTTGTCGGTACACTGATGAAATCCATTAAAGAAGGAAAAGTGAGAATGGGTACGCTGAATACCGCTTGCCGCCGGATATTGGAAGCAAAATATAAATTGGGCCTGTTCGACAATCCTTATAAATATTGTGATGTGAGCCGTCCGAAGCGGGACATCTTTACAAAAGAACATCGGGATGCCGCCCGTAAGATTGCCAGTGAAAGCTTTGTACTCTTAAAGAACGCTCCGTTTCAGTTGACAAGGGAAGAGTTGACGAGGGAACAAGGAGACAAGGGAACAAGGACGGACAACACCGCGCAGCCCCTCGTCCCCTCGTCAACTCGTTCCCTTGTCAACTCCTCCCCCATCCTTCCTCTGAAAAAGCAAGGCACCGTTGCAGTCATCGGTCCTCTCGGCAATACGCGTAGCAATATGCCGGGCACTTGGAGTGTAGCTGCACGCCTCAACGATTATCCTTCTTTGTACGAAGGACTGAAAGAGATGATGGCAGGCAAAGTTAACATCACCTACGCCAAAGGTAGCAACCTTATCGGTGATGCTGCTTACGAAGAACGTGCCACCATGTTCGGTCGTTCACTGAACCGTGACAACCGTACGGACCAGGAATTATTGGACGAAGCATTGAAAGTAGCAGCCGGAGCCGATGTTATCGTAGCTGCACTGGGAGAATCTTCAGAAATGAGTGGTGAAAGTTCAAGCCGCACAGAACTCGGCTTACCCGATGTGCAGCATACTTTGCTGGAAGCCTTACTGAAAACAGGCAAGCCTGTAGTACTAACCCTGTTTACCGGCCGTCCGTTGACACTGAATTGGGAACAGGAACATGTACCTGCTATCCTCAATGTATGGTTCGGAGGTAGCGAGGCAGCTTATGCCATTGGCGATGTATTGTTCGGTAACGTAAATCCGAGTGGAAAGCTGACGATGACGTTCCCGAAGAATGTAGGCCAGATACCTTTGTTCTACAATCATAAGAATACCGGTCGCCCGTTGGCAGAAGGTAAATGGTTCGAGAAATTCCGTTCAAATTATCTGGATGTGGATAATGAACCATTGTATCCCTTCGGTTATGGATTATCATATACCAACTTCCAGTATAGTGACATTGCACTGAGCACACCTACACTGGGAAAAGATGGTTCTGTTACCGCCGTAGTTACTGTAACCAATACGGGTAAATACGATGGTGCGGAAGTAGTGCAACTCTATATCCGTGATCTTGTAGGAAGCATCACCCGTCCGGTGCGCGAACTGAAGGGTTTCAATAAGATCTTCCTTCGTGCCGGAGAAAGTAAAACAGTATCATTCACCATCACGCGTGATCTGCTTCGGTTCTATG
>Ga0192244_10329_pt1 | contig 19344 bp, 21 predicted proteins | sample Koala_Koa27_L3_FD_131234 | JGI IMG/M metagenome (GOLD analysis project Ga0192244, IMG submission 131234) | Enriched cells from koala feces incubated with labeled cellulose particles, San Francisco Zoo, California, United States - Koala_Koa2-7_L3 ... | reverse complement strand
GGGAGAATACTGTGTATTGGTATATGAACTTGAGGACATCATGGTAGGGAATAACTATCCGGAAACGTTGGCGATACCGGGAAATATGAGCGGAACATTTCCGTCGGTAAGTGGAACAAGGACTTTTCAGGTCTATAATAACATTGGGTATTGGCTTCAGGGAGGTCCCAGTGCTCCGATTACGCTTAATTTCAAGAAACTTGAAGACTCCCTTAACGATTATGATATGATAGGATTCACTATTAATGTTACGGTAAAAGATCACAACGATGTCGTGTTGGGAACCAGTAAAACAAGTTATATCTATGAGAAATGGAACAGAGGCGTGACTGTAGTTGTTCCTTTCGGAGCGAGCGCAAGATGCGTAGTTGATGTCGATATTGTTGCTACCGGTAAGGGATCCCTTTGGTAGGAGGTGATTTTTAAAGGTTATTTAGGTAAAAGGTCCAGGCTGTCAGCCGGGACCTTTTATATTTATATAATTTATTTCGATAGTTTTCAGCATTCCCTTCCTGCGTTGTAAGCGTTCAGGCAGTCTGCCGGAAACTGATTTTTCTTGTAACGACTATTTTTTTAAGGAAGAGGATAAATCTGTTTCTCCGGATAACAAACCCGCTCCGCCACGGAAAGTAAAGGATAAAAGTCCGAATTCCAGGTTAAGAGTCACCTTTGATGATGGAACTATAATTGATAATTTTTATGCCAACTACACCTTTGCGGAGGCGATCAGAAAAATAGGTGTGAATAAAGTCATGAAACTGGGTATAAGAAGGTGCCGTATTCCTTTGGGGGGGGAGATCAGGTAAGTGAAAAATATCGTGGAGCCCAGATTGAAGTGGAAAAAGGAATTTACGTTCTGACCCAAAGTTCAACCAATAGTAAGAAAAAAATTCTTGATCTTATCGCGGATAATCTCGGTATCCCCTTGAAAGTTGAGATTATCAAGCCGGAATAATTGCACGATTTTAGATAAAGGTATTCATTTGTTAATTAAAGACATTTGAAATATGAAAAAAGAATCTTTATCTAAAAGCATAGCAAGAATCGCATTGGGTACTTTTTTAGCATTCGCCGGTACGAGTCATCTTACATTTGCCCGTAGGGACTTTAAAGCACAGGTTCCCGATTTGGTCCCGTTCGATAAGGACACCACTGTCGTATTGTCGGGAGAAGCGGAAATATCTTTAGGTCTGGCTCTGATCTTGCTGGCGAAAGAAAAAAAAGATATGGGATGGATCTCGGCATTGTTTTTTCTTATGGTGTTCCCGGGAAATATTTCCCAATATACTCATAGAAGAAGTGCATTCGGATTAAATACGGACAGGCGCAGATTTATCCGTTTGTTTTTTCAACCATTACTGATCGCATGGGCGTTGTGGGCTACTTCGGCTTGTGATAAACAATTGAAACTCGATAAATAAAAATTTCGATTATTTTTTTTCGGTATGAAAAAATGAGCTGACGATAATAAGAAGGCTCATTTTTTTATTAAGTAAATAATAATATATATCTTTCTTATTTCAAATTTCAGTTTATCGGAAAGAAATGAGTAGATTCTGCATTCTGGTAGTGTTTGCCGCAATTGCATTTACTTGTTTATGCAAAGGAGAAACGCGCCTTCGGAAGAGAGGACAGGATGATATTATTTAAGTGTCGAATGTGCAATTTGCCGGTAAGAATAGGCGCAAGATTATGCGGAGGCTCGAAAAGCGCAAAGGTGTGTAAGAGGCTATCTTCCCGCATTAGTGGAGAAGCCATTGTGAACCCTTATAAAGTTTTACTCCTATAAATTAAATGAAAAACTCAAAAAACTATGAAAAAAAACCTGCTGTTTTGGTTTTTACTGTTGATTACCTTTATGAGTTCCGGTAAGGGAAAAAAGGAATTTCCCCGTGCTGAATTGGTAGGCGACCATCGTTTTGTTGTCGATGCGGATTCTGCTGCGGTGACTATTTACGTGCAGTTCCCGAAGGAATTGTTTAATAAGCAGGTCTATCATTCTATCAAAGTATTTGTACTGAGTGCAAATGATTATAAGGATCAGATCTATGTTTCTAATATAAAATTGACCGGAGATGCACGTGACAGAAAAATAGAGCGTGAGCGCAGACGTAACGGAGAGGAACCGGCATCGATTCAGTGGACAAAAAAATATAAACGTAAAAAGATCCCGGATACCATGGAAATGACGGTTAAAGCGCCGTACCGGCAGTGGATGGACGATGATGTTCTGATTTATATCGAACAGTCCCATTCCCCGCGGAAAAAAATTCCGGAGGACGAATTCCCTTATGAACTATTTACTCCGGTGCGCGAGGAGTAAATTCGTTCCCTGTATCCATAATTTCACAGGTAAGGTCGTGGTCGTTGGTATGCTAATTTCCCCTGTATGTCGAATATCCATTGGCTGAAACCGTTATAGGAATATGGTAATGCACGGTATCTTCGATCTTAAATGCGACCTCTATATACGGATATATGCTGTGAAGGTTCCGACTTTTAAAATATTCTTCGGTTTCGAATCTTAACTTATAAGCTCCGTAGTTCTTTTGTCCGTAGGGAAGGAACTCTCCGACCCGTCCGTTTTTACCGGTGAGGGCCTTATCCACCAATTCCCAATCCAGATTTTCGAAATCATATTTGTATAATGATACGATCACGTTTTCAGCAGGCGCACCCTCGGAGATATCCAGAATATGCGTGCTTAATTGATAATTCCCGGATTCTTCCGCAAAAACTCCCGTATTTAATAAGGAAGTTAAGATAACGATAATTAACTTTTTCATATTCAAAATTTTATTGGATAAGGCAAAAGGGATACCATATATAAAAAATATTAATAAATTTGTCAGTCAAAAATTGTCCGACCGGACTTGTTTAACCATATTATTAGACGATATGACACAGGAAGAACTTTTTAAGAAACTTATTGCCCACAGTAAAGAGTATGGATTTATATTTCCATCGAGTGAGATATATGACGGACTCAGTGCCGTATACGATTACGGGCAAATGGGGGCGGAGCTTAAGAACAATATAAAACGTTATTGGTGGGACGCTATGGTTAAACTCAACGAAAATATCGTTGGTATCGATTCAGCCATATTCATGCACCCTAAGATATGGGAGGCTTCCGGACATGTCGGAGCATTCAATGATCCGCTTATAGATAATAAGGATTCGAAAAAAAGATACCGTGCGGACGTACTTATAGAGGAATGGATTGCCAAACAGGATGAGAAAATCGAAAAGGAAGTAGCGAAGGCCCGCAAGAGATTCGGTGAAAGTTTTGATGAAGCAATGTTTCTCGAAACCAATCCACGAATTCAGGATATTCGTGAAAAAAAGGATAAAGTCCTCGAGCGCATGGTGAAATCGCTTAATGACAGCGATCTCGAAGAAGTACGCAATATCATTCTTGACTGCGAGATAGTATGCCCTATTTCCGGAACAAGGAACTGGACCGAAGTGCGTCAGTTCAACCTGATGTTCGAAACTAAAATCGGGTCTGTGGCGGAAGGGGCAAACACCATATATCTTCGTCCCGAAACTGCACAGGGTATTTTCGTGAATTTCCTCAATGTTCAGAAAACAGGACGAATGAAAATTCCTTTCGGTATCGCGCAAATAGGTAAAGCGTTCCGTAATGAAATAGTTGCGCGTCAGTTCATATTCCGTATGAGAGAATTCGAACAAATGGAAATGCAGTTCTTCGTTAGACCCGGAGAAGAGATGAAGTGGTATGAATACTGGAAAAAGTTCCGTATGAGCTGGCATCAGGCACTTGGCTTCGGAGCGGAAAATTACCGTTTCCACGATCATGACAAACTCGCACATTATGCCAACGCGGCTGCCGACGTCGAGTATAAGTTCCCGTTCGGATTCAAAGAGGTTGAGGGAATACACTCGCGTACGGACTTCGATCTTGGAAACCATCAGAAATTCTCCGGAAGAAAAATACAGTACTACGATCCTGAGACAGGTGAAAGCTATGTTCCTTATGTAGTTGAAACGTCCATAGGTGTGGACCGCATGGTTTTACAGGTATTGTCAGCTTCTTATGCCGAAGAAAAAATAGCAAAAGAAGACGGATCGTCCGACGAACGTGTGGTTATGAAGTTTCCTGCGGCTATTGCTCCTGTGAAAGTCGCCGTGCTTCCTTTGGTTAAAAAGGACGGACTTCCGGAATTCGCGAGGAAGATCATCGACAACCTGAAATACGACCATGTCTGCCAGTACGATGAAAAGGATAGCATCGGTAAACGCTATCGTCGTCAGGATGCAATAGGCACCCCGTTCTGCGTTACTGTCGATCATCAGTCTCTGGAGGATGGAATGGTTACCATAAGACATAGGGATAGCATGGAACAGGAAAGAGTTCCTGCGGATAAACTGCCTGGAATTATTTCAGAAGCTGTAGGATTCAGACCTTTATTTGAAAAGATCGAAAAATAAAACTTTATGGAAGATGGGATAAGTGTTGCCGAAGAAACGCTGGAGCGGCTTTTTTCACTTTTCCCTTTCATTGACGAGGATTGCAGACAGCTGGTGTGGTTAAATACCACCGTTGTACAGGTCAAAAAAGGGAATTACATATATAGGGAAGATGATAGTCCCATAGGGTTTATCTGCCTTCTGGAGGGTAATGCGAAAGTAGTAAAAACCGGCATCAACGGTCGTGGTAATATTGTACGCTTGGTCAGGCCTATGGGACTACTGGGGTACAGGGCATTGTTTGCGGAAGAGAATTACAGATCGGGAGCGTTGACACTGGACGATAGTGTGATCGCCATAATCGATAAGGACGCCTTCTTTAAAGTCATGCGATCTAATGCGGATCTTTCACTGCATATACTGAAACTCATTGCCAGCGAGCTCGGCGACTCTCATTTGAGAATGGTTACGCTTACCCAAAAATATCTCAGAGGAAGACTTGCCGATGCCATATTGTCCCTTGTGGAGATATATGGTTTCGACTCAGATGGGAAAACAATTCCTGTTACTCTGTCACGTGCTGATCTGGCCCAGCTCTCTTCTATGACTACATCCAATGCGATACGCACTTTTTCCGCCTTTGTTTCCGAAGGCCTTGTGTCAAATATAAATAAAAGAATAGCAGTCCTTGATCTTCAAGGACTGCATAAAGTAAGCGAACTCGGATAAACTACTGTTTTACAAGAGTTAATTTTTCATACATGTATTCCATATTTCTTTCGATAACGAGCCGGGGTGAAGTAAATTCCAGAACATTATACTGATAAGTTTCATAATTCTGTGAAGAGTTATAAAAATTCAATGTTAATTTACTGTTCTTACGTTCATAGGAATACGTTCCGTTACCTTCTCTTTCTGCTGCTTCCCCTGTATCATCATCCAATATATATTATTGATATCTGCCGTCACTTTGAAATGTAAAGTACCAGTCGCCACGGTTGTAACTATCTATAAAATCTGTGTTGGTTCCGTCAGCGTCGATCTCGTATCCTGCTGCCGAAACAACATGCCAGGTGCCGACTAACTGTGATTGCGTTCCAAGTCCGCTTCCGTTATTATTATCGTCGTCATCGTCGGAACATCCGGTAAAGATAACTGCACAGCATATTATTATAGCCGGAAGAATGAAATACTTAAATTTATTCATAATTTAAAAATTTTATCCTGTTTTACCTTCATTCACAGGTGTTACCGTATTATTGCGTTGAAGGTGCGCATACGGTATTTTTACAAATACTGTGCAGTTTTTATTATAAACCGTTAGAAAATGTATTTGTCCGCTGTTCTGTATTGAAGTTCCGATATTTTTCTATAACCTTTTATACTCAGATGAAGACCGTCCGTGGTGAAGAGATAATTTTTATTCTCCATGCTTGCTGCCCAGTTGGCATTGCTCCATATATCGCATACCGGTATATGAAGCAGTCCGGACACTGCTTTTATTGCCGATACATAATCGCTCATCGTATAGCCTTTATCGTTAGGTGCCGTATCGGGTCTTCCATCATAGAATCCGGGGGGTGGAGTGCAAACCATAATATTTGCGGTTCCGTATAATTTACTATTCAGGTAATTTATAATGTATTTCAGACCTCCGGATATAGTATAGTCTGTCTCTGTATCTGTTGCGGGACTTCCCGGTGTGGTATAATGCCAGTAATCGTTGGTTCCTCCGGAAATTATTACGAGATAAGGTTCTTCCGCGATTATTTTATCCAGCAGTTCCGTTTGGGTAAGTGATTCCCCCTGAAATCCCGTGCCGCTGAGCTCGTATCCCGGATATCCATGAAGGATTATCTGGTCGCTTTCGAATTTCTCCATTAGAATATTCCTGTATGTTCCGGCTTCTACGCCGAATTCAGCAGTGATAGAATCTCCGTAAACCAATATTTTTTTATCATGAAATCTTCCCTTATACTGGGGAATGCGGATCACGCGCCTGATGAGCCCTGCAATATTATCCGCCGGTACAAGTATTTCCATATCTTCGTTGAATGCTGGTTCCGTTATGGTCGGAATATTTTCCAGCATCAATCTGTCGCCGCTCCCCGTAAAAATGATTTTGGAGTGGCCGTCCGGCTCAGGTTCGTAATAACCTATCGACCTGAAATGTATGTGTTCAGACGATGATTCGCTGCCTACGTCGACCGTTGCGAAGAAACTGAAATCATTACCGTCATAGCTCTCGTATATATCGATCTTTGACGATGAAATATCGTAAGTGCAGATTTTTATATACTGCGCATCCGTTCCTTGATCGGATATCGGCGTCCCGTATATTATTTCTTTGGTATCGCTTGCGAGTATCATTCTTCTTCCGGTTGCCACTTCGAAATACGTCATTTTCGACAGACTGAAGCCGAGAAGTATATGTGTGCAGTTTTTGTATATTATTTCCCCGAATATCTCTCCGGAGGATGTCACGGATTTCGTTCCTTCCGGCAGGATCAGTATTCCTTCCACTTTGTCGTAGTTATCGGCTGTCTCCAATGAATACGGATAGTAATTTAGAGGAGGTAAAGACGATGCGAAACTTATTGGTGCCGATTTTTTCCTGTATTCCGACATATCGAATCTAAGTTCCTGCGTTTCCCACCATATTCTGTCCGGAGACCGGAAGAAAACGGTGAGGGAATTGGGGTCGGATATCGATATAGGATCGCCGTTGCGGTCCGTGAAGTGGCTGAATGTGCCGTTCCCCGTGGCTATATACATTTGCACCTTCTCGGAAGCTGCCGGAATAGTTTAGGTATGTGCGAGTCCGCAGAGGTGTGTCTTTGTTACGGCTCTTCCCGCACTTATAATTCTGCCATCGGATAACCATAGCCGAAGATCGCCGTCAGCTATAATTTCCGCATGTTCCACAGACGACCCGTCGAGGCCTATCCTGTCTGCTACGGTTATATCCAGGATCAACGAATCTCCCCCTGTGGCGGAAACCGTATACTCATCATACATTATTTTATTTGCCATTGTTTATCGATTTTTCGATATTACATATTTTAGTTCTCGTTATTGTCCTTGTATTTGTTAGTTTATGAATAAGAGCCAGTTCCATAAAACATTCTCCCTCATCTAGTAGTATGGTTTTCTCGGGAGGCAAGGAGATTGATATTGTGTAGGTATCGATTACGGTTAAGTGGTCCGATTGTCCTGCATGTATTTTTTCTGAAAGAAGTTTGGTATAAATAACAGCCTCTGCGTAATAATCCGAAAGAATAACAGGTTCGCCTGTCGATCCACTGCGGACTTTTATTACTATGCTCATCGAACTGCCTTGATAATAAGTACGGTATCTCATTAAAATTTAGTTTTTGCCAAATTTAATAACAAGGCTGTTTTAAGATTTATACATTTTTTAATCATAATTATCCTCATAAAACGTTTTATTATAGATATTCACTAATGCTGTCGATTCGGTTAAAAAACACACATTTACTTTGAATATATAACAAATAGGATTAACTTTGCACTACAAAAAAAAATTCAGGTATGGCTTTGAGGCGGCTGGGCGGAAAGATATTTACATTTTTCGCCATTTTTATATTGTGCGGTATAGGTGCTGCTGTAGGACAGGATGTCGTCCGGTTCGATAAACTTATCCATGACTTCGGTAAAATAAATGAAGTCGATGGCGCCGTTACTTATGTTTTTGAGTTCGAGAACATAGGTATGGTTCCTTATGTTATCGACCATGTAGCCGTTTCCTGCGGATGTACCACTCCTGAATATGACAAGGCTCCTGTAATGCCTGGGAAAAAAGGAAAGATTTCCATTACCTATGATCCGGCAGGCCGTCCCGGAGCATTCAGCAAGGATGTGATAATAACTGCGAATAATAGAAAAGAAAGAACCACACTCGTAATAACCGGTGATGTTGCCGGACGGCCGAGAACGGTCGAAGAAAATTATCCTATCAGTCTTGCGGCAGGGCTGCGATCCGACAGGAATTCTTTTTTATTTGGATATATGTCGCGCGGAAACTCCGGCAGCAGAAGTATAGAACTATATAACTCGGGGAAAGATCCTGCAAAAATTTCTTTTGAAACCAAAGGAAATGTTCCGGAATCCGTGTATTCCGTAAAAGTAGTCCCGGAAGTGATCGGACCCGGAGAGAAAGGTGAGATGATCTTTACATACGATCTTACTAGGGCTGATATTTGGGGATTGGTGTCGACTACTGTCCTTATTACGGTGAACGGCAAAAGATCCGCTATGGATTTTACCGCATATTCGACGATAACGGAAGATTTTACGAAACTTACCCAGAAACAAAAAGAGAATGCTCCGTCAGGAGAATTTTCTTCTCAGTTCCATCATTTCAACGAACTTCCTGAAGGAGTTACGGTCGAACATGAGTTCGTATTGGTAAATAAAGGAAATGATCCCTTGATAATCCGTAGTGTACTGTCTAATAGCAGTAAAATTACCGCAACGGTAGATCGTACGGAGTTGAAAAAAGGCGAGGGGGCTATCTTTAAGGTTACGTTGAATACGGCAGGAATGGATGGAAGAGTAAGTGAAAGTGTTACGATTATATTAAATGACCCGTCGCGCCCGATGAGGGAACTTCGTCTGGCAGCTACGGTAAAATAGCTGGAAAACCTAAAATTTAAATAAATGTTTGAAATTTTAAAGAAGCAGGAGCTTGCCCAGAATATTATTCTGATGAACGTTAAGGCTCCGAGGGTTGCTAAAAGTGCGAAACCGGGACAATTTGTGATTGTTAAGGTCGGAGACAAAGGCGAACGAATACCGTTGACTATATCCGATTACAACGCAGAGGAGGGATGGGTGACCATCGTGACCCAGATCGTGGGATCTTCTACCGAAAAAATTTGCGCGCTGAACGTAGGCGACAGTTTCTCTGCATTCGTAGGACCTCTCGGACATCCGTCAGAATTTGTTTATGACAATATCGACGAGCTCCGCTCCAAGAATATTCTTTTTATTGCCGGTGGTGTGGGAACTGCTCCTGTATATCCTCAGGTTAAATGGCTCCATGAACAGGGAGCTCATGCGGATGTAATTATAGGTGCGAAAAATAAAGATCTTCTTATTCTTACCGAGGAGATGAAAGCGGTTGCCGAGAATCTTTATATCGCTACCGATGACGGAAGTGTCGGATTCAAAGGTCTGGTTACCAATCTTATGAAAGATCTTATCGACAATCAGGGTAAAAAATACGATGTGGTGGTTGCTATCGGACCAATGATAATGATGAAGTTCGTGGCTCTTGCTACCAAGGAATACGGAATAAAAACGATTGTCAGTCTTAACAGCCTTATGGTGGACGGGACAGGAATGTGCGGAGCGTGCCGGGTAAGCGTAGGAGGGAAAACATACTTTACTTGCGTGGACGGTCCGGAATTCGATGCACACCAGGTGGATTTCGAAGAGGCGATGCGCAGGCAGGGAATGTATAAGACCATCGAGAGCCGCATTGAAAAAATGGAGCAGGAAAAAGCCGCAGGTCACAACTGTAAAATAGGATTGGATAAATAACCCACATAGAACAACAGAAAAAACAACAGAAATAAAATGGCAAATAAAATACCGCGCGTACCTGTGCGCGAACAGGATCCGTTAGTCAGGGCTTCGAATTTTGCGGAAGTATGCTACGGATATAATGTCGAAGAAGCTAAACTCGAGGCATCACGCTGTATAAACTGTAAAAAACCACGCTGTGTGGACATGTGTCCGGTAAGCGTAAAAATTCCTGATTTCATACAGGAAGTAGCTAACGGTAATTTCGAGACAGCCTCCCGTATAATTGCTGAAGACAGCCTTCTGCCTTCAGTCTGCGGAAGGGTTTGCCCGCAGGAATCACAGTGCGAAGGGGCTTGCATTCTGGGAATCAAGGGAGAGCCGGTTGCTATCGGCAAACTTGAACAATTCGTGGGCGACTGGGGACGTGATAACAATGTAGACCTGTCGGAGGTAGGACCTTCTAACGGACATAAAGTAGCTGTAATAGGTAGCGGACCTGCAGGATTGGCATGTGCTGCCGACCTTGCAAAGATGGGCTACGAGGTCAAAATCTTCGAAGCTCTTCACAAACCGGGAGGTGTTTTGGAGTACGGTATTCCGGAGTTCCGCCTTCCGAAAAACGATGTGGTCGCTAAAGAAATCGATAACGTACGCAAACTCGGAGTGGAAATAGAAACCGATGTTGTCGTAGGACGCACCGTTACGGTCGACGATCTTCTCGATCATGAAGGTTACGATGCCGTATTTATCGGTTCAGGGGCAGGTCTCCCTAAATTTATGGGGATCCCGGGCGAGAACCTTAACGGGGTAGTATCTGCTAATGAGTTTCTTACTCGTGCGAATCTTATGAAGGCGTTCGATCAGGAATACGATACTCCTATCTACGTAGGTAAAAGCGTAGCAGTAGTTGGTGGAGGTAACGTAGCGATGGACGCCGTGCGAACAGCTAAAAGGCTTGGCGCTGAGTCGTTCATTATTTACAGACGTTCTGAAAAAGAACTTCCTGCGAGGGTCGAAGAGGTCCACCATGCTAAGGAAGAAGGAATCATATTCAAAATGCTTACGAATCCTACAGAAGTGCTTGGAGACGAGAACGGATGGGTTCGTGGACTGAGATGCGTACAAATGGAGCTTGGCGAGCCCGATGCTTCCGGCAGACGTTCGCCGCAGGTAATTCCTGATTCGCAATTCGATATAGAGTGTGATGTAGTTATTATGGCATTGGGAACTTCTCCGAATCCTCTTATATCGTCTACAACTGAAGGTCTCGATATTAATCGCTGGGGATGTCTGGTTGCGGAAGATGCGACAGGAGCTACTACCCGCGAAGGGATCTTTGCAGGAGGGGATGCCGTGACCGGAGCGGCTACCGTAATCCTTGCTATGGGTGCGGGACGTGCTTCAGCAAAAGCGATCGATGAATATATTAAAAGTAAGAAACAGTAATTATATTGTTTCAACTATAAAAAACCGCCTTAATGGGCGGTTTTTATTTATTTATCTTTTACTCCTGTCAGTCGTTTTATTTCATGGAGCTTGTTGAGCGCTTCCAGCGGAGTCAGATTGTCTATATCCAGTCCTTCGATCTCATCGCGGATATTCGCGAGAACAGGATCATCTAACTGAAAAATACTCAACTGCATGTCGCCGGCCTTCGGAAGGTTGGATTTGATATCTCCTATACCGTTGCGGTGTCTGTCTTCCAAATCTTTAAGTATCTTATTCGCACGTGTGATAATGCTCCGCGGCATTCCTGCCATCTTTGCTACATGGATACCGAAAGAATGTTCGGTTCCACCGCGAACGAGCTTACGTATAAATACCACATTATTATCTACTTCTTTTACAGAAACATTATAATTCTTAACCCTCTCGTACTGGGTTTCCATTTCATTGAGTTCGTGGTAATGGGTCGCGAACAGCGTTTTGGCTTTGGCTCTCGGGTGCTCATGGAGATATTCCACCATCGCCCATGCGATAGAGATACCGTCGTACGTACTCGTCCCGCGCCCTATCTCATCCAATAGTATGAGGCTGCGGTCGGAGATATTGTTCAAAATGCTCGCCGATTCGAGCATCTCTACCATAAAAGTAGATTCTCCCTGAGAGAGATTGTCCGATGCGCCGACACGGGTGAATATTTTATCCACTATCCCTATCTCCGCACTTTGAGCCGGAACATAACATCCGATCTGAGCCATCAGAACTATCAGTGCAGTCTGTCTGAGCAGTGCCGACTTACCCGACATATTTGGTCCCGTTATCATTATTATCTGCTGCTGCTGGTCGTCGAGATAAATATCGTTAGGGATGTATTCTTCCCCTATCGGTAAAACCGATTCTATTACCGGATGCCGTCCGTTTTTTATATTGATAACGGTGCCCTCGTTAACGTAGGGTTTGCAGTACTTCCGCTCTATGGATATTTTGGCAAAAGAAAGAAGACAATCAAGCTTCGAGACTATATTGGCATCTATCTGTAAATTGTGCAGATGCTTTAAAACCTCGTTGACGAGTTCGTTGAATATCTGCTGCTCGATGATAAGGGTCTTCTCTTCCGCACCAAGAATTTTGTTTTCGTATTCTTTGAGTTCTTCGGTGATATATCTCTCTGCACTTACCAGAGTTTGCTTCCTGATCCATTCGGGCGGTACCTTGTCCTTATGAGTGTTGCGTACCTCGATATAATATCCTAAGACATTGTTGAAACTTATTTTCAGGGATGGTATTCCTGTTTTTTCACTCTCCCGTTCCTGTATCTCCAAAAGAATATCCTTGCCGTGACGCGCTATCTCCCTCAGTTCATCCAGTTCGATATTGACTCCATCCGCTATAACTCCGCCCTTCTGTATCTGGTTGGAAGTATCCGGATAAATATGGGAATCGATCATGTTACGGATATCGAAACATTCCTTGAGCCGTTCTCCATGAGCCGCAAGAAGATTATTATTGGAATCTATACATAATTTCTTGATTCTTTCGATAGCGAACAAAGCATTTTTCAATTGTACGATTTCTCTCGGGGTTACCCTTAATGCGGATATCTTTGAAATGATCCTCTCCATATCCCCGACCTGGTCGGTAAGTTCCGATAAACGGTCGCAGAGATCGGCATCATCCATGAACCGGCCGGTGATGTTCAGTCTTTCGTTGATTTCTTCGATATTTTTCAGGGGAAGCGAGATCCATCTTTTGAGCATACGTGCACCCATAGGAGAGACGGTTCTGTCTATTACTCCCGTGAAACTTATATTTTTTTCTGTATTCGAAGAAAAAAGTTCGAGATTGCGTATGGAAAATTTATCTATCCATACGTATTTATCCTCGTCGATTCGCGAAATGGAAGAGATGTGCCCTGTATTTTTATGTTCTGTGAAATCCAGGTAATACAAAAGTGCACCTGCTGCTGTGACGGCATTTTCATGCGAACCTAATCCGAATCCGCGCAGGGATTTTACCTGAAGCTGCGTCATTAGTTTCTCACGGTTGCGGTCGGGTGTGAAGATCCAGTCGTCCAGTTTATATGAATAATAATTCTGGCCGAACATTGATCTGTAATCCGATTCGCGGCTCTTTTGGTATATTATCTCCTTAGGTAAAAAATTCGCGACCAGTTTGTCGACATATTCCCTTGTTCCCTCCGCGGTATAAAACTCCCCGGTAGAAATATCCAGAAATGCCACTCCTACGGATTTGGCCCCGAAAAATATTCCTGCAAGGAACGTGTTCTCGTTATGATCGAGTATGTTGTCATGGGAAAAAATTCCCGGGGTTACGAGTTCCGTAACCCCTCTCTTAACGATTTTTTTCGTCATTTTGGGATCCTCGAGCTGTTCGCAGATAGCGACTCTTTCGCCGGACGCACCAGTTTAGGAAGATAAGTGTCCAGAGCGTGGTACGGGAATCCTGCCAGTTCGACGGAAGATGCCTGCCCGTTCGCCCGTTTGGTTAGGGTTATACCTAATATCTTACTCGATTTTATAGCATCGTCGCCGAAGGTCTCGTAAAAGTCGCCGACCCTGAAAAGCAGTATGGCATCAGGATGTACCGCTTTCACCTCGTAATACTGTTTCATCAACGGGGTTTCGACGTATTTCTTCTCTTTAGTCAAGTGTTTGTAGTTTATTATTGAAATTCGTATCAAATTTAAATAAAATAATGATTATTTGTCCTGAAATAGCTATTTTTGTAAATTATTTGTGCACTCAAGATGAACGTTAAAGATTTATTCAGGAACAATATAAAGAACCTCGCCCCATATTCGACTGCAAGGGATGAATATACGGGCGATATAGGCATCTATCTGGATGCCAATGAGAACCCCTATGATAATGGTTACAACCGTTACCCTGATCCTCATCAGAAATCGTTGAAGGAAAAGATATCTGCAATCAAGAATATCCCTGCGGAAAAAATATTTATAGGTAACGGAAGCGATGAGCCGATAGACTTGGTTTACCGCATTTTCTGTGAGCCACGTATACATAACGTTGTTTCTATTGCCCCGACTTACGGAATGTATAAAGTTGCGGCTCAGACGAACGATGTGGAGTTCCGGGAAGTTATGTTGGACGAAAATTTTCGTTTGGACTCCGGAAAATTACTCGACGCTGCGGATGAACACACACGGTTGATATTTCTCTGTTCACCGAACAATCCTTCGGGCAACCTCCTTGAAAAGAGCGAGGTTCTGGAACTTCTTGAAAAATTCAACGGCATAGTGATTATTGACGAAGCGTATATTGATTTTACAGAAGCCGAAAGTACAACGACGCTTCTTGACCAATATCCGAATCTTATCGTTCTACAGACTTTGTCTAAGGCATGGGGGCTCGCTGGACTCAGGCTTGGTCTCGCGTTTGCACATCCTGATGTCTCTACCGTTATGGGACGCGTTAAGTATCCTTACAATATCAATGTGGTTACGCAGAAAATTGTCAGTCAGGAACTGGAAGTTCCGCGTGATACGCAGATAAAGGAAATTGTAACTGAACGACGGAATCTCGAAGAGACTCTTCCTGCAATACCGGTAATTAAAAAGGTGTATCCGAGCGATGCGAATTTTATTCTGGTAAAGGTAGATGAGCCGCGTAACGTGTATGAAATACTTATTGAGGAAGGCATTATCGTTCGCGACAGGTCGAAAATTCCCGGCTGCGAAGGTTGCCTGAGAATTACTGTAGGTACACCGGAAGAGAACCGCAGATTAATTGAAATATTAAACGGATTATAAAATGGCTCGTAAAAGAGTGTTATTCATAGACAGGGACGGAACCCTTATTATAGAACCTCCTGTAGATTTTCAGGTAGACAGCCTCGAAAAGCTCGATTATTATCCCGGTGTGTTCGGAGGAATGAGCCGTATCAAAGATCTCGATTATGAACTTGTCAGCAGTCCGCTGCGGGTAGTAGCTCCGATCAGGGTGAACGGCATAAGCTCTATTTGTATAGAACGCGCACTCGGTCCTTTATCGAGCAGGATATCTATTTTATAATCCTCCATAGCCGAATATAGATATTCTTCGACGACCGGGCTCAAACGGTGGATCTCGTCTATAAACAGCACGTCCCCCTTTTCCAGATTGGTAAGCAATCCCGCCAAGTCGCCAGGCTTATCGAGCACAGGTCCGGAAGTGACCTTCAACCCGACTCCAAGCTCACGGCTGATGATATTGGCAAGGGTTGTTTTACCCAAACCCGGAGGTCCGTGCAGAAGAACATGATCCAGAGCTTCACCTCTCATCAGGGCGGCTTTGATAAAAACCGTAAGATTATCCACGATCTTTTCCTGTCCGGAGAACGTATCGAGATCCTGTGGACGGATCGTAGTTTCGTAATCCGGATCTGAATCTATGTTCCTGAAATCACTCATCGGCTTATTTGTGCCTTTTTACCAGTTCCTCTTCGATGTCTTTCAGGCTAAAACCCTTGTGCGTCAATAACACCAGATAGTGGTACATCAGATCTGCTGCCTCGTAGATCATTCTTTCGTCGTTATTATCCACGGCTTCGATCACTGTTTCCACAGCTTCTTCCCCAACTTTCTGAGCTATTTTACAAGTGCCTTTATTGAAAAGTTTGGTTGTATACGATCCTTCCGGCATGGTTTCTTTACGTCCCTGGATAACATATTCCAGTTCACCGATAAATCCTTCACTCTCGCGTGTATCGAAACAGTTATGACTTCCTGTATGGCACACTGGTCCCACCGGTACCACCCTGATAAGAAGGGTATCGTTATCGCAGTCTTTGTGAATACTTTTAACGTTTAGAAAGTTTCCGCTGGTTTCACCTTTGGTCCATAGCCTGCTTTTAGTGCGGCTGAAGAAGGTAACCCTACCTTCTTCAATGGTTTTATTATAAGCCTCTTCGTTCATGTAGCCCAACATGAGTACCTGAAGAGTGTTGTCGTCCTGGATCACAGCCGGGATCAATCCGTCCGCATTTTTCGCAGAATCGAGTTCGCTGAATTTTATCATGGTCTATAATTTATAATCTTACGCTTATGTTCTGTTCGGCAAGAGCCTGTTTCAAATCGTTTATCCTTATCTCCCCGTAATGGAATATACTTGCGGCAAGTGCGGCATCCGCCTTACCGTCGGTCAAAACTTCGGCGATATGTTCGATATTTCCGGCTCCACCCGAAGCCACTATCGGAATAGACAGCATTCCGGACAATTTAGCGAATGTATCGCACGGATATCCGTTCTTCGTACCGTCGTGGTCCATCGAAGTGAATAATATTTCACCGGCTCCCCGGTCCTGAGCTTCCTGCGCCCATGTGAACAGTTCGCGTTCAGTTGGTCGCTTGCCTCCATGAGTCGTCACGGTCCATCTACCGTCAATCATCTTCGCATCGATGGCTACTACAACAAATTGGCGGCCATAGCGCGAAGCGATATCGATGATTAACTGAGGGTTCCTTACCGCAGCACTGTTAACTGTAACTTTATCCGCTCCGGCCAATAATAATCTGCCTGCATCCTCAACTGTAGTTATTCCTCCGCCTACGGTGAACGGAATATTTATGTTTTCTGCGATCCTTTTCACTAATTCGGCAAAGGTTTTTCGTCCTTCGAGGGTCGCGCTGATATCGAGATACACAAGTTCGTCCGCCCCCTCTTCTGCGTATCGTTTACCCATTTCTACGGGATCACCCACATTCTGGAGTTCAAGGAAGTTTATGCCTTTAACCGTTTGTCCGTCTTTAATGTCGAGACACGGAATTATTCTTTTAGCTAACATGTGCACTATTAGTTGTTTATAAGTTGCTTCAGTTCGACGAGAGATATTTTATTCTCGTAGATCGCTTTACCTGTTATCACACTGCGCATTCCCATTTTATCGAGCTTGTAAATATCGTCGATACTGCTAATACCCCCGCTTACAGTTATATCCACTGTCGGAAATTTACACTGCAATCCAGCATAAAGCTCGAAATTAGGTCCGGACAACATTCCATCCCTCGATATATCGGTACATATCACCTGCGATAAACCGTAAGTCAGGAATTTTTCGATCAGGCCGTCCACTCCTTCGTCCGCACTCTCGAGCCACCCGTTAACAGCGATTTTGCCGTTCTTAACATCCGCACCGAGGATAAGTTTTTCCGGTCCGAAAGATTCGAGCCATCGAGAAAAAAGTTCCGGTTTACTGACCGCGATACTTCCGCAAATGGCGCGCGAAGCTCCACTTTCGAATACGTCTTTCAACGCTTCCGCGCTCTTTATACCGCCTCCGTACTGAACCGACAGACGCGTCCTGCCGGCAATCTTTTCGAGGGTGGCAAGATTTGCAGGGTAAGATTTCTTGGCTCCATCCAGATCAACAAGATGCAGTCTCCTCACACCGAGGTCCTCGTACATCTTGGCAGCGTCCAGCGGGTCCTTATAGTATGTCGTTTTCCTGTCGTAATCACCCTGTGTCAGGCGAACGCATTCGCCTCCTATTATATCTATGGCAGGAATAACCGTTATCATAATTCCAAAAAGTTTTTAAGTATTTTTTCTCCTATGGTGCTACTTTTTTCAGGGTGGAACTGCACTCCGTAAAAATTGTCCCTGTTTAAAGCTCCGCTGTATTCAATACCATAATCCGTTACGGCTATCGTATTTTCATTCTTTTCCGCAGCGTAAGAATGGACATAATAAACGTACGAATATTCCTCTACGCCTTTGAACAACGGGCTGCGAAGATCGTAGATATCGTTCCATCCCATGTGGGGGATTTTCAGCGTATCGGATCGGAGCTTCTTTACTTTGTTTTCGAATACTCCGATACATTCCGTGTCGCTCTCTTCGCTGTGACTGCATAACAATTGCAGTCCTATACATATTCCGAGCACAGGTTGTGTAAGCGATTTTATGACTTCGGGAAGTCCGCGTTCACGAAGTTTATCCATAGCCATATAAGCCTCTCCTACTCCGGGAAGAAGCACTCTCTCACTGTTCCTTATCGTTTCATGATCGGAAGAGAGGATATATTCGGCATTCAGCCTGTTCAGGGCATTCTTAACCGATTCGAGGTTCCCTGTTCCGTAATCTATAATCGTTATCATAATGCTCCTTTACTGCTCGGGATGGAATAACTCATCGGATTTCTTGCTATCGCCATTTTCAATGCACGTGAGAATGCTTTGAAGATGCCTTCAATCTTATGGTGTTCGTTTTCTCCGGTAGCGCTGATATGCAGATTGCATTTTGCTGCTTCGCAGAGACTTTTGAAGAAATGGCAGAACATCTCCGTAGGTACGTCGCCAATCTTTTCTCGTTTAAATTCCACGTTCCACATAAAATCTATCCTTCCTCCGAAGTCCAATAGAACTGTAGCATCGCATTCGTCCATAGGCAGGCAGTAACCGTAGCGCTCTATTCCCAGCTTGCTTCCGAGAGACTGGTAGATCGCCTGTCCGAGAACTATCGCAACATCCTCGATCGTATGGTGCTCATCAACATGAAGATCGCCTTTGACATCGAGATTTATAGAAACTCCTGCATGGTGGATTATCTGCTCAAGCATATGATCGAAGAAATGCAGTCCGGTGTATATATTATTTTCTCCTCTTCCGTCCAGATCGAGGGTAAGTTTTATATCGGTCTCGCGAGTCTTTCGTTCGATGGTTGCGACCCTGTCACCGAATCTCAGAAACGAGTATATCTCCGTCCAGTCATCGGTAATGAGTACGCACGTTCCTTCAAGCCCGGTATCTTCAATCATATCCTCTCCGCAGTCCTGGGTCTGAACCAGGATGCCTTTGGCTCCGAGATTTCGGGCGAGAATGATATCTGTCACCCTGTCACCTATGACATAAGAATTTTCCAGGTCGTAACTTCCGTCCATATAAGAAGTCAACATTCCGGT
>Ga0192244_10325_pt1 | contig 19456 bp, 15 predicted proteins | sample Koala_Koa27_L3_FD_131234 | JGI IMG/M metagenome (GOLD analysis project Ga0192244, IMG submission 131234) | Enriched cells from koala feces incubated with labeled cellulose particles, San Francisco Zoo, California, United States - Koala_Koa2-7_L3 ... | reverse complement strand
TCCGTGCAGAATCTTCCATTAGAAAACTAATTGTAGTATAACTTTCTCTCTCTATTTTTTGAGAGTCACCTTAAGTGTATAACTATGACCGCTCTCAAATCTCTTATTTAAGGGTATTGAAGGTACATATACAGCTGTATGGTCGACCTGGGTAAAGCTCAACAAATGTGACTCTGTATCTACAGGAATAAAAAACTCAAAATCTGAGGTTACAGTAGTTGATCATGTGCCATAGCCATGCATTAGGACTCCCACAGGATCTTCATCGGGTGTCACTGTTCCCAAAACAACATTGATAGCAGCATGCCTGCGTGCACTACCATCATCTATCATCACGATAAAATGCGTAAACTTTTTATTAGCAGTCATTACCGTCCTGATTTTTGGAAACATATGCTTGAATATAACTGTACCTAAAGACGTAGTCAGGGGAGTGACCTCTATAGATTCAGCCCGCATAACATCTTTTCCAAAAAGAACTGCACTATTAGCTGCATCGAATGTTGTTATAAGATCATTCTCGACTAAAGAAGTTGTGGGAGCTGTTGCTGTATTATATGAATAAAATACAATCTTCACATTGCGGTCATCAGGAACCATACAAGTCAGCCTTCCACTATTTACCATCAAATTTTGTACTGAATGAACCCTATTGGTAGCTATATTATATACAATAGCCAAGACCGCTACTCCACTAGAGACCTGTTCGTAACCACGGGAATTTCCGGTTTTATCCTCTTCAATTACAGCTTCAATCTTCATTCCATTACCTAGATCTTGATAAATAGTATCGTTTTTTTCGGGAAGGGAACGTCCCTGTTCATCCGCACTTTCGTCAAAGCCTGAACCGACATCAAAAGTCAGCATACGGACTCCGGATATATTTTCTTCTTTCAAGTCATTATCGCTGCAGGAAGATAAAAAAGCACCTGCAAACAACAGGCCTCCAAATAACAAGTTGAATAAATTATGTCTTTTCATTTTGTTTTCTAATGAGTTTATAAATTAATACATTTATTTCATCCAAGAAGATTATTACAACTGAAGAACTATATTATCATCAATCTCCTCATCAGTCCATTCATGCAGTAGTGCTCCATAATCACTACTTATAGGACGGGAGCCAGCAATAGCCTGTTCCAAAATCACTTGTTGCTTCTTTATTACAGGAGCTTCATAAATTCCTTTTTCCATTTTGTTCTCGTTCATAATTGTCATTACATATTCTTTAATTACTCATTGCGTGTTATCACCGCACGACTCAAGCGTGGGTCGTCATAAAACATATTATCCACTCCACCTTTATGCTCTATACGAAGTTGAGAGGCAGGAATACCGTATTCGTTCACAAGGCAATCATAAACAGCTTGTGCACGCTCCCGACTCAAACGATTGTTGACAGCATCCGTTCCAGTTCCGGCATCGGCATAGCCAGTAATGGTATAAATTGCATTCGGATCTGTAGTTTTGATAACTTTAGCCAAAAATCCGAGATTCACACGGCTTTCACGACTCAGTTCACTCTTGCCCATACCAAATGTCACCAAATTAGGTGCAGCCACTTCCATCTTACGAACAATGGTTTCAGCCTCAGATTTATTACCGGCTGCAATAGCTTGCTGAAGACGAGCATTCTCCGCGCTCATTGCAGCCATCTTTTCACGCAGTTCGTTCAAAGCATCGTTATCATACATCACAACCGTACGGTTACGATTCCAATTACGTTTGGGAAATTTATAAGTTATCCCTACGGTAGCAGATAAAAGTCCTTCTTCTTTACGACCACCTACTTCACCATCAAAACGATCATTTACCATCACACCACGAACATCTACATTGAGGTCAACTGCAGAAGAAATACGGAAAGAATTCAAAATACCCAAATTGGCACTCACCTCATTAGAACTAGGATCTTCCCAAGTTCTCATCCAACCCAATCCTATATAGGGACTACAATTCCAAAAACGATTCTCATTGTAACCGCAAAACAAATTGGAAAGATTAAACATGACATCACCATGAAGATTAAAGAAGTCAAACTTCTGTTCTGTCAGCCAATACCCTGTTTGAGGCTTACTACTGATAGGTTTACCATTAGAATGCGGACCACCTTGAGTAGCACCTTTAATAGAGAGTCCACTATACATCACTCTAACACCAACATCCGGCGTGAACCATTTGCCCACTGCTATATCCAAAGCAGGGGAAAGACGATCACCGAAAGACATCTGTCTATCGTGATCGCCAAAATACATTTGAGCTCCACCACCCAAACTTATGAACCAATTATCCTGAAACCGGTTCGTTTCTACCTTGTGCTTGCTATTGCCTCCTTCATTGTTTCTAAAACCAGAAGACTGCGCATATGCACCACAAACGACTATCATAAATAGTGTTGCACAAAAAACGTTTTCTTCATTTTTTCTTTTCATTTTTTAAATTAGAACATACTTGCTTTCTTACGAAATAGTTGTAATCAGCAAACTCACCTATATATATTTTTTCTCATTTATTGCATAAAAAATTATATATCCTCTTTCTAAAACATTCAAAAAAGGATTCCTAATCTTCACAGATAAGGATCCTTTTTTGAATAGAAAGTCTTTTGTACATACAGTCCGATTGAATGAATCAATACTTCATCAAGGCTCTATAATCTTCACAGACAAATAGCCAAATATACTGTAAAATAGAAATATTTCCTCCATCTCTTTGGGATCAGAGATTTACATGGAAGAACTGAGAAAACATATCTATGTACAAAGAGGAAATTTCAACTAATACGTACTATGATAAAGTTATGTTTTTGAAATAATCACAAAAAATAAAATAAATCAATAAAGTAAGAATGATATAAATAGACTATTTTTATCATAAAAAAGCAAAAGATATTAGACATTGGTATTATGATTAACGCACACTGGAACAAGCATGATAATAAACAACTAATTATCAAATTAATGCCTTTATTACAAGATTAATAAAGAGGTTGGTATAGATAGCCATAAAAAATTATCCCGGTGTGAAAGTTACTCTTTCACACCGGGATATCTTTTTTTAGCGGTGTCAAGTCAATGACTACATAGTACGTTATTTACTCCCCTCCACCATCTATTGTTTTAATTGTACCATCTGCATTATATTCCAATTCTACCACTTTCAAACTACGGAGCCATGTCAATCCATTAGAGGGAACACAATCATGATGGAACAAATACCATTTACCTTTATACTCCACAATGGCATGGTGAGTAGTCCATCCCACTACCGGAGTAAGAATCACTCCTTGATAAGTGAACGGACCGTAAGGACTATCACCGATGGCGTAACACAAACGGTGCGTATCTCCGGTAGAATAAGAAAAATAATACTTTCCATTATATTTATGCATCCAGGAAGCCTCAAAGAAACGACGACTGTTATCCCCTGCTGTCAATGGTTTGCCATTTTCATCTAAAATAACCAGTGCACGGGGGACTTCAGCAAATTCTAGCATATCCCCACTTAGTCTTACTACGCGTGAAGGAATAGTTGGTTCATCATCAGCAGGGAAAGCAGCACTTTCCAATGCTTTGTTGTCCCTATAACATTGTAACTGGCCGCCCCATAAACCACCGAAATACATATAATAATTGCCATCACCATCATCAAGTATAGCAGGGTCAATACTATAACTGCCTTTTATCGGGTCCGGTTGAGGAATGAAAGAACCTTCGGGCTTGTCACTGACAGCAACTCCGATGCGAAAAATATCATTTTGGTCTTTCAGTGAGAAATATAAATAGTATCTGCCGTCTTTAAAAGCAACATCGCTATCCCACAACTGACGCCCTGCCCAAGGAATATCCTCGACGGCAAGTATCACGCCATGATCTTTTATCTCACCATTCATCACATCATCTGTAGAAAAAACATGGTAATCTTTCATATTAAAATGATCACCGTTATCATTCTCGGGAACATCACTTTCCCAGTCGTGGGAAGGATAAATGTAAAGTCTGCCATTAAAGACATGCACGGCAGGATCTGCCATATAATCTCCGGGCACTAAATATCTTACTTCTTTTTTCATGGTTTTATTTCTTTTCAATTAGTTCTTTTACAAATGGTTTTGCCTCATAGTTACGATCAAACAGCAACGGATAATCCTTACGGCCCCTAACAGGAAAACCGTTCTTCCATGAATCGCCGTCCGAAACGCCCCATGCAGTAACGCGACTGACTACATCCGAATGTTTCACGAACAAATCATATAACATCCGCATACGAGCGTTCCACGCCTGCGATACAGAATCGGGAAGGGCATCCGCATATGGATTCAGAGCTTTTTGAATGCAACCGTATCAGCGACATTAGCTCCCATATGGGCAGTAGGCAGGGCACTCATATCCCATTCGGTAATCAGCACTTTTGCCCCGGTAGAAGCAAAAGCCACCATGCTTGCCTCAAATTCATTCATATCAGGATGATCCATTCCCATATGCCCCTGCATACCGATGGCATCGACCCGAAGCCCTCTCTCTTTCATGCTATTCACTAGTTTCACCACCGTCTCACGCTTGCCTTTCTGATCCATAGAATAATCGTTATAGTAAAGTTCCGCATCAGGATCAGCTTCGTGTGCATACTGGAAAGCCAAAGGAATAAATTCTTCTCCCAGAATCTCATAGAATTTGCTCTTTCTCCAGGAGCCATCTTCCAAAATGGCTTCATTCACTACATCCCAACCTTTGATACGCCCTTTATATCTGCTTACAACGGTAGTAATATGGTCTTTCATTCGCTGCTTCAACACTTCGACAGAAACTTGCTTTCCTTTTTCATCCACACAAAACCAAGCGGGAAGCTGTGAATGCCATATCAGGCAATGACCGGTAACAACCAGCCCGTTTTCTTCACCGAACTTCACAAGCTCATCTGCTTTGCTAAAATCATAGCGGTTCTCCTCGGGATGGATTTCTTCACACTTTATACAATTTTCCGCCACTATCGCGTTGAAATGCTGCTTCACTATCTTCACCGAATTCGTATCACGCCCCGATGACTAATTTACATTCAAAGCCGTTCCGATCAAAAACTTATCTCCAACAGCATCTTTCAAAGATGGTTCCGATACCACGGCTGTCGATTTACCACTGTTGCATGCCGCTAAAGCGGCAACCATCAACATCCCTAATGTAATGTGTCTTACTTTCATTGAATTAATGAGTATATAATTAATAATCTGATTTACTTCTGCGTTCAGTCAGTTCAGCCTGCATCTTCTCATTATATTTCTTGGTAATGGGATAGAAATAAAGAGTAATGACGCCTACAAAGAATGTAGCAGCCGGAATCAGGCTGGAAGATAACAGAATGCCATGAATAGCCGAGTCGCTTTGGTTGACGCCGGCACCGGATATGTAACCAAACCCTGATAAAAGGAATCCCAAAATAGCACTACCGATTCCCAAACCCGCCTTTAATGCAAAGACAACTCCTGCAAAAACAAAAGCATAGAGCGCGGCAGAATCTACATAATTCTCAAAATAATAATTCATGGCACTTCCCCACATAGCCAGCGTAGTAAAGATAAACAAGGTAAGGATAAACATGGCACGCCATGGAATGTTACTGAATACATCTTTTATATCTTTCTTTGTATCCGTTTTCTGATTGGCAGGAGGAGTAATACGCTCCTTTGCCGAAAAGAAAGTAATCACCAAGAACACAAAGCCAACACATGCAAACAGCCCTACTGTACACAACCAGCCATGCCCTTTATCACCTCCATCCGAAAATTTATTAACCAATGGCAAGGTAAGCCCCTGTACCACAAACTGAGCAATAGTAGCCGCCACAAAGCGAACGGAAGTGATACTGGTCCGTTCCTTAATGTCACTGGACATTACACCACCCAAGGAGGCATAAGGAGTATTGTTGAATGAATACAAGGTCATTAGCAGCGTATAAGAGATAGTAGCATAGAGTGCCACCATTCCTTTATCTTCTATACCCGGATTATAAAACGCCAATACATAAAACACCATAAACGGCAACGCTGTCCAAAGCACCCAGGGACGATATTTCCCCCAACGCGTTTTAGTACGGTCGGACAATATGCCGACTGTAGGATCCACAAAAGCATCTACAACACGGGCTACTAACATCACCGTACCCGCTATGGCTCCTTCCAGTCCGAAAACATCAGTATAAAACTTCGTCTGATAAATCATCATCATCTGGAAAACCAGATTGGCGGAACAATCGCCCAGACTATAACCGATTTTCTCGGCCATTGACACCTTTTGATTGAGTGTATTCATAGTATTTTATTTTTTTATTATAGTCATTTATTTCAAAAACCGTTTTCTTTAAAAAAACAGGCTGCTTCTTCTTTACTCTATTCAAAAGGGAAAAGAAAAAGCAGTTCTGTTTTCATCTAACCTAATCTAACCTAACTTTAATTATGAAAACAACCTATATTGCCCATTTCTTGATACCTAATTCAAAACACCTCTTTTATCATCTTCTGACATTTGCAAATTTATGGAACACCAATGAAAATCTGATTATTTTATGTTTCACATCATTGCGCCCCCGTCTCATTCTTCGGCTATTATGATACAAATATCTTTCTTCATGTTACATTTATGCCGTTGAGCAGGAAAAGAGCTCATTCCATCGTTATTCTCTCTCATTTCAATGCAGGATATTCTATGCTTTAATCGGAAGTTATTTCTATGGGCCGGAAGGACGAAACATATATTTGCAATCTCCGCCGAGACTGTTAACAAGTATCGGGATAATTCTAAAGCATGTTATAAAACAGGGAATTAGCACCCAAAAGCTTGCTATTCTCCGAAATGTCCGTATCTTTGCAATGTGTTTTTCATAGTATTAGATTTAAGGTTAACAAAAGATTGGCTGTCTGGGATAGATAGCCTTTTTTATGCACTTACCTCAGGTATTCCCCCTCTACATATTAAATCCTATATATACAAAAAAAGCAAGGACACTCTCTTCACAGAGAATGTCCCCACATAGATAATCTTTAAGAGAGAGAATCTTAATTATCTGCAATATCCCACCATACTCTTTGCCAACGGTCGTCTGAACCGTTTAAGTAGGTATCGATTGCTTCGTTAGAGTTTTCTACATTATATTGTTTGTCGGTGTCAGAGTAGCTCATACGGTAAGGATAAACCGTAATGCCTTCTGCAGTCTGTCCTGCTCCAATGGGCAAAATAGGAATATTATAACGACGCCAGTCAGACCAGGATTCAATACCATCGGTCATGAAACCGGCCAAGAAGCGTTGCATCACAATCTGCTTCAATGCTTCGTCTTTATTATCAGAGAGTGCTACAGATGCAATGTATTCGTCTACACCGCTAACAGCAGTATGATATGTACTCTGAAAATCGAATGAGGAACGGATACCGGCTTCATACAATGCTTTCGGATCAGCATCAATCCAGCCCAGTACAGCCGCTTCTGCCTCAACCAGCAAGGTACGCGCTGTTGTAATAAGTCCATAAGTTGCCTGTGGAGCACAATAAGAATCCGCTACACTACAACAACCTTCTGAAGCTGCCGACACTGCCGCATTTGATTCCAGTCCAAAAGGAACACCTTTATAAGCATTGAAATCAGTCAGATCACCTGCCACTAAACCTTTATATCCATTCAGTGTAAAGTATGAGAACATGCGCGGATCCTTATATTCTTTTAATGCGTCCACAATAACCTTATTAGGTACAAAGTTCAGTCCGGCACCGGCATATTCCTTATTTCCGACATAATACATCCAAGAATAGGCGCTACTATTTGAGTCGAATGTATAATGGAAACCGTCTGCAACTTCGGTCATACCACCATCACTATAAGCTTTGGCAAAACGTGTCCGTCCATTGGTCGGGTCAACATCTGCCATCTTGATAGCCATCATCATACGAAGTGAGGCATTAAACTTTTTCCATTTACCCATATCACCATTATATATGATATCCGCAGAGCTAAGCGAAGTAGATTCATCAAATCGAGTATAAGCATCCTGCAATTCTGCATCCAATGCGGCATAAATAGATTCCTGAGAATCAAACTTAGGTTCCCAAATATCTTCACTTTCACCCTTGAAAGCGTCAGAATAAGGAATCGGGCCTAAAATATCGGTCAATGTCATATATAAAAAAGCGCGAAGAGTTTTGGCGGCAGCTATCTGATTGGTATTCGAACCAAAAGATTGTACGCTTACAGCACCACGAGTCGCTTCATCTTCATTCAATTCTATGATGGTATTCAAGTTCTTGATATAGTAACGATACAGATCGGTAGTAGAATAGTTTACCGTTGTCTGTAACGGACCAAACTGGTTATTTTTTGATTCTGCCAAATAGCCCGTCCATTCTTGAATCCAAGGATCATAAGTGGAACTGGTCATTGTAAAGTATCTCACATATCTAGCCGAAAAAGTGAATAGCATTGATGTATAAGCTTCACTAGGCTTGTTGGGATTGACATTCAAGTCATCAAAATCACCCATATCACATCCTGCAAAAACAGTAGTGAAGGCTAATGCAGCCATAATTGATTTAATATATTTCATAAAATAATCTCCTAAATTTAATGGGTTAGAAACCTAATTTAACTGTCAGACCGAAAGAGCGTGTAGAGGCAGCCTGTCCACCTTCAATCCAGTTTGTTCCGGACTCAGAGGGATCTACATTGGGACATGCCGAATAGATCAACCAAGGATTGGTTGCTACAAAGGAAACACTGGCACTGCTCAATCCTATTTTAGCTTTTGCCAACAATGAAGTCGGAACAGTATAGCTTAAGGACACTTCGCGCATCTTTAAATAACTACGATCATATACCCAATTATCATTGTCATAGTAAGCCAGATAATGATAATACTGGTATGCATTCATATAGCATTCCACTTTTTCTCCGGTTGTAGCATCCACACCTTTTACATATACACCACCACCTTTACTTATAGGTTCACGTTCATTAACTCCATTCTTGTTTTTGACTGCTGTCTTGGCACTGGTACCCGAAGCTGTTGACCACATATTCGTCCAAGAAACCATCTGTCCGCCAATCATATAGTCAAAGCTTGCATTCAAACGGAAGTTTTTATATCGGAAACTGGTAGAGAAACCACCGGTCCAGTCAGGTTGGAAGTTACCGGCTTCTTTTTCTACATTCGCTTCTACTGCGGGGCTATAACCGCCTCCCCAGTCGGCACTTGTTGTGGGATTCAACAACAACTCTCCGTTTTCATTATACTGCCAGCGCGCCATAGTAGTAATAACGCCGATGGGTTTGCCTACCTGCGCTTTCAAATACCAGTTATAATAGAATCGATTTCCTTCAATCATATATGAATCAATCGTTTCATTCAGTCTAACCAACTTATTGGTGTTCTTTGAAATATTTGCATCAATATCCCATTGGAAATCTTTTGTTCTGACAGGAGTACCACCTAGACTGATTTCAACACCTTTGTTACGTACCAAACCTGCATTTAACTGACGTGAAGAATAACCGGACTGGGGCGCAACCGTCACATTCAAAATTTGATTCTTCGTATCACGTTGATAGAAGTTGAAATCCCCCCAGAAACGATTTTCAAACATACGGAATTCTGTACCAACTTCATAAGTTGTTGAAATGGTCGGTTTAATATTCGGATTCAACTGAGTTGGTGACCCGTAAATTGAAGTCAGTGAGTTATATTTGTAGTTGGTATTATCTGTATCTGTTACATTATAATCCTGCAAAGTTTCATAAACAGACAATGTAGAACCTACTTGCGCCAAAGAAGCTCTCAACTTCCAATAGTTCAGCCAAGGTGCATTTTTCAAGAACTGGTTCAGCATGACACTGGCAGAAAGTCCACCATACAAATAACTATTGTTGCTGACAGGCAGTCTTGAATCCCAGTCATTACGCAATGATCCATCCAAAAAGTAAGTATCATCAAAACCTAGAGTTACATTAGCAAAAAGACTTCGGGTTTTATAATGCTGTTCTTCATTAGTAGCATTTACATAACCATTGGAGGCATTCAAGTTGAAATAATCATTGATAATTAAACCGCTTGTAGTGTTGGCTTCCAATGTTCCATAATTATAATTACGTTCCTCAATAAAGGCAGCAGCATCTACTGACAAACGATCATCAATGAAACGATCCCCCCAAGTCAGACGTCCCTGAATCGTCAGGTCGCGAACATGATATTGTTCCTCCTCGTAACGTGACAAGAAATTAATAGAGCCATCACTTCTTTTTATCTCCGAATTATAATTCTTCATATTACCCATTACACGTACACCACCTTTAATATTGAAAGGCAACAATATTTCCGCATCACCGGTAAATACGTTCCACTGTTCGGTAACATAATTATTATTTTTATCGAATACAGCATACGGGTTATCATGGAAATTAGCACCCAAATCTGAAGGAGATATGATATTCCATGTACGCCAGCTTCCATCCGGACGTTCATAATCTTTATAATCCTTCAGGTTCACACTAGTCTGTCCCCATTGCAGATATTCGTGCATTACGTTACGAGCTGCGCCATAACCTTCTTCTGCTCCATTCTGATTTCGGCGATATGTGTATTTATAATCCAATGAAACATTCATCCAGTCAACCGGCTTGAAAGTAGTCTTCACCGATAAGAAACGGCGAACAGCTTCTGAATTCTGCTGAATACCATCGCGTTGGCTATTTGTAAACGAAATGCGTGAAGAGTAATCCTTGCCGGACTTTGAAAAGGATACATTGGTAGTATTGGACACGCCTGTTCTAAACAAGTCAGCCAAGTCAAGACCATGCACATAAGGAGAAGCCACACCATATTTAGGACTAGTAGGATCCCAATACAAAGCAGATGCCATTTTTACATTTGCATCATAACGTGCTCCCCAGCTTTCATCAGAACCGTAGTCATAAGCATAAGAACCGTCCGCATTCTGCATTTGTCCATAAATACCATATAAGAATTCCGGACTCATCGTATCATATTGGCTTCCATATTGTGCATCCATACGTTCTCCTTCAAAACCATAGCTACCGCCACCATAAGATTTCTGCATATCAAAGTGGTTATAGTATTTCTCCCATTGCAAGGTATGGCTTACTTCAATATGTCCTTTGCCTTCTTTTGCACCTTTTGAAGTAATGATAACAGCGCCATTACCACCTTGAGATCCATACAAAGCTGTTGCAGCGGCACCTTTTAATACATTGATGGATTCCACATCGTCCATATTAATACTGTTCTTGTTGGTGATAGATCCATCTACCACATAAATAGGTTCACTTCCTCCAGGAGAAGTAAAGTCTGTAGTACCACGAAGAACGATAGTTCCCGAATCAAATGTAGCACCGGAAGCTCCGAAGAAACGGGCACCGGCTATTTTACCTGCCATAGCGTTACCCAAGTCTGTTTGGCGTGCAACTGTCAGCTTCTCACCAGCCACTTTCTGGGTAGAGTATCCCAAAGACTTTTCCTTTCGAGTCAATCCTTGAGCAGTAACAACGACTTCATCCAACACCTCTGCATCCGATTGAAGTACAACACTCGTATTTCCCGGTTTAATTGCCACCTCTTGCGTTTTCAAGCCTACGTAAGAGACAACCAAGAATTTAGCAGATGAAGGTACATTTGATATTTCAAAATCACCATTTATACCTGTGATTGCACCCAATGTAGTACCCTTAACCAAAACCGATGCACCAATAATCGGTTCTCCGTCTTCCGCCGAAGTGACAACACCTGCCACTTTGACCGTTTGCGCTGATACCATGCCAATCCATAAAAACATTGCAGTCAACAACATTGACACTCGCTCTTTCATAAATCTCTCTTTTTTTAATTAAACATTAACTAAGCTACTTTAAAACAGTCACTCTTCATAATTGTACAAAGATACAATTGCTAACATTACGAAACAATAATACTAATAATGGTTACACTTTGACATTCTTTCTTATTTTAAAAGCACAAAGAAAGATCTTGTTTATTTATTATATTTTCCGAAAAAGAAATAGAAATTCATCTCATTATAAGAAACAAGTGCGCTTTTTGTAAATTAAAAGAGGAGATCTTGTTTATATCAATAAACAGTAGTTAATAATTTAACAAATATCATTTTGATAAAAAGTAATTTAGAGAGAGAAACCAAAAAGCAACTTTACAAAAGTAAAAAGAAAAAGGGTGCAACTTCTAAAAGCTGCACCCTTCACTTACATATAGTTTAAGAAGAAAAAGATTATTCTTCCGTATAGCGTTCTATGGTCTGTTCACGGTCGGGACCTACTGATATAATCTTAATCGGAGTTTCCAGTTGTTCCTCCAAGAAAGTAATATAAGCATTGAATTCTTCCGGGAATTCATCTTCGCTGGTCATTTTGGTCATATCAGTCTTCCATCCGGGAAGCTCTACATAGATCGGCTCTACTCCCTCGGTAATATCATAAGGGAAATAGTCTATTTCTTCACCATTCACTTTATAAGCCACACAGGCTTTGATGGTTTCAAAACCATCCAGCACATCACTCTTCATCATAATCAGTTGAGTGACACCGTTCACCATGATAGAATATTTCAGAGCTACCAAGTCGATCCAACCACAACGACGTTCACGGCCGGTTACTGCACCATATTCATGACCCAGGTCGCGGATCTTCTTGCCTGTTTCATCAAACAATTCTGTAGGGAACGGACCTGAACCCACACGGGTACAATATGCCTTCATGATACCATATACATTACCTATTTTATTAGGACCGATACCTAGACCGGTACAAGCACCTGCACAAACGGTATTTGAAGAAGTCACAAAAGGATAAGAACCGAAATCAACATCAAGCATAGTACCCTGGGCACCTTCACACAGTACGCTCTTACCGGCCTTCAACAGATTATTGATTTCATGTTCACTGTCTACCAAATGGAATTGTTTCAGATATTCAATACCTTCCAACCATTGTTTTTCCAATTCGGTTATATCATATTCATAATTCAAACTCTTCAGAATCTGCTCATGACGCGCTTTTGCCTTTGAATATACTTCATCAAAGTTATGAAGAATATCACCTACACGCACACCGTTACGGCTGATCTTATCCGTATAAGTGGGACCGATACCTTTACCGGTAGTTCCTACTTTGGCATCCCCTTTGGCAGCTTCGTAAGCAGCATCCAGAATACGGTGGGTCGGTAGAATTAAATGAGCTTTCTTCGAAATGTGCAAACGCTCTTTCAAAGGGTGACCGCTGGCTTCCAAAGCTTCCGCTTCTGCTTTAAACAAAGCCGGATCAAGCACAACACCATTACCGATGATGTTCACTTTATCTCCTTGGAATATTCCGGAAGGAATAGAACGGAGTACATACTTCTGACCTTCGAATTCCAATGTGTGTCCCGCATTCGGACCTCCCTGAAAACGAGCTACCACATCATAACGGGGAGTCAAAACATCGACAACCTTTCCTTTGCCTTCATCGCCCCATTGCAAACCTAACAAGACATCTACTTTCATCTTTCTGTGTTTTTATATTATTTATCCTTTTTCTTTCTGCGTTTTGCCCAGGTACATTTGCTGCATACTCCATATATATATAAGGAGTAATGCGAAGCATGAAATTTCTTCAGCTTCGTATCGGCAATGGCCTGCTTCAGATTCTCATCCTGAAACTCGGTCACTTTGCCGCATTCCGTACATATCATGTGATGATGGGTTTCATTATTGTACGCACGCTCGTACTGGGAAGAATTGCCGAACTGATGTTTGATAACCAACTTTGCATCGATAAATAAAATAATGGTATTATAAAGAGTAGCCCTGCTTACGCGGAATTTCCCTTCATTTGCCATATAATTATAGAGGCTATCAATGTCAAAGTGACCTTTGATGGAATAGATAGTATCGAGTATAGCATAGCGTTCAGGTGTCTTTCGATGCCCGTTAACCTGCAGATATTCTGTCAGGATCTGCTTTACCTTGTCTTTCACATTCTCTTCCATCACAGATTTCAGTTGCGCCGTCAAAGTTAAACCTTTTTATGATAACATGAAAGTTTAAAGCCAATATTCTGTTTCTAATTTTATCTCTCCTACCAAAGAAGCGACTCCCGGCTTGTCCGATTTTGCCAATGGAGCCAATAAACGGTTCACTTTCTTACCGTTCTCCTTGCTTTGCATGGCAAACTTCTTCAAGGCAGTGGCAGCAGCCTTCCGGGGCGGTAAGGCTTCACTTTGCAGGGTAGCCATCGCCTGGTCTAGAAATTCTGCTTCGGAACGTTCATTGAGGCGGCTGCCATTCATTAACAACCGTGCCATCAGCATAAAGCCGCATAATTGAAAAAACTCACGGTCATCCGCCATCCATTCAAAAGCTTTCTCCGAGGCATATGGCAAATGTTGGAACAAGTTCATGCAAGTCAACTCCGCTATTTCCGGATAATGCATATCCTCCACCCAAATATCGGCAATCTCCGGATAGAACGTTTCTACCGGCTGCAACATTCCTGCCAAAATCTTACACTCACGGATATTTTCTTTCCACAAAGATTGAGCTACCTCATGATTTTTTTCATAATGTGCGGCGATCTCTTTGAGGCGCGGAAGTTCAATGCCGAAGTTCAATTTATAGTCCAACCCCTTCTCGCGCATACTTTGGGAAGCAACTCCATTCATATACAGACGGAACTGCTCTTTAATGTCTTTTATTGTTTCGTGTACGTCCATACTTTTTCTTATTCATTTCTATAAGGAAGATTAGCATATTTCTTGCTGTAACGCAGCATTTGTTCGGCATAGCCTTCATCATAAGATACTTTTATATCTGTAATAGTGCCATTTTCATCTGTTACTGCCTCATATACAGGATTTATAAAACCTTTATACGGAGCCAAATGTAGCTTTTCATATCGCGCCAAGACTTCGGAGTGCAGTACCAGATCAATCTTCACCGCATATTTTTCAACCAGCTTACGGGCTGTTTCATAATCTCCTTCACTCTTGATCCGCTGTATCTCAGCCAGAAGCTGTCCGAAAAGATCACGCAATTTTTTTATAATTATTGATCTTCACATAAGTCTTTCCATTTTTCTTGACCAGCTCTACCACTTTTTCTGCTGCGCCATTTTCAAAAGCCCATTTGGCTATTAACTGGCGGTTACGCATATGTGCTTCTTCTACGGAATTTCCCAATTCGATGCGTACCAACTGGGTCATCAATCCGTTCATCATATAAGTATAATATTCTGCTTTATAAGCATCTTCATTCGGAGTCAACCCCAGTTCTACCATCTTTGCATCCGGCAGATAATATAAACCGAATAAATCGGCCCGGGCTTCTTCTATAGTAGAACCATAGGCTTTCAAAGCGTCCTGATCTACCCCCGGCAACAATTGTCCCGAACCATGCCCCAAGCATTCGTGCAAGTCCGTATGAAGATCACCAGTTAAATCTGCATACTTATCTATCAATTCCTTTTCCTCAGCACTGTACACAAATTCATCTGTAAATCCATTGCCATGCGCCGCCTTATTATAAGCGTCCGTCAAATTACCTATGGTTACGGACTTCGAGCCATGCACGCTACGAATCCAATTTGAATTAGGCAAATTAATGCCGATAGCCGTAGCAGGATATAAATCACCACCCAACATAGCTGCCGTTATCACTTTGGCAGATACGCCTTTCACTTCTTTTTTCTTGAAGCGCTTGTCCACCGGAGAATGATCCTCAAACCATTGCGCATGTGTACTGATTGTTTCTGTACGCTTGGTTGCTTCCAAGTCTTTAAAATTCACAATAGATTCCCAACTGGCTTTCATGCCCAAAGGATCTCCATAACTTTCTGTAAATCCGTTGACAAAATCAATACGTGAATTCAAGTCCTTCACCCACAAGATGGCATATTCATCAAAAGTCTTCAAATCCCCGTCTTTGTAAAATTGGATAAGCTTTTCAATCACTGCTTTTTGTTGCTCATTCTCTGCTGCTCCGGCAGCTTTACCCAACCAATAGAGAATTTTATCGATGGCTTCTCCATATAACCCTCCCGACTTCCAGACCTTTTCCTGCACCTTGCCATCTTCCTTTACCAAGCGGCTGTTCATGCCAAACATTACCGGCATGGTATCATCAGGACTTTTCATGGCATTATAGAAGTCTTCCGCTTCTTTCTGGGTAACCCTCTCATAATAATTGGCAGCCGAAGTTAAAACCAAATCTTCCCCATCAGCCTGGTTGACACGCTTAGGCATCACTTCGGGATCAAAGATAATCGGAAAAACTTCTTCACAAAGCATATCCACTGTCTCCCCTTCAGCCAAAGGTAATTTTGATGGATCAACACTCTGCAATGCCGCCTTGAAAAATTCCGGAGAAAATCCCGGCACAAACTTATCGGAAGCATAATGATGATGGATGCCATTAGAAAACCATACCCGTTTCAGATAAATCTCCATATGGATGAAGTTTGCATCCGCACGGTCACCTTGATAATCCGTATATACTACTTCCAGCATCCTACGAATAACCAAATTATATTTACCGTTCTGATCAAACAGAATATCACGGCCTTCCAAAGCAGCCTGTGACAAATAATAAATAAGCTCTTTCTGCTTTAAAGTCAGATTTTCAAATTCGTGTACTTTATAGCGAAGTAATTGTAAATCTGCAAATTGCTCTACTGTATAATCAAATGTATCCACTTCTGTCATATTTTTCTTTGTTTCATTACATTCAGCTAACACCATTCTTCTTAATCAATGTTCCTCATAGATAAACAATTCATGAATTGAAACAAAAAAAGGAAAACAATAGTTTTCCTTTTCCAAATTATAATATAGTAAATCTACTCTATTATTTTTTTGATTCCATATGTTTCTTGCGATAGCCGTTAGGAGTTTCGCCTACATTCTTATAGAATGCAGCATAGAAAGACTGGCGGTTAGCAAAACCAACCATTGCACTGATCTCTTCTACGTTTTTATCCTGATAACGTTTATCAACTAAAAGATGCAAAGCATCTTTAATGCGGTACTCATTCAGCAAACAAGAATAGTTCATACCAAAACGAGAATTTACTACTGCTGACAAATAACGAGTATTTGTTTTCAACTCTTTTGCCAAGTCTTTTGCCGAATAATTAGGATCTTTGTACTTTTTCTGAACAACTACAATGTTCAAGATTTTATCATACAATTCATCTGCAAGTTCTGCTCTAATCAATGATCTATAAGCAGCTTTTTTGTCTTTTTTCTCTCTCAGGTTGTACGGTCTCTTCTTTGGAGCCTCTTCCTGGGTTTCTGATTGTTTTTCCACGTCGCTCATCAGTTAATTTTTCTTTGTTTGGTTAGTTATATAAATGCAAACATATAATTTTGTACAAATGTGGGGATTCTTTTTTTTATATGCAACTTTTTTTGCCTAATTCTTTTCTTAAATAATCACAACCCTTCATTTTTTATTTTTCAAAAAAGTTTATTTGTCCCTTTTACAATAAGCAATTCACCAAAATTTACTTATATTGAAACGACCGGATTCGCCTCCTAAAGCATTTCTTTTTATGATTAATTCGGGAAAGGCATAAAGCAAATCTAAAGATTTTACTACCTTTGTATCACATATACTTTTTAAAATAATAAACAGACATGTTCCAAACCCTAAAAAACTACTTTGGATACGATAGTTTCCGTCCTTTACAACAAGATATAATTCAAAACATATTAGCTAAAAAGGATACTTTGGTACTAATGCCCACAGGAGGAGGAAAATCCATTTGCTACCAGCTTCCGGCTCTGTTAATGGAAGGTACGGCTATTGTTGTATCTCCTCTCATTTCCCTAATGAAAGACCAGGTAGAAAGTTTACAGGCAAACGGTATAGCCGCCCGTGCACTCAACAGCAGCAACAATGAAACTGAAAATATAAATTTACGCCGCGAATGCCTACAAGGAAAAGTCAAATTACTCTACATATCACCGGAACGCTTGCTCATAGAAGCAAACTTCCTGTTGAAGGATATCCAAATTTCCCTGTTTGCTATTGATGAAGCCCATTGCATCTCACAATGGGGGCATGACTTCCGACCGGAATATACACAATTAAAGGTTCTTCGTGATCAGTTCCCCAAAGTGCCTATTGTAGCACTTACAGCTACAGCCGATAAAATTACCCGCAAAGACATCGTTCAGCAACTGGCACTGAAAGACCCTAAAATCTTCATCTCCTCTTTTAACCGTCCCAACCTGAGCCTGGAAGTAAAAAGAGGGTATCAGCAAAAAGACAAGACACGTACCATCCTGGAATTTATTGCCCGCCATAAAAATGAATGTGGCATTATCTATTGCATGAGCCGCAGCAAGACTGAAAGTGTAGCCGAGATGCTGAAAAAACAGGGTATCAGCACAACCATCTATCATGCCGGACTAAGTAGTGAAAGACGGGACAGGGCACAAAATGATTTCATCAATGATCGTGTGCAGGTGGTATGCGCCACCATCGCTTTCGGCATGGGAATTAATAAATCGAATGTGCGCTGGGTGATCCATTATAATCTCCCCAAAAGCATTGAAAGCTTTTACCAAGAAATAGGACGTGCCGGACGTGATGGGATGGAAAGTGACACGCTTCTTTTTTATTCACTGGGAGACTTGGTTATGCTTTCCAAATTCGCAACAGAAAGCAACCAACAGGAAATAAACCTGGAGAAGTTGCACCGCATGCAACAGTATGCCGAAGCAGACATCTGCCGAAGACGTATCCTATTGAATTATTTTGGTGAAATAATGGACCACGATTGCGGCAACTGTGATGTATGCCGCAATCCTCCCCAACGTTTTGACGGAACTATTATTGTACAAAAGGCTTTGAGTGCCATTGCCCGTACCAATCAACAAATAGGTACGCATATGCTGATTGATATTCTGAAAGGAGCCGCTACACAGGAATTGATTGAAAAAGGCTATGACAAGCTGAAAACCTATGCTGCCGGAAGGGATATTCCCGGCCGGGACTGGCAAGACTACTTGCTACAGATACTAAACCTAGGTTATTTTGAAATAGCTTATAATGAAAACAATCATTTAAAGATTACGGAAAGCGGACAAAAAGTATTATTCGGCAAGGAGACTGCAATGCTGGTAGTTATCAAACGGGAAGAATTTGTACCTGCCAAAGAAAAGCGCAAAAAGAAAGTCAAGGAAGCAGCACTATTTCCCACTCCTGTCACTTTTGGTGAGGAGAACAAAGACTTATTTGAGGAATTACGCCTATTAAGAAAAAGACTGGCAAACCAACAGGCTATTCCTGCTTATATCGTTTTATCTGACAAGACGTTGCATCTCATAGCAACTCAACAACCTACTACTATAGAAGCATTTGGAAATATCAGTGGTATAGGTGAATATAAGAAAGAGAAGTATGGAAAAGAGTTC
>Ga0192244_10274_pt1 | contig 19825 bp, 14 predicted proteins | sample Koala_Koa27_L3_FD_131234 | JGI IMG/M metagenome (GOLD analysis project Ga0192244, IMG submission 131234) | Enriched cells from koala feces incubated with labeled cellulose particles, San Francisco Zoo, California, United States - Koala_Koa2-7_L3 ... | reverse complement strand
GAATCAAGATATTGAAAAGACCGTTCAACTGGAAAACAGCAGCCACCTTTCCATTAAAGATAGCACGTGCCTGCGCACCGGGCTTACCCTGAATGTCAATACCCTTATTATCCAGTTTTACATTACGAAGTCCTTCTACGGAATACTGTCCATAGCGGCTGGTAATAATATAGGGTCCTGTAATAGGCATGGGCAACTTGCCACGGTTACTGATAAAGCTACCGGAGAGTTCCCGGTCTGCCTTATCCATCGTATAGGTTTCAAGAGGTGTCGCTTTCTTTGTTGTAGTCTTTTCGGAAGAAGAAGTCGCTGTCGGTTTCGTTTCTTTGGCAGCAGCTTTTTTACGGGCAGCAGCTTCCTTACGGGCTTCTTCAGCTGCACGTTTACGGGCTTTCTCTATTTCTTCGGCTATCAATCGATCGATACGTGCATTCAACTGGTTGGCTTCCTTACGCTTTTTATTGAGTTCATTCTGCAAACCGCGTTGTTTCTTCTGCAGGTTGGCCACCAATGCCTTCTTTTCCTTTTCCTGAACTTCCAACTTTTCTTTTTCTACTTCACGCTCTTTCAGTAAACTGGCCTTCGCTTTCTTTACCTGTTGCAGTTCTGTTTTCTTTTGATTGACCTGTTCTTGCTTTTTCAGAATCTCTTCACCTTGCAGACGCTGATAGTCGGCATATTCGCGCACATAGCGCATACGGCGATACGTCTGCGACAGCGTTTTAGCAGAAAGAATAAAAAGAAGCTTTTCCTGAACGGAACGATTCTTATACAGATATTGGACGGAAGCCTCATACTTCTTTTTCTTATCTTTCAAATCGTTTTCAAGGCGGACCAATTGCCGTTCCAGTTTAGATAATTCACGGTCTATAGTCTCCATATCATTATTGATGGTAAGGATATACCGTTTCCGTTCCTCTATCTGTCCGGTAAGGGCGGCAAGCCCATTCAACTGGCTACCGACATCTTTCTTTGTAGTGTTCAAGAGTGTTTCCGATTCAGCTATCTGCTTTTGCAAAGCGCCCCGCTTACTTTCCAACTCCTTAATAATCTTGTCGGATTGGGCGCAAAGTGGCAGAGCCAGACAGAAACAACCTATGAAGATACAAAGAAAATGTTTCATAACTTCGCCAGCATCTCTAAAAGTTCAGTCCATTCAACTTTTGTATATCTGGAAGACACCTGAGTAGGTGTCAACGATATCTCTTTGTTCGAGAAGTCGGTAAGAACAATTTTACCTTTCTCCAAAGAAGGGATACCCAGTTCTTTGCCCGTCAAAGTGGCCTTACCACCGGGTTTGGCAGTATCAAAAAGAATCTTTTCCAGATAGGCAAAGCCTGCCTTCCTGGGCAGGATGTCTTTCAATTCTTTGCGGGTAGCCTGAACATAACGTTTTCCCATACGATCTACTACCAGTACATCGTTGGGAGTGATTTCTAATCGAGCTATTTCACTGCGAAGAATAGGCATCAAAAAAGAAAGTTGCATACGTTCTCCACTCACTAACTTCATTGTACCATTCACTGTAACTGTACCCCCTTTATTGGGAATGGTCAGTTGTACCTTAGAAGACAAATAGCGAGGCTCTCCTGTTGATGAAGTCATTTTCTGGGAAGTCTTACAGCCGGAAAGACCTACCACTAAACTTAGGAGAAGCAAAAAGGGCAGGATACGAATACGTCCTGCTGTACTGTATTTGCTGTATAATACTCTCATTCTGGTATATATTTCTTTTTCTCAATCTTCTTTTTCAATGTTTTGGACTCACTACCCATTTCCCGGGCCTGCTTCCAATACTTCAAGGCGCCGTCCACATCACCGGTCATATAATAGATATCACCGCAATGCTCTACAATGGTATCACTCTTATCACCTTCATTCTTCATTGCATCGTCTATATAAAGGCGTGCTTCAGCATAATTACCTTTCTCAAATAAAATCCAGGCATAAGTATCCAGGTAAGTAGAATTATTCGGCTCAGCCTTCACGGTTTTATAACTCATTTCCTCCGCTTTATCCAGATCACGACGTTCCAGAGAAAGATAATAAGCATAGTTATTCATGGCTCCGATATTCGCCGAATTGTAAACCAATGCAGAATCATAAGCGGCATAGGCCTCTGCATTCATCTTTTTCGTATGATAAATATCACCCATAATGGCATAGAAATCCGAAACGACTTCTTTCTTGCTCTTTTCCGTAATGTTTTCCAAAGCCTTCTGGCAAACGGCAAGTGCATCGTCTGCCTGTTCTGCCTGATTATAAGCTATAGCAAGATAGAAATAGAATTCCAACATATCCGGATTGGATTCAACACCTGCCTCACAAAGCCGGATCACTTCTTTATAATCTTCCTTACGAATCGCCTCACCCAGAAGCGTCATACGGGCGGCAGTGTTGGTAGGGTCTATGTCCAACACCTGTTCCAGCACAGGCATTGTCTCTTTATTCATCCCTTTGGAAAGGAGATATTGGGCATAGAGCATAGGCATTTGTGCATCGTCCTGATCCTGTTCCAAGATACGGTCGAAAAGGGTAATCACGCGAGTACTATCCTTGCCTGCCCGTTCATTCTCAACCACAAACTGGCGCATCACATTCAATTTAGTATCGGAAGGTACTTTCTTGTTCAGCAAAAGGGTATCCAATTGCTGTTCATAAAGCTCTTTCTGTCCGGTCTGCTCATAGTAGGATGCCAGTGAGTACATGGCCATGGCATTATCCGGTTCGGTAGCAAGCACTTTCTTGTACATGTTGTAAGCTTCATCCTTCTTGCCATTCTGCATATAGACATCACCCAGCACTACCTGATAACGCATATCCATCGGATATTCTTCCACCAGACTTTCAATCTCACGGAAAGCACTCTGATTATCTTTCATCTGTAAGTAGATGCGGAATTTCTCCATACTGAGCTGCTCGTTCTTATCCATCTTTTCTTCCAGACGATTCAGAGTAGTAATCACATTATCATACTCTTCCAAACGATTATATATTTCCAGTAAGCTGTACAGAGCGTCCATCTTATCCGGGAAGCGGGTGACCATGCTTTCCAGCAAGTCAGTAGCCTTTTGCATCTCGTTCTGCTGCTGATACAGGCTTGCCAGTCCCTGACTATACCAGTAATTATCCGGATCATTCTCCACAGCTTTTTCTAAAGCTGCCTGTCCCTGGGGAACTTGTTTGAGGAACATGTAATATTGCGATATTTCATATAGAGCCGATGACGCATTCGGATTGATGCTCAGACAGTGCTGCAACAAATCGAAAGCAGTTCCATAATCATTTTGCATCTTCAGGCGGGAAGCTTCCAGAAAGAAGTAATCGTATTTACGCTGTTGTTCGGGCGTAAGCACAACCTGCGTCTTCATCCCTTTCCGTTGCTTCTTACTTCCCTGACGGGAAGTACCACACGATACAAGTAACGCGCACAACAGGAAAAGCGATAGTATGTTAAATCTAATCTTCATTATCAGTTGCAATTATCAATTGTTACACTCCCGTATGGCCGAAACCACCGGCACCGCGCACCGTTTCATCCAACACTTCCACTTCCTGCCAGGTGGCTTGTTCGTGGCATGCTATCACCATCTGGGCTATACGTTCCCCATCTTCTATCACAAAAGTCTCCGATGACAGGTTTACAAGGATGATACAAACTTCCCCACGATAATCGGCATCAATCGTTCCCGGAGAGTTCAACACAGTAATACCTTTCTTTATAGCCAAACCACTGCGAGGACGTACTTGTGCTTCGACCCCCGGCGGCAGGGCAATATACAATCCCGTAGGTACCAGGCAACGCTGCATCGGAGCTAACGAAATAGGTTCTGAAAGATTAGCACGGATGTCCATTCCTGCGGACAGTTCGGTGGCATAAGCCGGAAGCGGATGTTTCGACTTATTAATGATTTGTACGTTCATGACAATAATTACAAATTACGAATTATAAATTACGAACTGCCGCTATTCAGTATTTAATAGCAGTTCTTCTTTTTTTAATTGGGCGAAAATACAGCTTTTAAAGCAAAATAGTGATACATTTGCAGTTAAATAATAACAAAGGGCAAATGTCCCCCTCTCTTTTGCCATTTATAATTTGTAATTCATAATTCGTAATTATCGCCATGAATTGGAATACCCTCATATCTGCCAAGCGTTTCGGACTGGAAGAGTTTCATCAGGAGCGTCACGAAAACCGTTCAGAGTTCCAGCGTGACTATGACCGTCTCGTTTTTTCAGCTCCTTTCCGCCGCTTGCAGAACAAAACACAAGTCTTTCCCCTTCCGGGTAGTATTTTCGTACACAACCGCCTGACACATAGCCTTGAGGTATCCTGTGTAGGCCGCTCATTAGGGACTGATGTAGCCAAGGCAATCCTTGCCCGTCAGCCCGAACTGCAAAATTCTTATCTTCCAGAAATAGGTTCCATTGTATCAGCTGCCTGCCTGGCACACGATTTAGGTAATCCCCCTTTCGGACACTCCGGAGAGCGGGCCATCTCCACTTTTTTCTCCGAAGGAAAAGGTATGGCACTGAAAGAGCAACTTCCTGCCGCACAATGGGAAGACTTGACACATTTTGAAGGAAACGCCAATGCTTTCCGCTTACTCACCCATCAGTTCGAAGGACGGCGCAAAGGTGGCTTCGTTCTTACCTACTCCACTCTGGCAAGCATCGTAAAATACCCCTTTTCATCGAGTTTAGCCGGTAAAAAGTCCAAATTCGGCTTCTTCACTACAGAAGAAGAAAGTTTCCGACGGATAGCCGAAGAACTGGGAATGAAGAGGCTAAATGATGATCCACTGAAATATGCCCGCCACCCGCTCGTCTACCTGGTAGAAGCAGCAGACGACATCTGTTACCAGATGATGGACATTGAAGATGCCCATAAACTAAAGATACTCACTACCGGAGAAACACAAGATTTACTCCTTTCTTACTTTCCTGAAGAGCGTAAGGCTCACATGCTCAAAACACTGGATTTTGTCAGCGATGTCAATGAGCAAATAGCTTATCTACGTTCTTGTGTCATTGGATTGCTAATCCAGGAATGTACTCAGGCCTTCCTGAACAATGAAGAAAGAATATTGGAAGGAGAATTCGAGGGAAGCCTCATCAAACATATATCCGAACTGCCTGCCAGTGCTTACAATCATTGTGCCGACATTTCTCTAAAGAAGATTTATCGCTCACGCGACGTATTGGATATTGAACTTGCCGGTTTCCGCATCATCAGCACTCTGCTAGACTTAATGATAGATGCCGTTCGTTCACCTGAAAAGGCTTACTCACAGCTACTCATCAACCGGGTATCCGGCCAGTATAATATAAAAGCGCCCATACTCTATGAAAGAATACAGGCGGTATTGGATTATATCTCCGGTATGACAGATGTCTTCGCTCTCGACCTTTACAGGAAAATAAATGGGAATAGTCTTCCGGCAGTATGAGATAACTGAATTCCAAATTTAGCTATTCTATGTTCAAAAACATCCAATAACGGCATTTGAGACTCCTAAACGATTAATGATGCATCAATAACCTTAAACTTTTTTTTATATTTGCCCAGCCTTCTACCTCATTCAGGTGTCAGCATTTAAAGAAAAGAATTCGAAGGATGATTGATTTATATAGAATAGAACTAAATTAAATATCTACTTATTATGAAGAACTTTTGTGTATTTCTTGTTAGTGCCTTATTCCTACTACCCACAGTACAAGCTGTAGAAACGGATTACAGGCAGGGGCTTTCTATCTGGTTCGACACTCCCTACAGTTTGGCCGGACAAGCTGTATGGTTACGAAGCAATGGTAACCGGGGAGCTAATCTCGACCGGGAATGGGAAAGTCGGTCACTACCAATCGGAAACGGTAGCCTGGGAGCTAATATTCTAGGCTCGGTTGCCGCCGAAAGAATCACCCTCAATGAAAAAACGCTCTGGAGAGGCGGACCTAATACGTCCGGTGGTGCCGACTATTATTGGAACGTTAACAAACAATCCGCCCCTATTCTAAAAGAAATCAGGCAGGCATTCACCGAAGGAAACGGAGAGAAAGCAGCACAACTGACCCGCAAAAACTTCAACGGATTAGCTGCTTATGAAGAAAAAGACGAACACCCGTTCCGATTCGGTTCATTCACCACGATGGGAGAACTTTATATAGAAACCGATTTAAGTGAACTACGAATGAAGAACTACCGCCGCATATTATCTTTGGATTCAGCCATGGCCGTGGTACAATTCAACAAAGAAGGCGTGCAATACCGCCGCAAGTATTTCATATCTTACCCGGACAGTGTGATGGCAATGGAGTTCTCCGCCGATAAAGCAGGAAAGCAGAATCTTGTATTGAGCTATGCCCCAAACCCGGAAGCCCAAAGCAATATACGTACCGATGGAACCGACGGTTTAGTGTATACCGGAGTCCTGAACAATAACGGAATGAAATTTGCTTTCCGCATCAAAGCGATTGCAAAAGGCGGAACCGTTATAGCACAGAATGACCGGTTGATAGTGAAGGGTGCCGACCGGGTAGTATTCCTGCTCACCGCAGACACCGACTACAAGATGAACTTCAATCCGGATTTCAAAAATCCGAAAACTTACGTAGGCGATGATCCGGAACTCACAACGCAATCCATGATGAACCAAGCGTTGTTGAAAGGATATGAGACATTGGCTAACAACCATAAAGCAGACTATACGGCACTGTTCAACAGAGTTAAACTGACCTTAAACCCCGATGTTACCGGGTCCGATTTGCCAACCTACCAGCGTTTGGCAAACTACCGGAAAGGACAACCGGACTTCCGCCTAGAGGAACTGTACTATCAATTCGGGCGCTACCTGTTGATAGCCAGTTCACGACCGGGAAATCTACCGGCCAACTTGCAAGGAATGTGGCACAATAACCTGGACGGCCCTTGGCGTGTGGATTACCATAATAACATCAATATTCAAATGAACTACTGGCCAGCCGGTTCTACGAATCTTAGCGAATGTACCTGGCCGTTGATCGACTTTATCCGGGGATTAGTGAAACCGGGTGAGAAAACTGCACAAGCCTACTTTGCCGCACGCGGCTGGACAGCTTCCATTTCTGCCAATATATTTGGATTTACCTCACCGCTTTCCAGTGAGATAATGGCATGGAATTTTAACCCGATGGCCGGTCCGTGGCTGGCAACGCATATCTGGGAGTATTATGACTACACGAGAGACCGGAACTTCTTGAAAGAGGTTGGCTATGATCTGATTAAGAGCAGTGCACAATTCACTGTAGATTATCTGTGGCACAAGCCAGACGGTACCTATACAGCCGCTCCCTCTACATCCCCCGAACACGGTCCGGTTGACGAAGGCGCCACCTTTGTACATGCCGTAGTGCGTGAGATTCTTCTGGATGCCATTGAAGCAAGTAAAGTACTGGGCGTAGACAGCAGAGAACGCAAGCATTGGCAAGAAGTGCTGGCCCACCTTGTTCCTTACAAAATAGGACGCTACAGACAATTACTGGAATGGTCGAAAGACATCGATGATCCCAACGACAAACATCGTCATGTAAACCATTTATTCGGTTTGCATCCAGGACGCACACTTTCACCAGTAACTACTCCGGAACTGGCAAAAGCAGCAAGAATCGTATTAGAACACCGTGGTGACGGAGCAACCGGCTGGAGTATGGGATGGAAGTTAAACCAATGGGCAAGACTTCAGGATGGTAATCACGCATATACCCTGTTCGGCAATCTGCTGAAAAACGGCACTCTGGATAACCTGTGGGATACACATGCACCATTCCAAATAGACGGAAACTTTGGAGGAACAGCTGGTGTAACAGAAATGCTCCTGCAAAGCCACATGGGCTTCATTCAGTTGTTACCAGCACTACCGGACGCCTGGAAAGACGGGCTGGTAAGTGGGCTTTGCGCCAAAGGAAACTTTGAGGTTTCCATCTCTTGGAAAAACAATCGGCTGGATGAGGCAATACTTGTATCAAAAGCAGGGACTCCATGTACTGTCAGATATGGAGACAAGACACTTTCATTCAAAACTATAAAAGGAAAGGTGTATAAAATCAAAGCCGACGGAGATAAACTGATGCAAATCCAATAGAAGTTTTAGCTACACCAAAGAAAATAAGAAAGCGGAGAGTGAGTTCATTCTCCGCTTTCTTATTTTTATTCAGCACTTTTCATCTACTTGGAAAGAAAACTTTATTAGCTCCGGAGGTCAGTTTACATGACTCCGGTTCGTTTTCTATGAACGACTGGATATGACGGATGCGCTTTTCTGCCAAGATTTCGTCTACAGCAATCAGAATGCCGGTTTCTTCTACATCACCGAAACCATAGTTAATGGCAGTACCGAACATACGCATAGTCGGACTCAAACTCATATAAGCATTCACCAACGGCGGAATGTTATACCCCAACTTACGTATCTCACAATTCAATATTTTATAGTCTTCCTTAAAGGTATTCTTACAGAACAAAGCAGCCAAATCCTCCTCCTTAGCTTCCATTTCAAGCGGTTTCATCGGAGTTATCAAATTTTCCTTATCCCCAAAATGTTTCTTCAGGAAATAAAGAATCATGTCTCTTCCCTGACGATGATAACTTGGATACATAGTTACTTTACCAAAGAAATACTTCACATTGGGCATTACCACCGTCAGTGCTCCTAAGCCGTCCCACAGATTATCCAATGCAAATAAGCCTTTACTACCGGCACGGGTAGATTGATACTCAACTGTAACAAACGAACGTCCCAACTCAATGGTAGTAGGGAGATACTCCTTCAAAAACTTTTCAGAGAAATTGAACATGTGGGCTGTAGCCAAAATGGGAGCCCCCTTTTCGTCATACCGAACGTCTGTACCAAGAAGATAACGATAACCACCTAATATCTCTTCCGCCTCCGGATTCCAGACAATCAACTGTTTGTAGGGATTTTCCATGATATCGTATTCATCGATATCCAGCGGTTTTCCTGTACCTCCGCCTGCTGCACGAAAAGCGATCTCACGTAAACGTCCGATTTCTCTCATTATATTCGGAGAATCCTGAGCTGTAATGATATAAATCTGATTATGGCTCTTATTCGTCATACGCAGACGCTTCTCTTCGGTCAGTTCCGCTTTCAGAAGCTCCTTACTTATAGGTTCAATAATCTCTTCCATATATTCTTGTTAGTAGTTCTTTAATTCACTTTATACCTTATCACTTTACAACTTATATACGATATCCTTCACATAGGCCGCCCACTCGGTAGGAGTCTTTGATTTATCAAATGTCTGCCAGGAGATAGGTTTCCCAATGGTTACGGTAAACGTTTTATGACGATTCTTCAGCATCTCATCCGCAAGATAGAGCATAGCTATATTAACCTTAATACCCAGGAATTTGCAGATGTTAGCCAAATTATAAAAAAAGTTCGAATTCCGGCCCTCGAAATGAATAGGGACAACATCACGATGTGTCTGCACACTCTTCACTACAAAGGTCTTTTTCCAATCCAAGTCACGGATCACTCCATTCTGACGACGAGAACACAACCCGGCCGGAAACATAATCAATTGATCATCGGATGCAAAGCCTGCTTCTACCATTCTTGGAAAGTCTTTTGCCTGTTTTCCGGTCTTATTAATAGGTATACAGAGAGGGGCTAATCCTTGCAGGTTCATCAGCAAGTCATTTACCATATACTTCACCTTACCATTATAAAAAGAGCCCAGTACATATCCCAAGGCCACACCATCCTGGCCTCCCAATGGATGATTGGAGACAAAGGTATAGAGTCCTTCTTTCGGTAGGTTTTCTTCTCCCTTCACCACGATATTGGCATCCAGAAATTCCAGGCAGGCTTTTAAAAAGTCTACGCCCACTTTATCCTTAGAATCGCGCAGGAAAACATTCAGTTCTTCCTGATGAACAATTCTTTTCAGATAAGAAACCACGAATCTGGGGATGTACTTATAGTACTTCGGAGCCTTTTCCCGGAGTACTTTATCAATATCAATCAAAAATAAAGAGTCGTCAGCCATTCTTTTTAAGATGAAACGATTGCGCAAAATTAACTCATCTTTTTAATTATACGCAATAAAATTGTCTAAAACTGCACCCAAAAACAAACAAAAGACGCCCAAAAACTATCATTTGATAGATTTTGCCCTAAAGATTGCTTGAAATGCGTCCGTCGGAGTTAGATAACTTTCGTAAAATTGCAACATCAAAAGTCAAACAAACGAATAACTATATAAAAAAGGAGAACGATATGAACAGTATTACATTCCAAAAAGATTTGCTCGGAGTACAAAGCGATTTATTACGTTTCGCATACAAATTAACCTCCGACCGTGAAGAAGCAAATGATTTGCTTCAGGAAACCTCATTAAAGGCATTGGACAATGAAGATAAATATGTACCCGACACTAATTTCAAAGGCTGGATGTACACCATCATGCGCAATATCTTTATTAATAACTATCGCAAGGTGGTTCGCGACCAAACCTTCGTAGACCAGACAGATAATCTTTATCATCTTAATCTGCCACAGGAATCCGGATTTGCAAACACCGAAAGCGCTTATGACCTGAAAGAGATGCACCGCATAGTAAATGCCTTGCCACGCGAATATAAGATTCCATTCTCTATGCATGTATCCGGTTTCAAATACCGCGAAATTGCAGAAAAGCTGGGATTACCCTTAGGCACAGTAAAGAGCCGCATATTCTTTACACGCCAGAAGTTGCAGCAAGAACTGAAAGACTTCAGATAACCTGACTGGCAAGATAAAATCAGGTATTACCTTATTCAACCTAAACCGATAACGTTTTGATATAACAGAGTGTTCATACAGAGGTCAGAAGCCTCCTGTATGAACGCCATCAAAACACCCGAAAACTATCAATTTATCACCCGAAAACTATCAATTGATAGTTTCCCCCCCCCATTTATTGCGAGAATTCCGTCCGTTAAAGTGACGTATCTTTCGTAAAATTGCAAAGTCAAAAGGCAAAACAAAAGAATAACTATTGAAAAGGAGAATTGATTATGAATAACAGTATTACATTCCAAAAAGAATTACTCGGGGTACAAGACGATTTATTACGCTTTGCATACAAATTAACCTCGGATCACGAAGAAGCAAACGACCTACTCCAGGAAACCTCATTAAAGGCGTTAGATAACGAAGATAAATATGCGCCTGATACGAATTTCAAAGGATGGATGTATACCATCATGCGTAACATCTTTATCAACAACTACCGTAAAGTAGTTCGCGATCAGACTTTCGTAGACCAAACAGATAATCTCTATCATCTCAACTTACCGCAGGAATCGGGATTCGATTGCACGGAAAGCGCTTATGACCTGAAAGAGATGCACCGCATAGTAAATGCTCTGCCCCGTGAATACAAGATTCCGTTCTCAATGCACGTATCCGGTTTCAAATACCGCGAAATTGCAGAGAAGCTGGGATTACCATTAGGTACAGTAAAAAGCCGTATCTTCTTCACCCGACAGAAGTTACAACAAGAATTGAAAGATTTTGTTTAAGAATAAAGAATAATAATAAGCAGAATCAATACATCACATAGAATTTTAGTTGTGTTAGAGAGATAATGGGCAGGCAGGAGTAATCCGGTCTGCCCTATCTTTTTTAGGGGCCTGCTCCATACCCGAACCATACCAAAGCCGTACTTGCTCCGTACATTCTCCACTCAGAGGTACCTCTACACGGAGAAAGTACGGAGTTGATACGGAGCAAGTGCAGCCCGGGCAGGTATTTGATTAGTAAAATCTGGAGGCAGGAGGATTTTCGCCTTTATAATCCTTATTCGTATAAACGCGTATCCAGTCGATATACATGGCAGGCTTGGCATCTTTTTTCCATTCGGAAGGAATGATGGCACCAGGCCAGGCATTCGGGTTCGTAGAGATACCCGTACTGAAAATCAGGAAGAAGCCCAGCGGATCACTCCAAGGCCAGTCGGTATTACCATCAGCCCCTTTGTGGTGTTCAAAATAGGCTTGTCCGTTGACACCTCCTACAATGCGGTCGGGATACCATTCCAGCCAATAGATATTCCATTGAGACATATCGGCAAGATTGATGGAAGAAGTGACACTACCGCCACCGCCTACTACACCGGCATAGTGGTTTTCGGAATGAAGCGTGAAATGAGCACAATCGTTCAATGTCTTCTTGGGATTCTCCAAAAGATCGATCTCACCATTCTTCGGCCAGGGACGGTTATTGTTCCCCATAAACCAGAGGGCATCATTGAAACCTACATAAGGGGTACGTTTGAAACGTATCTCAATACGCATATTTTCAGTAAAGTTACACCAGAACTCCTTACTGCCGGGAAGTGAGGTGCGATAGCAACCGTGGGAATACTTCACTTTCTTACCGAAGCGGTTGTCTATCGAGTCTTTCTCCTCCACACTCCAGATGCGCAAAACTCCATCCTCTACTTTTGAACATTTCCGGTTATCGACCTTTGCCGTACGTGACATGTGCAAGCCTCTATGTTCTACAAAGCCAAGCGGCAGTCCCTTTTTCGTATCTTTATCATTAAACTCATGGGCTGTATAAAAAGACCATCCTTTCATTTTAGGATGCATATCGCCCTTCTTCAAGTGCAGGGCATCCCCCGGATTGTCATACACCAATGTTTCATCATCTTTCGGCAATACCCTCTCTACGTCTTCTCCATCGGGATAGGGAACAAACTTGCCGGTAGTTTTCAGAATAGGCATAGTGGCATGTTGAGCTCGCAGATAGTCACTCAAAACTTTAGCCAGCTCCTTCACTTTATCCGGATAACATGCAGACAAATCATGCTGTTCGGAAATATCATCGTTCAAGTTGTATAGACAACTGCTGCCGGTTTCGTAATAATGAATTAATTTCCAGTCACCTTTCACAACGGCACTTTGTGGAGCACCAATCGTTTGTATTCTCTCACCCCAATTATTCGGATAATGGAAAAATAAAGCACGTTCTTTTTCTCCAGTCTGTCCCTTCACCTGTGCCATAAAGCTCTGCCCGTCAATCTGCTGTGGTGTCTGATAATCATGTACTCCAGCTATCTCCAACAGAGTCGGAAAGAAATCTTCAATAATGACTGGTGTATCATTCATAGTTGAGGGGGACGTTACATTCGGATAATAGACGATCATCGGTTCGCGAATTCCTCCTTCTTTCAAGGAACCTTTTCCTTCACTCAATGGAGCATTTTTATCCGCGCGGCCTATTGTATAGCCACCATTATCCGACATGAAAATAATAACTGTATGATCTGCAATGCCTTTCCGGTCTACATAGTCCATCAAATCTCCCAAGCTCTTGTCCATGCCCTCCACCAAGGCAGCATACTGCGCCTCTTTATGCGGAAGCCCTTTATCCATATACTTCTGATAGAAGCGTTTATCTGTCCCGAAAGGCGCATGCACGGCATAATGACTCATATAGAGGAAAAAAGGTTTAGACTGGTCAAGAGCCTTATCCATAAGCCCTTTTGCCTCCAACGTCAAAGCCTCAGTAAGAAAAGTATCTGTTCCATGATACTTTTCCAAATCGGGCACAGCCCATATCGCTGCCCATTCCGGCTTGCCGGAAGCACCATATCCTTCTTCTCCCAGATAGCTGCCCATAGCACCGGCTGCATGACCGGCTATGTTATAATCGAAACCAATAGCCAATGGATTCGCAGCAGGTGTATCTATCGAACCGAAATGAGCTTTACCTACCATCATGGTAGTATATCCGTTTTCACGAAGCAATTGTGGCAGGCACTTTGCATAAAAAGAATGTTCCAACCCGGGTTCAGGACACAGACCATTATAATTCCATGCCTCAAAATCCAGCATCTCATTTTTCCGGTCGGTCGGTGTATCTCTCTTCAACGTCCAGTTCGTTACTTTATGTTGGGCGGCGTTTGCTCCCGTAAATAAGCTGACACGTGAAGGGGAACTGATGGGGCATGCATAAGCGTTCGTAAACCTGACACCTTTCTTTGCCAGACGCTCCATATTGGGTGTTTCATAAATATGATTCAATTCGGTAGTATCATTCCAGAACGGTAAGGAAGTATCTTGCCATCCCATGTCATCCACCAGAAAAAGAATAATATTAGGCTTTTGCTGAGCTATGGCATTACCTGAAAGCAATGCCATAGCGGCTATAGAGAGTATCGAATTCTTCATAACACTACTTTGTCAGGATACCGACTTCACCGACCGTTACAACATTTTTATTATTTATCTCCGACAATGGTTCCAGCTTGAAATAACGTGCAGGATATGTTTTGCCAAACCGTACAAAGTAAGGCACAGGATTGTGCATGATATTACTGAATTCACCACTTGCCTCACATTTAGTCCACGACTGTCCATCAAGGCTCACATAGAAAGCATATTTATAGATAGTTCCCGTTAAATCCTCTCCTATGGAAGGAGCATAACTAAAGCCACTTACTTCAACTTTATCCCCCATATCAACAACCAATGGCGTAAGTGCGGAAGCACGCCAAACCGTTTTCCGGTCCCCATCAATAGCCTTACGGGAATCTGCATTGCCACCAACCACCTGCCATCCATCGACAGGTACATCGCTGAGTTGTACTTCTTCATTCTTATCTGCAAGAGGTTCTGCATAGAAAAGACCGACCGCAGCAACATTAGCCACACCACGGGCAGAGCGAATGGTTACACGAATGCGCTCCGGACGAGTATCAGAGAAACGTACAAAACGTTTATATCCTACTGTTGTGCCTTCTGCCATATGAATCCAGGAACCATCTTTATACGCTTCTACAAGGAAACTTTCAATACGTTGTCCTTTGGAGATATCTTCCTGAATCATGAAAGCATTCACCAACGCATCTTTCTGTATATCATATTGGCGGACTGTACCGGAAGTTCCATGCCATGCCTCGTTTCCTTTCAGCACATAATTACGGGCAAAAGTTTTCTTTAAATAACTGGAAAATTCTTTCAGCCTCTGCACATCATTTTCATTGATCAACCCACGAAGGTCGGGAGGAATATTCAATAATAGAACGGAATTATAGCCTACTGATTTGAAATAAATATCCGTCAGATGATTTAAAGACTTCACTTGCTTGTCCTGATCGGCATGATAAAACCAACCCGGACGGATGGAAACATCCACTTCAGAAGGATACCAGAAAAGTTCGGTAGCGCGAGCCACTATATCACGTCCGCCTAAGTCCTTTGCCTTGCCGAAGATACCCAATCCTTTATTCTGTTCGCCGGAACGGGGATAGATACCCGGAGTCAAAGCTGTAGCACTCCATTCTGTTTCACGACCGATACCTTTTTCATTGCCTACCCAACGAACGTCATCACCCATGATAGCAGTAACTGCTTTAGGTTGCAGGCGACGAATGGTTTTCAATATGGCATCCCAATCATAGATTTGTTTTTTGCCGTTAGGACCTTCACCGTTGGCACCGTCAAACCACACTTCATGGACTTCACCGTAATTGGTGAGCAATTCGGTCAGTTGCTCGATGAAGAACTGGTTGTAGGCAGGGGAATCACCATAGCAAGAGGCATTACGATCCCAAGGGGAGAGGTAAACTCCAAACTTGATGCCATACTTCTTGCAAGCATCGCGCAATTCACGTACCACGTCTCCCTTTCCATTTTTCCAGGAAGAAGAGGCTACGGAGTGATGGGTAGTTTTGGTAGGCCAGAGACAGAAGCCATCGTGATGTTTGGCAGTGATGATGGCCATCTTGAAACCGGATTCTTTAAGAGTCCGTACCCATTGTTCGCAGTCCAGCGAGGTAGGATTAAAGATGGCAGGATCTTCAGTACCATCTCCCCACTCTCGTCCGGTGAAAGTATTTACACCGAAATGCAGGAAAGCGGTCAGTTCCATACGCTGCCACTCCAATTGTTGGGGAGTGGGTACAAGGCGTGAAGCCATTTCTATCTTTTCCGCAGCTGTAGCGTCAGCGGGAAAAACAACATGCTTTTCATAATAAGTCTCTTGTGCCTGCAATCCGGAAAGGATTGTAAGACTGAGAACTGTAGTTAGAATCAGGTTTTTCATGTTATCTTATGTTATAGGTTTCGATCTATTTCAAAGGACGGATTGTAAACCGGAATGTGCAATCCTGCACAGGTACACGATACTGTGGCAATACTCCAGGGCCACAAGTAGCCGTACCGACTCCTGCCTGTGCTGCATCCAGGTGAACAGTTATCACTCCTTCGCGTCGTAGTTGATTGATATGCGTTGCCGCATCCAGATTCTCATCCGTAAAAGGAATCACACTAAATTGGAACGAGGCATCGGAACGGAATGCCAGTCCCTCACCTGTCTTATCAGCAAGTTGCATCCAACGGACATCCGTACGGTTACCTGTTGCCTGCGGACGGGCATAATAGTGGAACATGCGCTCCACATCGGTGTGATAAATACCGATTTTACCGGATTGGTTACGATCCATATAAGTTTCATGCTCTCCACGTCCCAGATAAGACACCTGACCGTAAGTATCGGGCATTTCAAAAGTAAGCCCTACACGCGCCAGTGAAGTGATAACGGTAGTATCCGGCGCGAAGTGTGTCTGTATATCCAATTCACCGTTTTTCTTTAATGTATAGATGAAAGAAGCGGTTCCCACTTTTTCACCACGGACATTTAATAATTCCACTTCGGCACGTCCACCGCGGGTAGAGGTCTTCACGGTAAGGGCACGCTGTATCAACTGATCCAACCCGGCTTTCTTCCAAGCTTTGGCTCCTCCTACTTTTTCACGATTATCATTATCCGTCACCGGACGATAGAGACTCAATGTAACGGGAGAAACCAGTAATTCTTTCCCATTATAGATATAAGAACGAAGTGCCCCTGTTTCCGGATCTATATTCATTTCCACCTTACCCGAAAGTTTAGTTTCCGGAGTCCGGTAGTTCTTATTACCCGAAAGAACAAACTGATCATAGGCTACCTCGTAATCCGTATTAATAAACGGAGCAGCATCCACAGGCGTCCAACTTAAGTTCAGATAAGCTTCACGAACATCAGAAGGTAAACGTACAGCACCCAACGTAACTTCAACGGTGGCGTGCGGAACGGCATCTACCCGACGAGTACCGTCAGCAATCACTTTCCCATGATCACCTACCACCTGCCAGTGTAAAGTATAAGCATTGAGATTCGTAAAATCATACCAATTCTTTATACTTAAAGTCAAGTTGCTCTTATCAACCAATGTAGCCTTTATATATTGATATGCTTTCTTCACTTCCAGCAAATGCGGATGAGGTTCGCGGACGGCATTTACCAGACCATTGCAGCAGAAATTTCCGAAACTGGGTACATTCTTCGGACCATAATCGCCACCGTAAGTCCAATACCAACGACCATCGGCATCTATTTCACGGAAAGACTGATCTACCCAATCCCAGATACAACCGCCCTGCACTATAGGTTCTGTTTCAAAAATATCCATGTATTCTTTTAATCCGCCTCCGCTATTGCCCATAGCATGCAGATATTCAGTCATGATAAAAGGACGATACACTTTCGGTTCTGTCTGGCGGGCATAGGCCAGCAATTCTTCCACACTGCGGTACATACGGCAGTAGATATCCGTATTATAATTCTGTTCGGCACGCTCGTATTGTATAGGGCGGGTGGTTTCAACGGACTTCATCCAATCATATGTTCGTTCAAAGTTGATTCCGTTACCCGCTTCATTGCCCAACGACCAGATCACGATACCCGGATGGTTCTTGGCACGTTCGTACATACGTTGCGTACGATCCATGTGTGCAGGTAGCCAGGTGCTATCCTTTGCCAATGAAACCTGGCCATACCCCATGCCATGCGATTCGATGTTTGCTTCATCTATCACATAAAGACCGTAACGGTCGCAGAATTGATACCAGTACGGATGTGTCGGATAATGCGAGTTACGCACAGTATTCAGGTTATGTTGCTTCATCAGGCGAATGTCTTCTTCCATCAGTTCTTTACTGACAGTACGTCCCAACTGTGAATGTTCATGCCGGTTAGCACCTTTTATCAATACAGGTACACCGTTGATACAGAAACGGCCATCCTTGATTTCGGAAATACGGAAACCGACTTTGCAACCGGTCAGGTGTGTTATATGTCCTGCATCATCTTTCAAGGTCAATATTAATGTATAAAGATTCGGGTGTTCTGCACTCCAACGTTTTACATCAGGAAGGTACTGTTCATCAAAGGTAATAAAATTACTCAAGCCACGGCTCTTGACCGGCATTTCATTTTGTAATATTGTCTTTCCGGCAGTATCTTCCAGACTATATGCCAAAGTAGACACACCAGTCGCACTTCCTTCAACTGTTACATCAAGGCCGAAAAGGCCCTCCTTATACTCTTTCTTATCCAAAGAAGAAGTCACTTTATAGTCAGCTATAAACTGGCGTGGAGTACTGTAAAGATATACATCCCGTTCAATACCACTCAACCGCCACATATCCTGACACTCCAGATAGGAACCAGCACTCCAGCGATATACTTCAAGTGCCACAGTATTTTCTCCTTCCTGTACATAATCCGTAATATCCCATTCGGCAGGAGTCTTTGAACCTTGGTTATAACCCAGCATCTGTCCGTTCACCCAGATATAATAGAAAGAGATCACACCTTCACAGCAAATCACGATGCGACGGTCTTTCCAGTCAGCAGGAACCGTGAACGTACGGCGATAAGAACCTACTTCGTTCTCTGCATAAGGTACCAGCGGCGGATTCTTTTTGAAGTTGAACAGAGGATCATCAAATTCGTAAGTTTCGTTCACATAAATAGCCGTACCATATCCCTGACGCTCCCAGTTGCCGGGTACATCAATATCTGCCCATCCGCCCGTATAGAACGAAGGTTTATAAAAGTCTTTCGGACGATGATCGGGATTCTTCACCCAATGGAATTTCCATTTACCGTTCAGACTCATATAATAAGGTGACTGCTCATAACTGCCTTCACCCGCAGCATCAGCATTCGCATAAGGCCATATATAAGTATGTGGTGCCAGTTTGTTTTTTTCCGATGGCATACTGGCTCTGCCATTCCGGCTGTACAGTCTGTGCTATAGCAGGGGCGGCAAGCAGACAAGTCAGACACAAGCTCAACAGGGTCTTTTTCATGGTACTATATCTCATTTTTCTAATTTTCTATTCTATTATTATCTCATCAAAGTATATCCTCGCTTCCTGTCCCGGACGTACATGCGTGAAAGGACAGTCTCCTGCTCCACGGGCTACTACACGAACATAGCGTGCCTCTGTCCCTATTTCAAACGGGATATCTTCTCTAAATACACCTTCACGGAAGATTTCGTTCTTTGTGTAGCTACACTCACCTACTTTGCGATACTCCTTGTCATCATCCGAAATCCAGACTTCTATTGCAGCAGGTTTATGCACTGCCATGCCATAATTCGTAATAGAGCCTAACGTTAGTTTATTCACCAATTCCGGTTTCTTCAAGTCGAGGGTGAAAGTAACCGTATCGCTTTTCATCCAGGAACACCATTCCAGATCAGTATATTTCTGACTTCCCCGTATCCCGTTTGTCAGCATATAAAGGTCTCCTGTACCGGCACTCTTAACAGGCTTTGCCGTCGCTTTATTCCAGATGACAGGCAACTCCAGCATTTGTCCCAATTGCTCGTTTCCGGCAAAGGTTGCTGCCTTAATTGTTTTGGCCTCTGTAAGCATCAACGGTTTTGTATAAAGGGGTGATTGTGCAGTCGGCATACTGCCATCCATTGTATAACGCAC
>Ga0192244_10309_pt1 | contig 19882 bp, 12 predicted proteins | sample Koala_Koa27_L3_FD_131234 | JGI IMG/M metagenome (GOLD analysis project Ga0192244, IMG submission 131234) | Enriched cells from koala feces incubated with labeled cellulose particles, San Francisco Zoo, California, United States - Koala_Koa2-7_L3 ... | reverse complement strand
CAAACCGCGGTCCAACATATGTGTTTGGATACCGGCTTCATTAAATGGTTTAGTAAAAGCACGTACTGCCTTGTTCGGATTTTCACCATACAACAGATTCACCTGCTCAAAGGCTCCACCATTGGTTTCTACCCGTGCAAAACAGCCCATTTCAATTATCAGCGGAGCAATACGTACCAACTGGTCTACACGGGGCTGGTATTTGCCGGACGATTGCCACATGTCGCGATAAACAAGACTGAACTTGATTTCTTTCTTCATAATACTAAAGGATTAGAGTTTTACCGTAGGTTAACTTAACATATACAAATATAGCGCTTTCTCCTGACATATCGTCGCAAAAATAGCATAAATATTCATGATAAAAACTATGTTTTATATCATATTGTCAAACCGAACATTCTTTTCACTTCCCTGGAAAGTTTTCAAGGAGTGAGACGACAATATTTCTCCAACCTACTGCACAAGGCGCGATTGCCCCTTATATACATCTCTTTCATGCACTATAAAGTATAACCGCAATCTTCGGTTTTATAACCGAAGGTTACGGTTTTATAACCGTAGGTTGTGGTTTTATAACCGAAGCTTTCGGTTATAGATTACAAAGATTTCCGAGACGTTGTTGCAGCCACGACGGACAGTATATAAGCCAGCCGAAAGCTTTTATTCCTAGACGAATCATTTGACTTTTGAATCTTTCCAGCGTGCATTTATAAAATTAATTTTGAATAGTTACTTAAGAATTTATTTTTTCAGAAAGAAAAAATAGCCTGGTCTGTGATTTTTTTTCTAGATTTGAAACCAATGAAGAATACTTTATTTACTTAACAAACTTTTTATTTTATGAAATCATCCAGTATCAAATCTATCTTCCTGTTAGCCGCAGTGTTGCTTTCTGCCTCCTCATGGGCACAGGGACTGAAAGCATTCAAACTAAAGAACGGCCTTTCTGTTTATGTATGGGAAGACACAAGCAAATCGGACGTGTATGGCATTGTGGCCGTACGTACCGGCTCGGTAAACGATCCGGAGGAATATACCGGACTGGCGCATTATCTTGAGCACGTCATGTTCAAAGGCACGGAGAAGATAGGCGCTCTTGATTGGGCCACCGAGGAACCCATCTATCAGAAAATAGTTGCCAAATATGACGAAATGGCACAGGAAACCGACCCTGCTAAAAAAGAAGCTATCGGCAAGGAAATTAATGACCTGACGGTAGAAGAGGCACAGGTAAGCGTATCCAGCGAATTCTCCAACCTGATGGAAAGCATGGGTGGGAAAAACCTGAACGCAGGTACCAGCTTTGATTTGACGTATTACTACAACTCATTCCCAGCCTATCAGATAAACAAATGGCTGGAACTGTCGTCAGAACGATTCATGAACCCGGTATTCCGCACCTTCCAATCGGAATTAGAAAATGTGTACGAAGAATACAACATGGTTCAGGACAATCCTATGAGTGTGCAAAGCAGTTTCATACGCAGCAAGGCTTTTGAAGGGCACCCTTATGCGCGCGATATCATTGGTCTGCCGCAGCACCTGAAAAATCCGCGTCTGAGTAAACTCATAGAGTTCTACAATAGCTGGTATACGCCTCAAAACATGGTACTCATCCTGGTAGGTAACATTAACGCACAGCAAATCGCCGGACGCATAAATGCCACCTTCGGACGTCTCACTCCCAAAGACACACCACAACGCAAGGTTTATCCCGAACGTCCTATCCAGGGACGCACACAATACAGTGCCAAAGTGGGTTATTACCCCAGCGTGTGCCTTATATATAAAGGTGTACCTGCAGGCCATCCCGATGAACGCCCGCTCGAAATAGCGATGTCATTACTGAGTAACGGCAGCCACACCGGTACATTGGATAAGTTGGCACTGGACGGTGAGCTGACCGATTGCGGGGCTTACCCCATGACCATGCGCGAGCAAGGACGTAACGTGGTGCAGTGCATACCCTTGTATGACGAAAACCAGCGTCGCTTTGAATCAAACAAATCCACAGAAAAGAAAGCCCTTGAAGCTATTGCGCGAATAGCCAATGGCGAGTTTGAAACCTGGCAAATAGAAGCCATCAAAGCCAACATGTGCCGTGACTTCGACTTACAGATGGAGTCCAACACTTTTAAAGGCGAATTGCTGATGAGTGCCTTCATTAACGAACAAGAATTGGGAAGTGTGCTTAATTACAAAGACGAAGTAATGGCCATCACCACAGACGATATCAAGCGTGTAGCCCGTCAGTATTTGTCGGACAATTACCTGGCGCTTTACATTGAAGAAGGCAAGACCGACAAAGGAAACAAAATCAAGAAACCGGGGTATAAGCCTATTGAACCACCAGTAGGCAAACAGTCGCTCTATGCCACCCAGTTTAAGTATATGCCCATTGGGCAGGTAGAAGAGAAATTCATAGACTTTAGCAATGTGCAAGTGCGCCAGCTCAATGAACGCTCTAAATTGTATTATACACCCAACCCCGAGAACAATGTATTTAGCCTCACCCTACGCTACGGAGCAGGCGAACGCGAATTCCCTAAACTTGGCATTGCCGCACAACTTATGAACAGCGCCGGTGTGATGGGTGCTTATGAACCCCAACAGCTCAAGGAAGAACTCAGCAAACTCAACGCTTCGTGTCAAGTGTGGAGCAACGACGACTATCTGTACATCACCATGCGGGGATACGAGGAAACACTTCCGCAAGCATGCCAGCTTCTCTCCCGGCAAATCCTCATGCCCGCTTTAGACGAGAAACAGTTAAGCCGTATCAAAGGCTCACAACTCGGTGCAAGACAACAACGCAAGAACAACGTAAGCATACTGGCCGATGCACTGTCGGAATACATTCGCTACAACAGCAATTCCTCGTACCTGAAGGAACTGACCGACAAAGAATTATACGAGTTGCAGGTATCCCAGTTAACAGGCGACATTAACCGCGCATCCAACTATGAAGCCGAAATATTCTATTGCGGCAACCTGCCTTTTGAGAATGCATACAACATTCTGAGTCAAAACCTGCCTCTTGTAGCCAATGAACGCCCCACAACTTCACCCCAAGACAAGCCCCTGGCCACAGTCGAAGAAAACACTATCTACTTCCTGCCCAATACCGATGCCGAACAGGCACAGATATTCCTGTTCATGCCCATGAATGCCTACGACAAAAAAGACGATGTACTGCGTGATGCCTTCAACCAGTATTTTTCGGGAAGTTTCAACGGATTGATGATGAACGAAATCCGTGAAAAACGCTCCATGGCCTACTATGCCAGCGCCTATGTTCTAACTCCTGCAGTTCCCGGCAATCCGACTTATCTGTACGGACATCTAGGTACACAAAATGATAAGGTCAATGATGCAATGGATGTATTCATCGGACTGCTTACCGACATGCCGGAAAACTCCAACCGCATAGATAACATCAAGAGTTATCTACGCCAGGAAGCATTAACCAGCCACCCTGATTTCCGCGATAAGGCACAGTATTTGCGTATCTACGAACGTATGGGATACAACGGAGACCCTGCACGCGAAAATCTTCCCAAAATTGATAACCTGACCTTCAATGACATTGTCAGTTTCTACAAGCAGAACATTCAAGGAAAGAAGTATTGCATAGGCATCATCGGCAACCCCAAAATGATAGATACACAAAAATTGGAAAAATATGGTAAGGTGATAAAAATGAACGAAAGAAAATTGTTCAACACGAAAGACACTTTATTCTGATAAACCATAAAAAGGGTGGCAAGGGCAAAACGGCTTCACGCCAACATACACAACATCCTGCCACCCTTTCCACATTACTCATGCCCGGAAAGCGTAGGCAAACAAATCTTATATTTCACAGCCAAAATGCGGGTAACAAACACCACAACTCCGCACGACACCTGACTAATATAGTCATCTACCCCCAAAGAGGTACAAATCCAGTACACCAAGCCGCCAACCACACAAGCCATTGCATATATTTCCTTACGAAAAATCAACGGAATTTCATTAATAAACACATCACGAAATACACCACCGGCCGCCCCAGTCATGCTGCCCATGATAATGGCCACCCAAAAAGGATATTCCAAAGCAAGACTTTTCCCCATGCCCACAACCGTAAACAGAGCCAGACCAATGCTGTCGAAAATAAAAAAAGTATTGTTCAAGTGAATAAGATAACGGCCAAACAACGCGACCCACAACAATGCCACTCCGGTACAAATCAGGTAAATAGGGTCGGTCATCCACCCCGGCGTCACATCCAGCAACAAATCGCGCAATGTACCTCCACCCACAGCAGTCACAAACCCGACCACATACGCCCCAAACCAGTCAAAACGCTTGGCCGAAGCTAACCGGATACCACTAATGGCAAACGCAAAAGTTCCTATAAAATCGAGTATCTGTACAAATGTAGGCATAACAACAAGAGATTTAGCAATTAGAGATCATAAAAACAATAAGCAATGCTTTCAAAATAATCGGCAAAGTAACAAAAAATTCCCCGGGAAAAACGTACTTTTGCGCAGAAAAACATGTTTACTTATGAAAGTGACCATTGTATCGGCAGCACGCCCAAACTTTATGAAGATAGCCCCTCTGTGCCGAGCCATCGATGCTGCACAAGAGGCTGGTAAAAAGATATCGTACCGGATAATATACACCGGTCCGCAAAATGATAACAGTCTGGAAGTTTCGCTATTTTCCGACCTTGACATGAAAGCCCCCGATACCTATCTGGGTGTAAGCGGACATACCCACTCGCAGATAACAGCAGAAGTCATGCAAGCTTTTGAAGCTGAGCTTGACCAACACCCCGCAAGCATTGTACTGGTGGTAGACGACACCACAGCCAGCATGAGTTGTGCCATCGTAGCCAAAAAACGGGGTCTGAAGGTGGCCCACCTCATTGCCGGTACCCGTTCCTTCGACATGAACATGCCGCGCGAAGTAAACCGTACCATTGTAGACGCCATCTCCGACTATCTGTTCGCAGCCAGCATGGCTGCCAACCGCAACCTCAACCAAGAAGGTATGATTCCTGATTACATACATCGGGTAGGCAACATCTTGATTGACACCATACGCTACAATCGCCACCGGCTGATACAACCACTCTGGTTTACAACCCTCGGCCTAAGAAACGGAAATTACCTGTTGCTCACAATCAACCGACGCGACCTGCTGGAGAAAAAGCAGACACTGCAAGCATTGCTACAGACACTGGTAGATAAAGCCGGCGATCTCCCCATCGTTGCCCCTCTGCATCCTTATGTGGAAAAAGCAATCAAATCATTGGAACTCAAAGCACCGCAACTACACATTCTTCCACCACAAAGTTATCTGCATTTCGGATATCTCATCAACCAAGCCAAAGGCATCATTACTGACTCGGGTAACATTGCCGAAGAAGCAACCTTTCTGGATGTTCCCTGCATTACGCTCAATACCTATGCCGAACATCCCGAAACCTGGCGTATCGGTACCAACGAACTTGTAGGTGAAGATAGTTACAAGCTGTCCTGCTATGTGGAGAAAATGCTACAAGGCAACTGGAAACACGCTACCCTACCCGACCGCTGGGATGGACGTACAGCCGAACGTATCGTACAAATAATGCTCGAAGGAGAAGCATAAACAAATAGAATCCAATACACACTATGCAGGTCTGGCTGACCGGCATTGCGCACAGAGTCACCCGGATAAGATGGTCACCCTCCTACTATCACGGATGCTGCTGTGGCATGGTATATATATCTTTTAGGTTATATTTGCTTCCTATTAAAACCATATTTACTCGTAAATTGCTAACTTTGCGCCCTGATTATGAAACGTATGAAGCAACTACATATAACTTTCATCCTATCTTTGTTGTCATTAACCGCCTCTCTCGGCCTGTCGGCCCAAATAAAAGGAGTTATCACCGATTCGCTTACCAATGAACCGTTGATGTACGTCACAGTACAATACGAAGGCAAAGGAGTAGGCGCAGTATCCAATACCGATGGAGAATATCAGGTAGAAGCACGTGCCGGTTGGAACGAACTGACTTTTTCCACCATTGGTTACGTAACCAAAAAAATAAAGTTTGCTCCGGGCACTAAAGTCCTGAATGTACAGATGGTTACCGACGACATCATGCTGTCCGAAGTAACAGTGAAGCCACAAAAAGAAAAATATTCCCGCAAGAATAATCCGGCTGTGGAATTCATGAAAAAAGTCATAGAGCACAAAAAGGCTCTCAAATTGGAAGAAAAAGACTATTATCAGTATCAACGATACGAAAAGATGAAAATGTCACTCAACGATGTGACACCTGAAAAACTGGAAAAAGGGATATACAAGAAATTCTCCTTTTTCAAGGATCAGGTAGAAGTCTCTCCTATCACACAAAAAATGATTCTTCCTATCTCCATCAAAGAGACAGCAAGCCGTACTCTATACCGCAAAGACCCTAAAAGCCAGAAGACTATTATAGAGGGAATGAATTCTTCCGGCATCGAAGATTTCTTCAGTACCGGTGACATGCTGGGCACTGTTCTGAACGATGTATTCTCTGACATTAACATTTACGAAGACGACATACGCCTGTTGCAGCGCTATTTTGTCAGCCCCATCGGTAAAGGAGCCATCAATTTCTACAAATTCTATCTCATGGACACCATCATGGTGGATAAACAGGAATGTGTACATCTTACCTTTGTGCCCCAAAACTCCCAGGACTTCGGATTCACCGGCCATTTGTATGTCGTCAAGGACTCCACTTATGCGGTAAAAAAATGTACCATGAACCTACCAAAAAATACAGGCGTCAACTGGGTGGAAACAATGGATATCGTACAACAGTTTGAACAACTGCCCGACAGCAGCTGGGTACTGACCGATGACGATATGACCGTTGAATTATACCTGTTGAAAAGTCTTCAGGGAGTAGAAATACAACGTACTACCAAATACAGTGAATATAAATTCGATGAAATAGATCCACGTTACTTCCGTCTTAAAGGAAGCGTCATTAAGGAAGCCAGTATGCTCAATAAAAGCGAAGAATACTGGGCTCAGGTTCGTCAGGTTCCCCTCACCAAACAAGAGAGCACCATGGACATTTTCATGAACCGTATCGAACAGATTCCCGGTTTCAAATATGTCATTTTTGGAGCTAAGGCACTGATAGAAAATTTCGTGGAGACTGGCAACAAAGAGCATCCCAGTAAAGTGGATATCGGCCCTATCAACACCATGATTACAAGCAACTATGTCAATGGTACCCGATTCCGCCTCAGCGCCATGACTACCGGTAACTTCTCCCCACACTGGAGTTTCAGCGGTTACGGTGCCTATGGAACCAAAGACAAAAAGTGGTTTTATTCAGGACAAGCAGCCTACTCTTTCAACAAACGACAATATGTTTTGTGGGAATTCCCCAAACATTACTTGGCCTTCAAATATACCTATGATGTTATGTCACCAAGCGACAAGTACCTTATGACGGACAAAGATAATATGTTTGTGGGCTGGAAGTGGGCAACTGTCGACCAAATGTCCTACCTGCGTGATGCCACTCTGACTTACGAACTGGAAACCAATACCGGCTTCTCGGTCAATGCCATGGCGCGCCATCGCAACGATCAGCCTGCAGGCATGCTGCAATACTGGCGCAATAACGGTGCCACAGCCGGACAACTGGATACCGACAATACGCTGGTACACGATATCACGACCTCCGAACTGGGCATCACCTTACGCTATGCACCGGGTGAAACTTTCGTCAACAGTAAACAACGTCGTATTCCCGTATCGCTCGACGCCCCTATTTTTACCTTATCGCATACAACCGGTTTCAAGGGAGTATTGGGTGGTGACTATAATTTCAACTTAACAGAGCTGAGCATGCGCAAGCGTTTCTGGTTTGCCTCTTGGGGTAAACTGGATGTAACGATGCGTGCCGGTGCACAGTGGAATACAGTTCCTTTCCCGTTGCTAAACCTGCCTATGGCCAACCTGTCATACATCACCCAGAACAACGAGTCATTCAACCTTATCAACAACATGGAATTTCTGAATGACCGTTACGCCTCTTTGGCATTGAGTTACGACATGAATGGTAAACTGTTTAACCGCATTCCACTCATCAAAAAACTAAAATGGAGGGAAATGTTCCGTATCCGCGGATTATGGGGTACGCTAACCGACAAAAACAATCCCTATAAAAGCCATAATCCCGACCTTTTCCTGTTCCCCATGCGCAATGGCGTCCCCACCAGTTATGTCATGGGAAAGACACCGTATATAGAAGCCAGCATAGGTATCTACAACATTTTCAAGTTACTGCATATCGAATATGTACGCCGCCTTACCTATACTGACATTCCAGGTATCCAGAAAGGAGGCATACGCTTTATGATTTTGACGATTTTCTAAACTACCATTACCGTGCAACCCTTAGCAGAACGACTTCGGCCCAAGACATTGGACGAATATATCGGCCAAAAGCACCTGGTAGGCCCTGGTGCTGTACTTCGCAAAATGATTGACGCAGGACGCATATCCTCTTTTATCTTGTGGGGGCCTCCGGGAGTAGGCAAAACCACCCTAGCCCAAATCATAGCCAACAGACTGGAAACTCCGTTCTATACACTCAGCGCGGTAACCAGCGGTGTAAAAGATGTACGCGACGTTATTGAACGGGCTAAAAACAATCGCTTCTTTTCACAAACCAGCCCAATCTTGTTTATCGACGAAATACATCGTTTCAGCAAATCACAGCAGGACTCTTTGTTAGGCGCAGTCGAACAAGGTATCGTTACCCTGATTGGTGCCACTACCGAGAACCCCTCATTCGAGGTAATACGCCCCTTACTGTCACGTTGTCAGCTTTATGTGCTGAAATCTCTTGAAAAAGACGATCTACTGGAACTACTGCATCGTGCCATTACCACCGACAGCCTATTGAAAGAACGCGTCGTCAATCTGAAGGAAACCACTGCACTACTTCGTTTCAGCGGTGGCGATGCACGCAAACTGCTTAATATACTCGAACTGGTAGTAGAATCGGAAGGTAACGACCCGGTAATCATTACAGACAGCCTAGTAACCGAACGTCTTCAACAAAACCCTTTAGCTTATGACAAAGACGGCGAAATGCACTATGACATCATCTCCGCCTTTATCAAATCCATCCGCGGAAGTGATCCCGATGCCGCTATCTACTGGCTGGCACGTATGGTCGAAGGTGGTGAAGATCCAGCTTTCATTGCGCGCCGCCTGGTTATATCTGCTTCCGAAGATATCGGCCTTGCCAATCCCAATGCACTGTTGCTAGCCAATGCCTGTTTCGATACCATCATGAAAGTAGGCTGGCCTGAAGGACGCATTCCCTTAGCCGAAACAACCATCTATCTGGCAACCAGCCCCAAGAGTAACTCCGCCTATATGGCTATCAACAATGCGCTCGAATTGGTACGCCAGACCGGTAACTTGCCGGTTCCTCTACACCTGCGCAACGCTCCTACCAAACTGATGAAACAGCTTGGTTATGGCGAGAATTACAAATATGCCCACGACTACCCTGGCAACTTTGTCCGCCAGCAATTCCTCCCCGATGAATTGAAAGACAAACACTTATGGGAGCCACAGGCCAATGCAGCCGAACAGAAGCACAAAGAACGCATGCAAGCCCTTTGGGAAAAAGACAAATACTGACCTAAATATAGCGAACATATGAAAATAGTAGTTTTAGACGGCTATGCCGCCAATCCCGGTGACCTTTGCTGGGACGAACTGAAAGCCCTGGGCGAGTGTGTAATATACGACCGCACGGCTCCCGAGGAAGTACTTGAACGTGCAGCAGGCGCCACAATCGTGCTTACCAACAAAACCGTACTCACCGCTGCCCAAATCGCTGCACTTCCCGAACTGAAATACATCGGTGTCCTGGCTACCGGCTATAACATTGTCGACATTGAAGCAGCCCGTACACGCGGCCTTGTTGTTACCAACATTCCTGCCTATAGCACTCCGTCGGTGGCTCAAATGGTATTTGCCCACATCCTGAACATAACCGTACAAGTGCAACATCATTCCGAAGAAGTACACAAAGGCCGCTGGACCACCAACAAAGACTTTTGTTTTTGGGATACACCGTTGATTGAGTTGCGGGGTAAAAAACTGGGAATAATAGGCCTGGGACACACCGGTTACAGCACAGCCCGCGTAGCCATCGGATTCGGTATGGAAGTACACGCCTACACTTCCAAATCAGCATTCCAGCTTCCACCTGAAATCAAAAAGATGGAATTGGACGAACTGTTCCGCGAATGCGACATCATCAGCCTCAACTGCCCGCTCACCGAAACCACCCGAGAGCTAGTCAATGCCGAACGACTCAAACTGATGAAACCCACCGCTATCCTTATCAACACAGGACGCGGACAGCTCATCAACGAGCAGGACTTGGCCGACGCCCTCAACTGTGGCCTTATCTATGCCGCCGGACTGGATGTACTTTCACAGGAGCCTCCCCGTGCTGACAATCCATTACTCACTGCTAAAAACTGCTACATCACCCCACACATTGCCTGGGCAACAACAGCTGCACGTGAGCGCCTCATGCATATCATGCTGGATAATATAAGAGCTTATCTCGACGGTAAACCTATAAACAACGTAGCCAAATAAGCCAGTTGACCTTTGCTAGATTATAAAATAGAAGCTGTCTCAGTATGAAACAGCTTCTATTTTTGAAAGAGATTTACTGAAGACCCTATTTCAATTCTGCACCGATGCTTGCACATTTTGCTGCATACGTTTATGCTCTTCTATCAGTTGCATGTTTTCTTTCGCCTTATCAAGAAACTCCTTTACCAACACATTGTTCTTAAATGAAAGAGGGGCAGTACGTACAATATCTTCTATCTGTGAAGTCATCACTGGATAAGGTAATGTACTACACATCATCATAAAAACACTGGGTCCCAACACATTTTCATAATTATCAACAATAAACAACTTAACATAGTCATTCATCTCTTTCATCAAGGCATCTACTTCTTTTGAAAGTTGTTCATGTACTTCGTCTACATTGGCACCATCAAGCACCATACGGGCCTCCTTACGTTCCAATTCTTCAATCTGTACTTCCAGGCTGTTGCGCTTGTTGATAAATTCATAAAGCTTATCATTCAATGGAGTACCTTTGGCCGACAACTGCGAATTAGCAATTGTAACTTCCACATTTCCATCTTCAAGTACCAAAGGCATAAGCGGTTCATCGTTCATATAAAGTGTCACAACCCTTGCCGAATCTGCCGGTCCACGCATAGAGAAAAGCCCGTGCAACACTTCGGCAGAATCGACTGTCACCCATTCACCTTCATGCAGCATTTTCAGAAACAGCATTTTCCCATCAAGACTGGTCACAGAAGAACTGCCTTCAACCTTATATTTACGACTACACGAAGAAAAAAGTAACACTACAAGAATCAAAGGATAAAAACAGTTCATATTCACTCTAACCATATAGAAAACGATTTATGAATTACACTGGCAAAGGTATTAATATTCCTTATAAAGGAGATAGAAAGAAAGGTATTTTCAATTGGTTTACGTATTTTTGCACAATCATAATAATGTAAATATGCCATACAGCATGGCATCAACAACAACCATCGTTTAAGTAGAAACAATATGATTCTGACAGTAAAAAAATGCTTGGTTGCGGCATTCACCGCAGCATTTGCCCTTTCGGTACAAGCCGATGAAGGGATGTGGTTGCTTCAGCTCATGAAGCAGCAAAACTCTATCGACATGATGAAAAAACAAGGATTAAAACTGGACGCAGACGACCTGTACAACCCCAACGGCGTATCGCTGAAAGATGCCGTGGGCATTTTTGGTGGAGGATGTACTGGAGAAATCATCTCGCCCGAAGGTCTTATCCTTACCAACCACCATTGTGGATATGCATCTATACAACAACATTCAAGTGTAGAACATGATTATCTGACTGATGGCTTCTGGGCTAAAACCCGTGCCGAAGAACTCCCCACTCCGGGGCTGAAATTCCGCTTTGTACACCGCATTGTCGACATAACCGACTTGGTCAATGCCAAGGTAAAGGCAGGCGAAGTTTCTGAATACGAAGCCATGACGCGTGCTTTTCTAAAAAAAATAGCCCAAGAAGAATACGAGAAAAGCGATTTAAACGGCAAACCAGGCATCGAAACTCGGGCTCTGCCATTCTATGCAGGCAACAAATATTACCTGTTCTACTACAAAGTATATAGTGATGTGCGTATGGTAGCTGCTCCCCCATCAAGCATTGGCAAATTTGGTGGCGAAACCGACAACTGGATGTGGCCACGCCACACGGGCGATTTTTCAATATTCCGCATTTATGCCGACAAAGACGGGGAACCCGCAGAATACAGCCAGGATAATGTACCCTTGAAAACCCCCAAGTACTTTTCCATTTCGCTGAAAGGATTGAGTGAAGGGGATTATGCCATGATTATGGGCTTCCCGGGCAGCACCGAGCGTTACCTTACCCAAAGTGAAGTACGTCAGCGCATGACTGCCATCAACCAAGCCATGATTGACATGCGCACCGTTTATCTAGATGTTTTGAAAAAATACATGCGCTCCAGTGACAAAATCCGTATCCAATATGCGAACAAGTTTGCGGGAAGCAGCAACTATTGGAAAAACTCCATCGGCATGAACAAAGCCATTGTAGATAACAACATACTGGACACCAAAGCCGAACAAGAAAAAATGTTTGCAGCCTTTGCACAAGGGAAAACGGAATATGAAGGAGTAGTAGCAAAGATTGACGCCCTTGTTGAAAAAACAACCCCTGTCTTGCGAAGATTAGAATACATCAGCGAAGCTTTGAGCGGTGCCATTGAGTTTGATTGTCCGCCTGCCATGATGGATCAAATGAAAGAGGCTATCGAAACCAAAAACGACTCCTTACTTGAAGCCACTAAAACACAACTGGAAGAGGTGTATGAATCAATCTACAACAAAGACTATGACCAAGAAGTAGACCGGGCTGTAGCTAAGGCCATCCTACCGGCGCTGGCACAAGCACTTACTCCCGAAGAACTTCCAGCTTTCTACCAAACTATCGAAAAAGAATATAAGGGAAACTACGACGCTTATGTTGATGCACTTTTCGATACTTCCATCATGGGCAGCCGGGATAATTTTGACAAATTCCTGAAAAAGCCTACCGTAAAAGCTATTGAACGCGATATGGCCACAGCATATAGCCGGGCCAAGTTGGACAAGCTGAAAGAAACTGCCGCCGAATTCAACCAATTTGCCGAAGAAGAGAGCTTGCTGCACAAAGCCTATATCCGCGGTTTGGGAGAGATGAAAATACCCGTTCCCTCCTACCCCGACGCCAACTTCACTATCCGCCTAACTTATGGTAATGTGAAATCATACAATCCAAAAGACGGTGTACATTACAAATATTTCACTACTACCGAAGGAATTTTGGAGAAAGAAGACCCTGAAAATCCTGAATTTGTGGTGCCAGCCAAACTTAAGGAATTAATACAAAACCGCGACTTTGGCCGTTATGCCATGTCTGACGGAACAATGCCCGTATGCTTCCTTACGACCAATGACATCACCGGTGGAAATTCCGGCTCACCAGTCATTGACGGTGAGGGTAACCTCATTGGATGTGCATTCGATGGAAACTGGGAATCGTTGAGTGGTGACATCAACTTCGATAATGCACTACAACGCTGCATTGCATTAGACATTCGCTATATGCTTTTCATACTCGACAAGTTGGGCGGTTGTCAACATCTGATAAATGAAATGAACATCGTTGAATAAAAAAACGAAGAGTTCACTTTACTTCTAAAAAACGTAGGTAACCTCTGTACGCGAACTGGATAGCCTTTGTATATGACTTTCTCTATCTCAGTTTGGATACAGAGGTTGCCTCATCTATAAACTCTATCCTAACACCCGATTACATGAAACGTGCCTTATTATCATTTTTCATTACATCAGTCTGTTTCACAGCTCATGCCGACGAGGGTATGTGGATGCTCACAGACCTAAAAGAGCAAAATGAAATAGCCATGCAGGAACTGGGACTTCTCATCCCGATAGAACAAATTTACAATCCCGAAGGCATTGCCCTCAAGGATGCCGTAGTACATTTTGGAGGAGGCTGTACCGGCGAGGTTATTTCATCCGAAGGCTTGATATTGACCAACCATCATTGCGGATATAGTGCCATACAACAACACTCAAGTGTAGAACACGACTATCTGACCGATGGATTCTGGGCCATGACCCGCCAAGAAGAACTGCCTTGCAAAGGACTTACTGTTACCTTTATTGACCGCATTATGGACGTTACCAGTTATGTACAGGAACAACTAAAACGTGATGATGACCCACAAGGTACCAACTATTTGTCCCCTAAATATCTGTCCACCGTGGCCCAACGCTTCGCACTGGCCGAAGGTATTGCGTTAACACCAGGTAAATCCCTGGAACTGAAAGCCTTCTACGGTGGGAACAAATACTATATGTTTGTAAAGACCACCTACAGCGATATACGCATGGTAGGCGCTCCTCCTTCAAGCATAGGCAAGTTTGGTGCCGATACCGACAACTGGATGTGGCCACGACACACGGGAGACTTCTCTTTGTTCCGCATTTATGCTTCACCAAACGGAGAGCCAGCTGCATACAGCAAGACCAACATGCCTTTACGCGTCAAGAAACATCTTACCATTAGTTTGAAAGGCTATAACGAAGGGGATTTTGCATTTGTAATGGGCTTTCCCGGGCGTAACTGGCGCTATATGATAAGCGATGAAGTAGAAGAACGTATGCAAACCACTAACTTTATGCGCCATCATGTCCGCGATGTGCGTCAACGTGCTTTAATGAAAGAAATGCTGAAAAGTGACGCTGTACGCATTCACTATGCCAGCAAATATGCTTCAAGTGCAAATTACTGGAAAAATGCCATTGGTATGAACGAAGGCCTTGTCAAGCTACACGTGCTCGATACAAAAATACTCCAACAGGAAAAACTGCTGGCACGTGGACGTCAACTGGGTGATACCAGCTATCAACATGCGTTCAACCAAATACGCTCCATTGTACAAAAACGCCGTCCTGCACTTTATCACCAGCAAGCCATTCAAGAAGCGCTGATTACTGGCCTCGACTTTATGCGTATACCCAGTACAGCCAGTTTGGTCAGCGCACTGAAAGAAAAAGACAAAATACGCGTCAAGGAAGCTTCAGATAGTCTGCAAGTAGCAGCAAAGCGCTATTTTGCTTCTGTCCCCTTTCCCGAAGTAGAACGCATTGTTGCCAAGAAAATGCTCAAAATTTATATGGAATACATTCCGAGTGAACAACGTATTGGAATATTCCGTATCATAGAGAAGCGTTTCAAAGGCGACAGCGATAAATTCATTGACGCATGCTTCAAATATTCCATATTCGGAAATCCGGAAAATTTTGCCAAATTTATCAGCAAACCCAGCCTTTATAAAATAAACAACGACTGGATGGTACTGTTCAAATATTCCATTACTGATGGATTGTTGCAAACCGCCATCGCGATGATGGATGCCAACAAAAACTACAACGAGGCCCACAAGACCTGGGTAAAAGGTATGATGAACATGAAACAAGCCGAAGGAACTCCCATTTATCCCGATGCCAACTCAACTTTACGGCTCACATATGGTAAAGTTGCATCATATTCGCCAGCCGACGGAATAGTCAACGAGTATTACACAACTTTAAAAGGTGTCATGGAAAAAGAAGATGCCAGCAACTGGGAATTTTTGGTACCTGACAAACTAAAACAACTTTATAAGGCCAAAGACTTCGGACGATACGCCATGCCAGACGGACAGATGCCGGTTTGTTTTATTGTAGATACAGACAATACCGGAGGCAATTCGGGCAGCCCCGTATTCAATGCCAAAGGACAACTGATAGGTACTGGATTTGACCGTAACTACGAAGGCCTGACAGGTGACATAGCCTTCCGCCCTTCCTCGCAACGGGCTGCATGTGTAGATATTCGATACACCCTCTTCATCATTGATAAGTTTGCCGGTGCTTCACACATCGTTAAAGAACTCACCATTGAAGAATAATAATGAACAATAACCGAACAGCCGTTGTTATATCAATAACATAACATTAAAGATATAACATATTATGGAACGATTTAACGAACTTATACAATCGGAAAAGCCCGTATTGGTAGACTTTTTTGCCACTTGGTGTGGCCCTTGCAAAGCAATGCATCCTATATTGGAAGCAGTCAAGGCTGATGTAGGCGACACAGCACGCATTGTAAAAATAGATATAGACCAACATAAGGATCTGGCCTTGCAATACCGCATACAAGCTGTACCTACATTTATATTATTCAAAAAAGGTGAAACTGTGTGGCGCCATTCCGGAATGAGTGATAAACAAAAATTAAAAAGCATCATTGAACAATATTCTTAACCAACAGAAAACATGAAAAAAATAATCAGCGCATGGGCGCTGTTCCTTATCAGCATGTCGGTGTATGCCGGCAATACCATCAACAGCCGTCCTGAGACATCGGCAACCACTGTACAGAACCAAAACGAAGGAGAAGTAATAGTAATGAACAAAGACATGTTCATCGAGCACGTTTTTGACTACCAAAACAGCAAAGAATGGAAATATAAGGGCAATAAGCCAGCTATCATTGATTTATATGCAGACTGGTGTGGCCCTTGCCGCAGGATTGCTCCCATCATGAAAGAGCTAGCTAAAGAATATGCCGGGAAAATCGTTATCTACAAAGTCAATGTAGACAACGAAAAAGAATTGGCCGCACTGTTTAATGCTACCAGTATTCCACTATTGGTATTCATTCCACAAGAAGGCACCCCGCAACTGTTTCCGGGAGCTGCCGACAAAAATACTTACAAAAAGGCAATAGATGAGTTTCTTCTGAAGCAGTAATACGACCTAAGACAATACAAAAACATGCGGGACGTGAAATCTGAATAGGGACACTCAGTAAATAGTATAAAATTAGCCAACTAATTCATACACAAAGTATTGCGAATTAGTTGGCTAATTTTATTCTATTTACTGAATATCCCTACATAAAAATCAACCATCAGAAGCCTGCACCCCTCCTTTTAGTCCCTTACCACTCGATGAACTTCCCTCTTTCTTTGCGTTTTTGCAATTCCTCCTTTAGGAAACGCTGGCGGTCTTTAGCGATGTAACGACGTGCAAAGATGTTTGGAACGGCCACCCCAAAGGCGATACTGAGAATGATAAGAGAGGCATTAATCCCATTGGAAACAACTGTAGTGACCTCTCCTACTACCCCGTTCATGTTAATAAGTGCAAAAAGAGCACGATACATAAGCACTCCTGGAATCATTGGGATAACAGAAGGAATAGTCAACACATGATTGGGAACATGAAACCAGTGCACCGCCTTTACTGCAATGAGACTAACCACCAGACTACCCATAAACGACCCCACAACAGGACCATATCCCAGCTCAAAATTCACAAAATTACGTGTGCAGACAGCCACAATGCCTCCTATGGCAACCACCCACAACAATCGGCGCTGTATATTGAATATCATTGAGAACCCCATCGCTGCAATGGCCGCAGAAATGGCATATACATAATACGAATCATGCGGCACCATGCTCAACTCACTGAACTTCTTGTCAATCACGACATCCTCCATAACCAACAGACGCATGGCAATGACAATGCCAAACGCCATGGCACACAACATCAGTACCGTATTAACAGCCCGTATGATACCTACTTGTATGTAGTTGTCAATCATATCATCTACAAAGTTTATCAACGGCACCCCCGGTACAATAAACAACGCACATGCCAACAACGGATGATATGGGGTTGACGAAAATCCCGAAAAAGACGTAGCATAGGCCAAGCACGTGGCCAAGAAGGCAGCAATCGTAATACTCATATAATGATTGATACCAAACTCCATGCAACGCGCCCGTACCCGAAAACCAATAAATGCACAAATTGACGCAAACAAAAAAGCAATCCAATCACAGCCAAACAACTTGCAGAATCCTCCGCAAGCAAAGCCAGCTCCTACAGCTACCAAATAAGGCAAGTAATTCCTCTTCTTCGACTTGATTTTCTCCAATTCCTCTTCATATCGGTCTAAGGAATAGTCCTGTTCTATGGCCTTCCAGGATAACTTGCTTATTTCCGAGATGGCCGTCATATTAATGCCGTGTTTTTCACATTTTTGGAATTTGGAATATGAATGTGAACCATCGCTCAGGTTAGCAACCAGCATGGTGTAACTCACATCAATGTGCAGTTTTTCTTCCGGAAGTCCCAAATAAGCTGCTACCCTGTTCATATTACGTACAACGCGGTTCGTATCTGCCGCACTTTCTACCAACAATTGCCCAGTACGAAGCAATAAATCCAGTTTTCTCCTGATAAGCAGGGTCGTTTCTTGTTCAGTTAATGTCTCACTCATGAAATTCTAGTGCTTAAATAGTCAAGGGCTGCAAAGATAGCACAAAAAAACGAGAAACGACATACACTATCCACCGATGCAAAAAGTCATTTTACACCCGAGCCCATTTTTGGTAAGCACTCAATTTAGGGCATACCCCTTTGAAAGGGCACTTTTCAGTACCCTAAATCGAGTTTTGTTAATTAATTAGTTTTGAATTTAACATTGGCTGGTAGCCAAAGTGATTTTGCCAGGAACCATGTTAACATAATCCCTGCACCCGTTAAAGATATTTTTGAAGAAAGTTCCGATGAAGTTCCAGATAGAACTGCCATGAAGCTTTACCGTTCCTATTACACTATGATAAGTCGCAGCCATCTCGGCACCCGCATCACTGCCATAATGGAGTGAATTGTTGCGTTGAGTGGTCAGCTTCCGGATGGTTCGCTCGGCAAGATTATTGTCTATCGGGAGTTCACCGTCATCCAGGTAAGCAAAGATCTCTTTCCAGAACCGATTCAGATAATTAAGAGCTTCTGTATAATACTGACTTCTAAATTCTGAATCCTTTGACAGTTCACTGTCCAACAGGCTGCGCAATTCTATCAGGTGTTCTTTCGTTTCCAGGCTTTGCCTTTCCCGTAACCTCTCTTCCGAAGTAAGACCGGCTTCATCATATTTACGTTCCCTCATAAAGAATTCCTTTAAAATGTTGGAAAAGCGTTCAGCTGCCGGTTCAACACCCTGATTGGAAGCCTTGACAAACTTGTTTTTGGCATGAGACATACAAACCTGATGGATAGTATCTTTAAATTGAGTTGATTTCAACTCATCACCGATGAATACATAAGCATTGTAGCCGTCGGACATGATACTCTTCAATTCCGCATCACCCAGGAAGTCCGTAAGTACCTCACGGCCGCGGGAGCCATTCTCATAGAAGAAAATGGCTGTTTTCTGAGCCTTGTTGACCAATACCCAGATATAACACTTTTTATAGTGGTCATATTTGCGCACCTTACACCAGGTCTCATCGCAATTCACAATCGAGTCCTTTTCCAAGGCTACAGACTTCAATACACAAACCAACTCATCAAGGTATTTCTTGCCTTTCTTAAGCCAGTTATGTAAGGTGTTTTTAGAAATCGTCATTCCCATATCTGTCAGCCATTGGTGAAGATGACCGAAGGTCACATTCTTTACATAAACTTCATAGGCTATGGCCTGCAGAAATTCAGGAGTAGCTTTAGTACCCTCGAACTTGGTTATTACCTGCGGATGACCTTCAGAGGGGAAATAACCCCACCTGGGCTTTTTACCGGGCTCTGCATAATGAACCATCTC
>Ga0192244_10306_pt1 | contig 20065 bp, 17 predicted proteins | sample Koala_Koa27_L3_FD_131234 | JGI IMG/M metagenome (GOLD analysis project Ga0192244, IMG submission 131234) | Enriched cells from koala feces incubated with labeled cellulose particles, San Francisco Zoo, California, United States - Koala_Koa2-7_L3 ... | reverse complement strand
TTCTAACAGATTAGAAACTCAGACAGTCATAAGTATTTAATAATTCTTCTTGCCTTAGTCCTAAATATCTTTTGGTGATGGTCACACTTGAATGATTAAACAGTTCCATCAGCTTAACTAAAGCCAATTCAGCATTTTCAGAGGATTCAAACACTTTCCTGCCAAAAGTCTTTCTAAGTGAATGAGTGGAAAAATGGTCTATCTTTAAATTGTACTTGTTCTTCAACTCTTTAAGTACAATGTTTATCCATTGGATAGAATAGACCTTGTTCTTTCCTTTTCCCGATAAAAAGCAAAACTCATTCAAGTTCTGAATAGCCAAAGCTGTATAACAGTCTTTAATGTGCTTCTGAAACTCCTTATTAATTCTCACTTCCCTGCGTTTGCTTGTTTTCTTTTCAGTGATGGTAAACTTTGCATCCTTATTCAGAAGCATTTCCCAAGTAAGTTGCAACAGGTCAGAAATGCGTAAACCAAAAAATATGCCACACCCAACAAGCAGGCTTATTCTATAATTCTTATCCCTATATAACTTTCTTACCAAGTTTGTGGCACTGTCCCATTGCAGGCAGTCACTTGTTGTATAGCTGTTCTTCAAACTCATGCTGTTTCAATTTTGTAGGTTTAACAATAAAAGTGAAAGTAAATTCGGGAATCATTTTGTAATAGTCTGATTCTCAAATTACTTTCACTTCTATGAGAAAGTGTAATTAAGCCATTATATAGATAATGACATATATAATCAGTATCAGTAAAAAAGGGTTGATAATACCCATTATTATCAGTAGGAGAACCACCAATGTTCCCCATAGTATCAATTTTCCATCATCTTCCATTTTGTAGTATTTTTAAGTTACTAAAAAGAAAGGACACCCAATAAATAGATGTCCTCTCATTAGTTAGTCAATAAACCATTTGTATTGCTCATCCCCATGCAGGGCTGCATTAATTCCAACTGCCATTTCAGTGGCATTCAAAGAGCGGTCTAAGAATGAATCTATATAGCTACTCTTATTTGCACCCGTTAATAGGTTGTAGAACTTCCACATATTCAAGTCATTTCCAAAGCTCCCAAAGTTCTCATCATTAATGTAGGCTTTTGCCACACTGTTTATTTGTGTGTCAGTAAGCAACATTCTTGGCAATCTCTTTTGGTAGCCATTGGGCAAACACTGATAAAGTCTCATTTTGCCCAATATTTGTGCAAATTGGTGTTCACTCATTGAAGTATTGCCCAACTGTTGCATCAGATACAGATGTTTGGCAGGATTGTAGTTGTTGAACAGTTCCAAAGCAGAACGGTAAAGTTCACTTGTATTGCTTACTCTTAAATCATCCTTATAACCGTCTGTAAAGATGCACATGTTGCAACAAACTTGGTTTTTAAAGCCAATAGCCAGTCTGAAAAGCTCTGGAACTTTTTTTGAATATAAATTCATTTGATTATAGGCTCTAACCCCTACTATTGAAAGATTCAACTTGTTTCCCTCAACCGTTTCATAGATTGTAGGAATGTCAATACTAAAAGCTGCCCTCTCATAATAGATTGTTTTGTCTGATTCCAACAACTGATTGGCAGGTTTGTGGATAGCTTCGGGAATGCGACCCTTAATCACATGAGAGACACGAATATCGGGTGTTCCAATAGTCTCACCATTGTAGTAGGAGTTTGCAGCTTCCCAAACAGTTTCAATAAATGCAGCATGGTTTACTGTAAGCTCATTGTCTTTGGCAAAAACTGGAGTAATGCAGTCATTTTTCAGATGACTTAAAGAAACTGCTTGTGTGTTTGCCTCAATGAAATGTAAAGCCTTGTTAGATGTTGCAATTTCTTCAATAATGGTTGCTTCTTCTGCATACTCACCTAAATTCATTCTCTCTCTGTTCTCTGTTGGCATGATAACTAAATTTCTCATATTGATAAAAGTTTAAATGATTAATAATTCTTTTTTATATCAATATATAGGAGGGGACTGAAGGGGTTGCGGACTGTAGAAGCAGACACTCTTATATATTTTAGCTTACTACTTGAATGTGGAGAGGGATTTTGTATTAAGTACCTTATATATCTGTTCTCTTGACTTTTAGTAAACTGAATATGGGTGATTCTTTAATGATGTAGTCTTTTTAATGTCATTGGCTGTATGTGGCATATTATAAAGTATAGGCTATATAACTCTTATTAAAGTGGAAATTATCAGAAAGTCAGAATCGGAAAAATGTACGTCTGTGGTTCTGCGCCAAAAATAAAAGCCGCAAGGGTTACTTACGGCTTGGCAATATATTAGGCAATGTAACCTCTTTCAAGGTCTTCATCGGTGATTATTTCGGGACATAGGTTCTTGATAATAGCCAACTGGCTTTCAGAAGTTATCAGAAATATATCCTCTCTAAGCAGGTGTATTCCTTTCTTGTCCCTTTTTGCATAGCCTCTTTCTATGGCTTCATTCATATATCTTGATATTGTACCTTTAGACAAGCCAAGTTCTTCCGCTAACTTGTTTTGGCTGTAAAGAGTGGTGTTAGTCCCGTTCAAGCATTTACATTTCAGCAGGACAAGAAAGCCTTTCAGTTCCTTGCTTATCGGTTCATCATATAGCTTATTGGTTATAAGGACGTAATGTTCCGTATCTAATCGGTAACTGCATCTGTTGAATTTTCCATATTGTCCGTAAACATCAAATTTATCTATGCTTACTAATCCGAGGGATTCAAACTTGTGCAGCCATTCCCTTATCTGGTCTGTCTTTTTAATTCCGTAGAAATCAGTCAAGTTATCTTGTTTGATATACGATTCCATCGTATTGCAATCGGAACAGAGAGCCAGGCAATAGAGTAGGTACGTTTCCAGCAAATTAAGTTTTCCTGCGATATTAGATGTTATCTTTCTGTATGAGGTCATTAGCAACCGTATGTTTATAGTTCGTAAAATAAATATCTCCTTTCTTTACCAATCTTCTGTAATGGTGGTTTCCGAAATAGCTTTTCGCTTCTTTCTGATTCGTGAACGTCTGTTTTGTAGGCAAATAGATAATCATAGGCAATTAAATATGAGATTTTGAGAATAAACCAATCTGTCCCGATTTGAAAAATCGGGTAGGTAGGTATTTATATATAGGTATTTATAAGCGACCCACCTAAGATGAACACTCCGCACCCCCTAAAATGAATACCTCTTTTTTTGAGAATCAGAACCGAATTTTGAGGATACTGTTTTTGTGAGGTTGGATTTCTGTTTTTTCAGATATGCTATCTTATTCATTGTATTAAAAAGTTCCAAGTAGAATCGGTGCAATCATTAGTTATAGAGAAAACCAACTATTTTTAGTGATTATAGGAAAGACACGGTTTGCATCTGTCCTATAATCTTGTATAAACGTAAGATGGCTTTCTGTATATGCAGGCGCAGGTACTTTTTTAAAGCAGGGTATATATAGGAATTTCTTCATAAAAAAGGTACTCGCCTATATACCTTTCCGCATGGTCAGTTGATAACCTTTTATATTTTTCCGCTTGCTTTCCACCGCATGAAAAAAATCAAGAATGGTATGTGATGTTACCGCTTTCTTTGGGACAATGCCAAACAACTTAAAAATCCTGCTGATTTCTTCCTTTATGAATTTTCGGGAATACCATTTGCCTGTTTCAAAAGAGTTGTATATCATCTGTGAGACTTCCGTTCCCGTAACTTTGGCATGGTAGTCTGCAATAATCATTGCTTCCTTTATTTTCTTGCGGTTATATTTCAACCGTTCAATTTCTTCCTTGCCTATCTTGTTGTATGCTTCCACTATAAAACTGTCCGCTTGTTCCAAGTCCCTTTTGAATTGGTATTCCATTTCCGTTTGGCATTCACCAAGCAATTCAAGCTGTTGTACCATTATCTTACGTTTCTCCTTAATGGAGTTTGATTTGTTAAGACGTTGCAATCTTTCATAATCACCGAGTTTGTAATTCAGTAGGCTATAATGATTGATAGTGAAAGCATCGCAATTCTTATATGATTCATGCAGATTATTAGGACAATTATAATATCCTTTCACCAATTCAGTATTGACGTAATTATCTATCTTGAAATATTTGGTTCTTCCTTTCTCGTCCAGCATTTCTGCATAGGGCAGACTGACAAGAACAGCACTATATGCGTCTTTTGCTGAAACGGTTGTTGCATAATTATAATGATTCTGTAACATACCGTAAACGTCTTTCCAACATGAAATGCGTCCTTTCAGTTCTTCCTTGCTTCTCACTATGAAGTTGCGGTTGGTATTGCTGATATGGTGGATAGCGGAAACACCGTTTCTGAATCTTCCCACGCATTGAATCGTATCCGTATTCGGGTCAAATGCGGTATAGTCCGCAAAATAGCAGTCTGTCAGTAATAATATGGTTGGCTTCTCTTCTAGTTCAATATCCACCGCATTATAAAAACGTGAAGTGAGCCAGTTGTAACGCTTCATTATGTCCTTGTTCCATATATCGGAAACATTCTCAAACTTCAAGCCTTTCAGTTTTTCCACACTCTTTTCGGAACAGAATACTGCGGATTCGTCCAATAAGTCAAGTTGCTGCATCAGTGAATAGATAGTATCTGTAGAATTACAGAATACGAAACAATTACCTTTCAGACCTGCAAACACTTCTTTTACTGCCTGCAACAGATTATTGGTAGCATGGAGATTCATGCCTTTTACATAGTCGAATGTAGGCTTGATGGTAATGGTCTGAAATTTCTGTTCTTCAAAACGTGGGTCTGTAAACTCGATGGGAGTGGCAGATACCAAGGCTTTCTGTTCACATTCAAAAAACAAGTCCATAGGCAGTGCTATGTCGGGACGAAAACCTGAATCTTTGACTATCTTATGGCATTCATCGAACAATAGAAAGCTGTTATAGCGTATATCCATATCCATTTCTTCAAATGCTTCCTGCACCTTGTGGAAACTTTCGGGAGTGGTGAGAATCTTGAAATACTTGTTCTGTTTGATACTCCTTTCCATGTATGCCACTATGTCATCCGTATAGACACCATCAGATACCCCGAAAAGATTGTCTTTCCCATGCTTCGGGTCTTTACACTTTCCACTGATAACAGGCTTATTCGGTTCGATAATGATTGAATTGCGGTTTGCTTTCAATTCTCCATAAGTAGCACCAAGTCCCGTAAGTTTCTTATATAATATGGTGTTGGTGGGTATTTCGGGCAGTATCTCTGTCAAGTATTGGATTTTGCCGTTTGCTTCCTTACTGACTGTTATCTCTTTGTTCTTCATTTTTCTTATACTTAAATAGTTAATAAAAAAGGGGGAAACTCCCCCTTTACTTTTGGTTGTTTAGATAACCTGTTTATGCTCACGTAAATAGTCCAATGTCTCATCTGTCCGTTTGATTCTGAACATTATCTTTCCCTTGAAGCAAGGAAGAATCGCACTGATAGATTCGGGATGTTCTCTGAACAACGGGACATATTGTATTGTCTTACCTGCGTCAATCATTGCTTTCAGTATTCCAAGCTGGAAGTCCTCGTTCTCATCCAACGTGTCCGCTTCTTTCGGGTTTGTATCGAAGTCTGTCACGTCACCTTTGAATAAGTAATTCAACAAGCCTTGATAGGATGCGCTTTTCAGTTGGTATTTGAATCCTGCCACGTGAGCGGATTCTATCCATGCGCAACGTGTATTGTCCTTGCTGCCGTAGAACTTCACTATCAGTTGTTCCTTACGCTTCATCATTTCCTGCAAGGTGTTGTATGCGCCTTGATTGTCGTAAACTTTAACAGTATTATCTGTTCCAATGCCATAATTGAATTTTTCCATTTTCTTAAAATTTTAAATTGATAAATCAGTTAATTCAATCATAGACTTTGGCGCCTTATTGTCTCTGATTGACATTGCAAAATTAGATAGGAATTTGGGGGTAACAAAGGAATTTGCCGAATGCCCATGTGTGTAGAAAAAGTGCCCATTCCAGTACGCAAAAAAAATGCGTACCAAAAAGGACAGCCCTTTCAGTACGCATTTCTACTATGGTTTTATGTATGTTGTTTAAGAAACTACCATGTAGTAATTAGCTATAACAGACGGAAATTTCTCGTTCTTGTATCTTCTAAGGAGATTGGATAACATTCTGTTCTTGTTGCCCTCTGAATCGTATTCTTCATTGTATCTCTTGCCATCATAGCCTACTGTATAGATAAGCCTTGAAACAAGCATCATCTTGTCTTTAGATACCTTCACCTTTTTATTGGGTATGGTGGTAGCCTTTCTTCTCTCAATGAAGAAGAGAAACATATCCGTAAACTTCCATTTCTTATAAGATATGTCAAGACTGAACTTGTCCGTAAAGCTGATTTTTGACGATAAGTCATTTCTGATAAATCCCTCTAAACCTATATCTTTTAATTGTTCAATTATGGTTTCTCTATCTTGCCCACTATGTATAATATCGCTATATGTATTGATAAAATGCTGCAAGGCTGCTTGAATGATTCTGATTGTGTCCTCTCTTTCAACAATATAACTTTTCTTGTTATTCTTCTTTAAGGTGATACTTGTAGTTTCCAATAGATTGACGTGAAAATAGCTAAAGTCCTCCAATACAGACTTGTTCAATGCAGGCGCATTTGTACCAATATCTTCTATAAAATCATATACGAACAGAAGCAGATACCAAAACTTGCTAACGTCTAACTTATATGCTTCAATGGTATTCTGTAAATCTTCATTAGTCAGGAACTTCTCTTTGAAAGAATCATCCAGCTTTCTGTATTCTCGTTTTTTATATTCTTCCAAAGTTCCTTTGAATGTATCTTTACTTCTTTCGTATCTTTCTTCAACGGATAAGTTTCTTTCCGCATATCTGTTGGCAAATATGGCAGGTGCGGAAGATTCTACGGGTATCATCCCCTTATCAGTTTCTTCATAATCGGGCAGGAAGTGGTTGGCTATTTCCCACACATATTCTAATAGTGGTTCATCAAGACATTTGTAGCTTTCATACCAAGCCACTTTTAAATCGGGCAATTCTTCTATTTGGTGCAGTTCTTCTTTTGACATAGTACATTATTATTAGTTATACTGCAAAATAAAAGAAAAGTCTGCAATCTTTTCGGACTACAGACTTCTTTTTGTTATAGTAGGTTCTTCATAGTGGTAAACGATATTCATTTACCAAATACATACTTCACAACTTTGGCATTAGCCTTGTTCTCATTCACAAAATCTCGTTCAATATAAATGTCTGTCACTTTCATAGAATCGTCTATGTGGTTCAATGCTGCATGAACTATATATTTATCTATACCAACTTTATTAAGTGCAATGGTAGCCCATGAGTGGCGGGCTGCGTAGTATTCTAAATCATCTACGCCTAATATTGTACCAATTTCTTTTAAACCGTAGTTGATAGCTTTATTGAAACCTTTTTCATCTGCATAATATTGGTAAAAGTTAAATAAGCGTTTACCACTTTTATCTCTGTATTTTTCTATAAGTGGTAATGCGATTTTAGGTATAGCCACTTTCATTTGAGCATTATCCAATCTACGGTCTTTCGTCTTGGTACGATTATAAATGATGGTATTGTTTACCATTTCTGTAGCATTATATAAATCGGCTGAATTAATACCCATTAAACAGAATGACAGAATAAAACAGTCTTTAGCTAAATTATAGCGACAAGTGGATTTATAGCCTTTCTTCATATCTTTATAGGGTAGCTTCCATACTTTTTTGATAATATCTGCCGGAATAGCTCTCTTTCTTGTTGCTTCTTGCTTGGGTATCTCAAAGTCTATAAATGGATTGTTAGGTATCAGTATGAGATTATTCTCTCTCTTATTGTACTTCTTTTTTGCTTCATTAAAAAGTCTTTTGATACTTGTTAAATAAAGAGATAAAGTTCGATTGGAAGGTACACGTTTACCTTGTTCCAACAAGCTACGTGTGCGGGCATCTTTCTCTTTAATAAGAAATGTTTTGAAGTTTTCCAAGAAGTCTTGTGTTATCAGTTTTATATCTAATTTCTCTTCACCGATGTAACGTATCAGAGCATTGAGAGCAGTCGTATAATTAATAGCTCCTTTAATAGTAGCGTGGGCTATCCACTCACGGCTGAACTTTATAAAATCAATAGGTTGTTGTTTCTGAGTCTCACCATCTAAATAGTCCATTACATCATCAATGGTATAATGGTTCAGTTCGACTTGTAGTTTGGCACATTTTTCTTGATAGCCGCGAATAAGAGAATCTATCTCTTTTTTAATTGGTGAACTTTGCTTGATTTTCAGTTCTTTAGTCAAGTCTTTACTTGTGGCGAACAGACTTGTTGCCAGCCGTCTCATTTTTCTGTCAAGTGTAAACCTTAGCTTTACGTTGTAAGTACCATCAGACCGTAGTCCGTCTTTCCTTACTTTTGCATTGATTGTCAGCATATTAATCCTTTTGTTTATCGGTAAACAAGCGGTAAACAAATAGCGATTTTTATCTGCAAAACGTGAAGAGGAACATGACCCTAATTTCAATTAACTCTCAAAAAAGAAATCGCCAAACACTTTTTTATCAAGCATTTGACGACTTTCCTCTGTGTGACCCCGCTGGGACTCAAACCCAGGACCTTCAGAACCGGAATCTGACGCTCTATTCACTAAGCTACGGAGCCATTAGCGGATGCAAAAGTAAAAAAAAACTTTGATATACGAAGAGCACAAGGTAGTTTTTTCTGGTTGACTGGGAAAAGCATCCCGATTGATATTTTGAATACATCTGTAAAGAACAACAAATCACACTGCTATTTTTTTTCAAATAATTGTAGCAACTATCAATATTATACATATATTTGCAAACAAAATAACACTGCAACAAACCCTATTGAAACTATGAGTTACTTAATTATTCCCAACGGATATAATCCATTACTGGACCTGAAACAGACCGAACTAGGCATTAAGCAAATCAAGGAGTTCTTCCAGATGAATCTGTCTTCGGAACTCCGCCTGCGCCGCGTGACCGCCCCCTTGTTTGTATTGAAAGGCATGGGCATCAACGACGACCTGAACGGCGTGGAACGCCCTGTTTCATTCCCCATAAAAGACCTGGGCGACGCACAGGCGGAAGTCGTCCACTCACTGGCCAAATGGAAACGCCTGACCCTGGCCGAATATCACATCGAACCCGGATACGGCATCTATACCGATATGAACGCCATCCGCGCCGACGAAGAGCTGGGCAACCTGCACTCCCTGTACGTAGACCAGTGGGACTGGGAACGCGTCATTACCGCCGAAGACCGCAACATAAACTTCCTGAAAGAAATAGTCGGCCGCATCTACGCCGCCATGATACGGACTGAGTACATGGTATATGAAATGTATCCGCAAATCAAGCCCTGCCTGCCCGAGAAACTCCACTTTATACACGCCGAGGAATTGCGCCAGCTATATCCCGACCTGAGTCCGAAGGAACGGGAAAACGCCATCACCAAAAAGTTCGGGGCAGTATTCATCATCGGAATCGGGTGCAAACTGGGCGACGGGAAGAAGCACGACGGACGTGCTCCTGACTATGACGACTACACAACCCCGGGCCTCAACGAACTGCCAGGGCTCAACGGCGACCTCTTGTTGTGGGACGATATCCTGCAACGCAGCATCGAGCTATCTTCGATGGGTATCCGCGTAGACAAGGAAGCCCTCGTACGCCAGCTCAAGCTGGAAGGCGAAGAAAGACGCCTGGAACTCTATTTCCACAAACGCCTGCTGGACGACAGCCTGCCTTTGTCCATCGGTGGAGGTATCGGGCAATCGCGCCTCTGTATGTTCTACCTGCGCAAGGCACACATCGGCGAAATACAAGCCAGCATCTGGCCCGAAGACATGCGCCAGCAATGCAGGGCCTGCAATATACACCTTATTTAATTATCTAAAAGAATAAGGACAGGATGTTCCGGGTGTTAAGCAATTTATTTGTACCTTAGCACCCGGAACAATCATAATGCCTAATTGCCATGAACGTACAGATAGAAGAAAGCTGGAAGGTGCGCCTCCAACCCGAATTCGACAAGGAATATTTCCGCGTGTTGACCGACTTTGTCAGGGAAGAATACCAAAAATACACCATATATCCACCGGGAAAACTCATATTCAATGCGTTCAATCTTTGCCCCTTCGACAAAGTAAAAGTGGTGATTATCGGGCAAGACCCCTACCACGGTCCCGGCCAGGCACACGGGTTATGTTTTTCGGTAAACGACGGTGTGCCCTTCCCCCCCTCACTGGTCAACATTTTCAAGGAAATCAAGAGTGACATCGGAACAGATACTCCGCCTACCGGCAACCTGACGCGCTGGGCCGAACAGGGGGTACTATTGCTCAACGCCACGCTGACCGTCCGTGCCCACCAGGCAGGTTCGCACCAAAACCGGGGTTGGGAAACCTTTACCGATGCTGCCATACGCACGCTGGCCGAAGAAAAAGAGCACTTGGTATTTATCCTTTGGGGAGCTTATGCACAACGTAAGGGAGCTTTTATAGACCGGAGCAGGCATTTGGTGTTGACCTCGGCACACCCATCGCCCTTGTCGGCCTACAACGGGTTCTTTGGCAACAAGCACTTCAGCCAGGCCAACGCCTATCTGACCCAACACGGGCAACAACCCATAAACTGGTAACAGGAAACGGCTACCAAGTAATCGTAGCCATATTTTTTTGCCCGCAGGCGCTTAGTACCACTGGATATTACTCTGCGTCTGGCTTCGCTTGTCCCACTTCAAATCGCGCAGGATGCTGGCATTGGCACGGATGGTAAAGTTGTAGTATTTCCAAGTGCCGAAAGGTGAAAGACTGGCCGTCATACTGAAACAGTGCAAATCGCGGGTAATGTTGAAAGAAGTCTGCACAATTTCCTTTGCCTCGAAGTCATAACCCGAATTGAAGCTGATGGCCCAGTTATTGGAAATCTTGATGTTGCCCGAAGCACTCAAGTTGTGCGTATACCGGTAAGGATAGCGCATGGTCTTGCGGTTAATCGGTTTGGAACGGTCTTCGGAGATATTGAAACTATAATTCAGGTTCAACGACCAAGGCATTTTAAACACCTGATATCCTTCATCGTCCACAGCGGCTTTCTCGACCTTCTTGCCTGATTTGTTACCGTTCTTGCTTTCACCGTCTTCACCCGTATTGGCGTCCTCTTCTTCGTTCGTTTCCTCCTTATCCTTCTTTCCCAAAAACTTCTCCTTCCACTTTTTCCACGTATCGTTGTTGAAAGTGTAGCTGAACGAAGAACCGTAGCCCTGGAAAATACCAAAACACCCGTACGACCACTCCGTGCGGTCATTGTCCACCACATTGCCCTGTTCATCGAACTTATAACCATAAGTCTTAAACGTAGAACTCATACTAAACGTGTAACTCTTGGTCAGTTTCAGACGAAGGTTCAAGTTCAGGTTGCTCCACGGCTGTTTAATGGCCGCCATGTTATAGGAAATATTGGCACCCAATTCATCAATCAAACTGATTTTACGAAGCGAGTCTTTCTTGTCTTTATACTTCATCTCCAGGTTGTTGGAGATACTGAAGGTAATATTGCCCTGCTTGCCGCCACTGGGAGGAGAAAAAGCCTGTCCCGAATAATAAGAATACTTCACGGTATCGCGTACGCCATTCGTTTCTTTAATATAAGTATCATAATAGCCAAAACGGGACGATGTGAAATCGGGAGCCCCGCTAATACTGATTGAAGGCGTAATGATGTGACGAATCTGCAAGGCCTTCTTCGGGAAAAGGAGCGGCTTGTACATACCATAAATCTTGGTATTGACACTCAGGCTGGCGTTATAGTCGTACACGCGGTGAAAGCCGTAAATGGTATCCGTGTTTACTTCGCGGTTCCGCTGTTCGTCCCATCCGCGCTTTATTTTGCGGGTGTACCAGCGCTCGGTGTATTTGACCGAAGGAGTGACATTAAAGTAGTTGAACAGCGTAAATGTAGCACTGATGGGAATGTCGTGCTGCATGCCGTTTTCCCAATCCTTTACCAGGTTGGACTTGAACAGCAGGTTGTCTTTCGTGTTGATGCTGTTCTTCATACGTCCGGTGTAGCTCAAAGAGATTTTTTCATACCAGCGTTCCTCGCCTACCTGATGTTTCCGTTTGAAGGGGAAAATGGTGCTTAGCGAAATATTCAAGTCGGGCAGAGTTACCGCAATGGAGGAGTCGCGCATGGTCTGCGCGATATTGGCCGTAGCCGAAATGCTGAGATGCTGGTCGGGAAAAGTACGCGAATAGCTCACACTCGAAGTCTTGGTATTCTGCGTCATGGCTTGCGAGTTATACAGATTGCTGATGTTTGAACGCTCGTAACTACTGGTCGAGAAGTTCACACTGGCCGAAAAAGTTGAATTCGGATTGGCCTTGGCGTCCTGACGGTGCGACCACACAATCTTAAAGTCTTTGGAAACCGCATAGTCTGGCAATCCCTTATCACCCGTCTTGGTCACCTGATAGCTGGCTTGCAACAAACCGGAATATTTATATCTCTTTACGTAATTGGTCTCGGCATTCAAGGCCCACGAACCTTTGGTGAAGATATCACCCTGCAACTTCAAATCCATCTCGTCACTGATGGCAAAATAATATCCGCCGTCGGTCAAACCAAAGCCACGGCTGGAATCGTCCATATAAGAAGGCATCAGAAATCCTGAAGAATAACTGCTGGAAAAAGGGAAGAAAAAGAAAGGCACGGCTAGCGGCAAAGGCACATCTTCCACCACCAGATAGGCTGGTCCGGTGACCACGTTCTTCTTGGGACGCACCTTGGCGTAAGTCATCTGCATGTAGAAGTGCGGATGGTCGTGATGGTCGCACGTTGTATAGCGTCCGCTCTTCATATAAAGTTCGTTGCCACTTCCCTTCTTGGCATTGTTTCCGGTTACATATCCTTCGCCTTGCTGGCTTACGACGTTACTGATAATACCTTTCTTGCTCTTAAAGTTATAGCGGATGGTATTGGTTTCGTACGGAGTTTCACCGTCTTTAAAGACAGGAGTACCTTTCATTACTCCCAACGAGTCTTCCACTCCGTGGGCATAGACCGTACTGCTATCCATGTTCATGGTTATGACCGCGGCGGTCAGTTCAATGTTTTCGTGCGGATAGTTCACCTTTCCGTCGCCGTAAAGATGGGCATAACCGTCTTGCGTAAATACCAGCGAATCGTTTGCCTCGTAAGATACCGGAGCATCCAAGCCTTCCTTTTTCTTTGGAGCGACACCTAATGTATCGTTGGCAAGCGAGTCATTCAGCAACGTATCAGAGCGTTGCAAAGAGTCGCGCTGTTCACCTGGAGGTGGCAGTATTCTCCTTCCGCGACGTTGCGATACCGCCTCACCGGAGAATATGAGCAGAACAAGTAACAATATGAATAATATGACTATATTTGCTTTCAATGGCGCCATCAACTAAAAGTTTACGCTTGAAGGGGCAAAAGTACGCATTTTACATGGATAATTCCCCTTTTTAAAGAAATTTAGATTGCTACAGAAAGAGTTCACACCAACGGTCAAAACGCTTCAATCCCGCTTCGCCATACTTGGCAAGGCTATTACGGGCCTTCTCCACACTTTTTTCGCGCTCCAAATGGGTTTTGGAATAGAACTTGTCGGCAAAGCAAATGACCTGCTCTTCCCAGCTGACAGGTACCATTTCCCGATGCGGAACAGGCAACTGTTCTTCCACTATTTGTTGCAATGACAAGCCGGCTCCCGTATGACGTTCGCATACCAACGCATGCTTGGGATAGCCTTCATTCCGCATCAGTTCGGCTCCTAACGTGCCATGACAAATATAAGGCTTGTCGCCGAAACAGAATATGCCGGATGCATCGGTCAGAAAGATACCGATGTCGTGCAACATAGCTGCTTCGTATACAAATGCCCTGTCCAGCAACAGTTCCGGATGTCTGTCGGCTATCTTCAAGGCTTTTTCGGCTACCGAACGGCTATGCGTCAGCAAAATGTGTTTCAGTTCGTTATTTTCCTGATAATACTTGTCAATGATAAGAATCGGATCCATGTGTAATGCAATATTATTAAGGTGTTGGCCAAACGATTGTCTCCGGCTGCATGCCACGGTGGCTGCACTTTTCTTTGCCGGCACAACCAGTCCTTGCGGCATTCCGGGCACAAAGGTAAAACTATTTTTCAACTATCCCACAACATATGGAATACAGCCTTGTGCAATGCGCCTCCATACCCACCGAAGAAGCTGGAGCAAGGCACGCTACTAGTACTTCTGAAGCCTGTTTGCTTGCAACAGGTTACGAGCGTGTTTCCAAGCTGTTACAAGCACGCTTCCGGAGGATGTGCCACAACTCAACACAGATTACATGAATTTACACAGAACTGTTCTTAATGTACAGACAATCAACTAGGATAATCTGCGTAATCTGTGGTGAATCATAGTTTTGACATCCTCTACCGCTAAACCACACATCAAGCTTCGGTCTGAGCTTCGGTTTTACGCTTCTTCCACAATTGCCAACTATTAATGGTGTTTTGCCACAACACATACGAACCCGGGCCGACCGATGCCAGCGGGTTGAGGTATGTATAGGCCATCCAAATGGCCAGAACCGTATTTTTCTGCCCCAAAGCCTGCCCGCCACTGATACGTTCCTGATAATGTCCGCCAATACGTTTGCCCAGATAAAACTGGACGCAGCAAGTCAGCAAGCCCGCAAAAGCAATCAAAAGTTCCACATAACCGGGAGCCTCGCTATTGACAAGCGAACGCACCGTCTGTCCAGACACGATGGCCAACGCCACCGCCCATAAATAGAAAGCTCCATCGCGAAAGCCCAACAACCAGCCATGTACCTTGGGCACAAACACCCGCAAGAACCAGGCCAGGAAAAACGGACAAAGCAACAACGGGAAAACCTTGCTCAAAATTTTAAGAAAAGCCGCAAAGAAAGAAATGTTGGCATGAGGTTCCACCCAGGGGAATACCAGCGGGACAACGACCGCCGCCAACAGATTGGACAACAAGGTATAAGTAGTCAAGCTCGAGGCACTGCCCCCCAACTTACCGGTAATAACCGCCGCCGCAGTTGCCGTGGGACATATCAGGCAAACCATCGCGCCTTCAAAAACCTCCCTGTACACCTCGTTCATCGGGCAATAGACCAACAAAGCAGCCAATGCCAGACAAGCACACGTCTGAAACAACAGCAACCAGCCATGCCAGGTTTTAGGCTTGAGGTCGCACACCTCCACCTTACAAAAAGTAAGCAGTAATTGTGCAAAAATCAGAAAGGGAGTCAGCACAGCCACAATACCATTCACACACGGCTTGAGCGGAGCCACAAAAGGAATCTTAGCAAAAAAGAAATAAGCCACTGTCCCCACAATCATAGCCAAGGGCAATGTCCAGTTTTTAATAAAACGCAACAACATATCACTTTTCTATTTTTTCATCTTCTTCCCGCATAAACATAAAAAACTGTCTGCACTTTTCGCCCTGCCCTTTTCAGGCAGTTCGGAAACGGATGTAGGAATCAAAAAAAGACATCAGACCATCTGTCTGACTACCAGCTTATACGCGTGCAAAGTTAAATTCAATTTACGTAATTATTGTATCGAAAGCCGAAAAAGTGCTCCAAACAGCCTATCAGAACAATAAAACTTGAACCGGAAGCAGCAGTTTTCTACAAAAATCCACTACCTTTGCACCGATTTTAATATGATACTATACAGACGCTACATATGGTTTATCTGCATAGGAGTGGCATTACTAGCCTGTCCATCCTGCATCTGCACCGCAGAAGCAAAAGATTTCGTCGTAGTCATTGACGCCGGGCATGGCGGCCACGACCCTGGAGCCGTAGGACGCATTTCCAAAGAAAAAAACATCAACCTGAAAGTAGCGCTGAAACTGGGCAAACAAATAGAACAGAACTGTCCGGACGTAAAGGTGGTATACACCCGCAACCGCGACATATTCATCCCCCTCAACCGCAGGGCCGAAATTGCCAATAACGCCAAAGCCGACCTGTTTATTTCCATACACACCAACTCGCTGGCCAACAACAAAACAGCCAAAGGAGCCTCAACCTGGACACTGGGTCTGGCAAAGTCTGAAGCCAATCTGGAAGTGGCCAAACGCGAAAATGCGGTAATCTTGTACGAAGACGACTACAAGACACGTTATGCAGGCTTTAACCCCAACTCGGCAGAATCGTACATCATTTTTGAGTTCATGCAAGACAAATACATGTCGCAAAGCGTACACTTGGCCTCGCTCGTACAATCCCAGTTCCGCAACACCTGCCGTCGGGTTGACCGCGGTGTACATCAAGCCGGGTTTCTGGTACTCAAAGCCAGTGCCATGCCCAGCATTCTGGTTGAGCTGGGATTCATCTCGACTCCCGAAGAAGAACGCTACCTGAACACAGAAAGCGGAACGACCAACCTTGCCAACGGCATTTACCGTGCCTTCCTCACCTACAAAAAAGAACAGGAAATGAGTCACAACGGGAGCAGTAACACCCCTCTGCCGGAAACGACGGAAACAGCACACACACAACCCGTTTTCCAAGAAACGCCAGCCACACGCCCTGACAAAGAAAACAAAGAAGAAGGAATTGTCTTCAAGATACAAATTCTGACTTCTTCCAAGCCACTATCTCCCAACGACAAACGGTTGAAAGGCGTGAAAGACGCTGAATATTACAAAGAAGGCGGACTTTACAAATACACGTGCGGTGCCTCGGACGATTACAACCAAGTATTACGCACCAAACGCACCATTACCACAAAGTTTAAGGATGCATTCATCATAGCATTCAAGAATGGCAAAAAGACAGACGTTAACGCCGCCATCAGAGAATTCAAACAAAATAGAAAAAAATAAATAAAGAGACATCATGAAGTATATAACAAAAGAAGTAAGAATAGGTATAGCAGGCATAGCTGCTCTCTGTATATTGATATACGGTATAAACTATCTGAAGGGAATACATCTGTTCAAGCCGACAAGCTATTTTTACGTGAAATTTGAAAACGTAAACGGACTGACCAAATCCAGCCCGGTGTTTGCCGACGGATACAGCGTAGGTATCGTGCGCAACCTGTATTACGACTATACTCATCCTGGCAATGTAGTAGCCGAAATTGATGTAGACCCCGACCTGCGTATCCCCAAAGGCAGTACAGCCGAACTGGCGGCCGAAATGCTGGGCGGTGTACGAATGAACCTCTTGCTGGCAAACAATCCACGGGAAAAATATGAAATAGGTGATACCATCCCCGGCAATCTGAACAATGGGATGATGGAACAGGTAGCCAATCTCATGCCGCAAGTTGAAAAAATGCTACCCAGACTGGACTCTATCCTTAGTTCACTGAACACAGTACTAGGCGACCCCGCCATTTCCGCCACATTGCACAACGTACAAAACCTGACTGCAAGCATGGCCAACACCAGCCGCCAATTGGAAAGAATGATGAACAACGATATTCCTCAACTCACCGGAAAATTGAACACCATTGGCGACAACTTTGCCACCATCTCAAACAATCTGAAAGAGGTAGATTACGCCGCAGCCATGCAACGAGTAGACTCCACACTGGCCAATGTAAAAATGATTACAGACAAACTTACGCAAAAAGACAACACAGTGGGACTTTTGCTCAACGACCCGGCTTTATACAACAATCTGAGTTCAACAGCCGCCAATGCAGCAAGTCTGTTGGAAGATTTAAAATCGCACCCGAAACGCTACGTCCACTTCTCCCTGTTTGGCAAAAAAGACAAGTAGCGCCGAGCTACTATATAGATTATGTCTAAATAATAAAATCACGGCCAAAATAAAAGAAAACTGCTTGGCAAGTTGGTAGAAAGAGTAAATATAAGCCTACACAAACGAAGCAGGTTTCTTTCCGAGAAGTTAGAGAACCTCGATAACACGCACAAAATCAAAAAATTACATTCACACAAGGGACGGCATGAAATGCAAACTAACCCGACTACATATAAGTATCTGAACCTAAAGCAATTATTGTTCCAACGAAAAAACAAGAAAAAAGGGATTTGTTTTTTTCAAATAAGATTAGCAATTTTGCAAACGTAGAAGTTATGCTTAATCAATAAATGTAGTTGTAGCCGTTATGAGTGAAAAAAATCATGTCGAGCTATGGAACCGCTGTCTTGAAATCATTAGAGACAATGTTCCCGAGCAGACATACAAAACTTGGTTTCTCCCCATCAGACCATTAAAATATGAGGACAAGACGCTGGTACTTCAAGTACCCAGCCAGTTCTTTTATGAGTTTTTGGAAGAGAAATTCATTGATTTGCTCCGCCAAGCCATTTATAAGGTATTTGGTGAAGGAGCCAAATTGATGTATAATGTTATGGTGGTAAAAAACCCGGAAACCAATGTTCCCCTTCCACCCCATTCAACGGCACCGTCTCCACAAAAGACACAAGTAAAAAGCATTCCCCAAATGCCAGCTCCAACTGATTTGGATCCGCATTTGAACCGGGATTATAACTTCGACACATTTATTGAAGGCGACAGCAACAAACTCTCGCGTAGCGTAGCTGAGGCCGTAGCACTCAACCCCGCCAAAACCATATTCAATCCTCTGTTTTTCTATGGCGCATCAGGGGTAGGCAAAACACATTTGGCCAATGCCATTGGAACAAAGATTAAGGAACTTTATCCGGAAAAGCGCGTATTATATGTATCCGCCCACTTGTTTCAGGTGCAATACACCGATTCAGTACGCAACAATACGACCAACGATTTTATTAACTTCTACCAAACCATTGATGTGTTGATAATGGACGACATCCAAGAGTTTGCGGGTGCAACCAAAACCCAGAACACATTCTTCCACATCTTCAACCATCTGCACCAAAACGGCAAACAGCTGATTCTCACCTCCGACCGTTCACCCGTGTTGCTCCAAGGAATGGAAGAGCGCCTCATTACACGTTTCAAATGGGGAATGGTGGCTGAACTGGAAAAACCGACCGTTGAACTGCGCAAAAACATCTTGCGCAACAAGATTCGTCGCGATGGTTTGCAATTTCCTCCCGAAGTAATCGATTACATTGCCGAGAACGTAAGCGACAGTGTTCGCGATTTGGAAGGCATTGTCATCTCCATTATGGCACACTCAACCATCTACAACAAGGAGATAGACTTGGAGTTGGCACAGCGCATCGTCAAAAAGGTGACACACAACGAAACCAAAACCATTACACTGGACGACATCATTGCGGCGGTATGCAAACACTTCGGACTGGAGACTTCGGAGATTCACACAAAATCCAGAAAACGCGAAGTTGCCCAGGCCAGACAAATCGCCATGTACCTGGCAAAAAATTACACGGATTATTCCATGACCAAAATAGGTAAACTGATAGGCAACAAACACCACGCAACGGTGTTATATGCTTGCAAAACCATTGAAGAACTGAAAGAAGTAGACAAGTCTTTCCGTGCAGAGATGGACGAAATACAATCGGAACTCAAAAAAGGATAAATAAAAAAGTCTGCCGTTTGATTTTGAAGGTTAAACCTTTTTTCTCAAACGGCAGACTTTTTCTATTGCACTAAGCCACACTAAAATCCCTGCTTCTTCATTGCCTCCCAAAGTTTGACAGACATTGCCTCATTGTCTTTTCGAGTATATCGCACATCTGTAAAAACCTGAGCCAATGTTTCCTTATGATTCTCTTCCACAAACTTCCTATTCTCAGGCAAAGATTCCTTGTAGGCATAAAATTTATCTATCATCTCAGCAGTATAGTCATGATATTTCTCATCATGCACAATGGCTTCCAACGGAAGACGGTCAACCTGAGGCGGAATTTCAGCCGGCCAGCCTACAGTAATGGTAGTGATAGGAAATACAAGTTCGGGCAATTCCAATGAATCAATAATGAGCTGTGGATTATAAGTCGTAGTACCCAGATAACATATCCCTAGCCCCCTGTCTTCGGCGGCCACACAAAAAGTCTGCGCAACAAGCAAAGCATCAATTGCTCCTGTTACAAACC
>Ga0192244_10294_pt2 | contig 20217 bp, 20 predicted proteins | sample Koala_Koa27_L3_FD_131234 | JGI IMG/M metagenome (GOLD analysis project Ga0192244, IMG submission 131234) | Enriched cells from koala feces incubated with labeled cellulose particles, San Francisco Zoo, California, United States - Koala_Koa2-7_L3 ... | reverse complement strand
CAGTGATTCGGATATGCCCATCATGTCAAAAGCAGCGGAGATTCTTGATAAACTGGGGATTGATTATGAGATGCGGATTATTTCCGCCCACCGCGAGCCGGATCTCTTTTTCGAGTACGCGAAGAGCGCGGAGGATCGGGGATACAAAGTTATCATTGCCGGAGCGGGAAAGGCGGCGCATCTTCCGGGTATGTGCGCGGCAATCTTTCCCATGCCTGTCATCGGCATTCCGATGAAGACATCGGATCTGGGAGGTGTGGATTCCCTGTACTCGATTGTGCAGATGCCGACCGGTATTCCGGTGGCGACAGTCGCTATCAACGGTGCTGCAAATGCCGGTATTCTGGCGGCAAAAATCCTCGCGACCGGAGACCCGGAGCTTCTGGATCGTCTGAAGGCGTATTCCGGGGAATTAAAAGAACAGGTTGAGGCGAAAGATGCCCGTCTGCAGGAGACCGGCTGGCGCGAGTACAGTAATTCTTAAAAGGATATGACTGACTGCTTGTGTCTGACTTTGTGAAAATATTCGAGAGTACATTTATACAATAACAGGAGGCAACTATGGATTATAAGACATCAGGCGTTGATATCGAGGCCGGCTACAAGTCCGTGGAACTGATGAAGGAGCATGTAAAAAAGACGATGCGCCCGGAGGTTCTCGGCGGACTTGGCGGATTTTCCGGCGCATTTTCCCTGAAAAAAATACAGCAGATGGAGGAGCCTGTTCTGCTCTCCGGCACGGATGGCTGCGGGACGAAAGTAAAGCTGGCTTTTCTCATGGACAAGCATGATACAATCGGGATTGATGCGGTCGCCATGTGCGTGAACGATATCGCCTGCGCGGGCGGGGAGCCGTTATTTTTCCTTGATTATATCGCATGCGGGAAGAACTATCCGGAGAAGATTGCGGAAATTGTGAAGGGTGTCGCTGAAGGCTGTATGCAGTCGGAAGCTGCCCTGATCGGCGGTGAGACGGCGGAGCATCCGGGACTGATGCCGGAGGATGAGTACGATCTTGCCGGTTTTGCGGTGGGGGCTTGCGACAAAAAAGATCTGATCACCGGTGCGGAGTTGAAAGCCGGTGATGTTCTGATCGGCATGGCTTCCACGGGGGTGCACAGCAACGGATTTTCTCTTGTCCGCAAGGTATTTGAGATGACAAAGGAGTCTCTGGATACATATTATGATGAACTGGGCCGGACGCTGGGTGAGGCGCTGATCGCACCGACCAGGATTTATGTGAAAGCATTAAAGAGTATTAAAAACGCAGGTGTTGCCGTCAAAGCGTGCAGCCATATTACCGGCGGCGGTTTTTATGAGAACGTACCGCGGATGCTGATCGACGGCGCACACGCCGTGATTGAGAAGGACAGTGAGCCGCTGCCGCCGATAGTGAGACTGATGCAGTTTACCCTGCATCAGAAAACGGGAGAGATTGAGGAACAGATGATGTACAATACTTACAATATGGGTATCGGTATGATTGTGGCGGTTGACCCGGCGGATACGGATCAGACGATGGAAGCCATCCGCGCGGCCGGAGACACGCCGTATGTGATCGGAAGGATCGAGGCAGGAGAAAAAGGAGTTACTTTATGTTGAAAACAGCAGTGCTGGTTTCCGGCGGCGGCACGAATCTGCAGGCGATCATTGACCGCATTGCGGACGGTACAATCACGAATACGGAGATTTCCGTCGTCATCAGCAATAATAAAAATGCATTTGCATTGGAGCGTGCGGCGAAGGCGGGGATTCCGAACCGCTGCATTTCCCCGAAGGACTTTGACGACCGCGCGGCATTCAATGCGGCATTGCTCGCCGCTGTCGATGAAGCCGGGGTTGATCTGATCGTGCTGGCGGGATTCCTTGTTGTGATTCCCGCGGAGATGATCACACGTTACCGGAACCGGATCATCAATATTCATCCGTCTCTGATTCCGTCTTTCTGCGGAACCGGCTATTACGGGCTGAAGGTGCATGAAGGCGTGCTTTCCCGCGGTGTGAAAGTAACGGGCGCGACCTGCCATTTTGTGGATGAGGGGACAGACACCGGTCCGATCATCCTGCAGAAGGCTGTTGAGGTCCGGGAGGGAGATACGCCGAAAGTGCTGCAGCAGCGCGTTATGGAGCAGGCGGAGTGGATCATTCTGCCGCGTGCGATCGATCTGATCGCGAACGGGCGCGTTTCCGTTGAAGACGGATTGGTACGTATACGATGAAAGTGTCGTGAACAGACCGTCAGATGGGGACGTCTGTTCAGCACCGACCGGAGCAATCGATTTTCATACATGAAAAGAGGAGAAAATATCATGAAGATTTTAATCGTAGGCAGCGGCGGACGTGAGCACGCTATCGCCATGAGCGTGGCAAAGAGCAGCCGTGCGGATAAGATTTACTGTGCACCGGGCAATGCCGGTATCGGGCAGATCGCGGAGTGCGTCCCGATCGCAGCTATGGAGTTTGAAAAACTGGCGGCATTCGCGAAGGAAAAAGCCATTGACCTGACGATCATCGGCATGGATGATCCGCTGGTCGGCGGTATTGTGGATGTGTTTGAGGCGGAGAGTCTGCGCGTATTCGGACCGAATAAGGCAGCCGCAATTCTGGAGGGCTCCAAGGCGTTTTCCAAGGATCTGATGAAAAAATACCATATTCCCACGGCGGCGTATGAGAACTTTGATGATCCGGAAAAGGCACTCGCCTATCTGGAGACGGCAAAGATGCCGATCGTATTGAAAGCGGACGGCCTGGCTCTCGGCAAGGGTGTGCTGATCTGCCAGACGCTTGAGGAGGCCAGAGCCGGTGTGCGTGAGATCATGCAGGATAAAAAATTCGGTTCAGCCGGCAACCAGATGGTCATTGAAGAGTTTATGACGGGACGAGAGGTATCTGTTCTCTCTTATGTTGACGGGAAAACGATAAAGATCATGTCTTCCGCACAGGATCACAAGCGGGCGAAGGACGGTGATCAGGGTCTGAATACCGGAGGCATGGGGACATTTTCTCCCAGTCCTTTTTATACGAAGGAAGTCGATGACTTCTGTCAGAAATATATCTTTCAGGCGACCGTGGACGCCATGGCGGCAGAGGGAAGGACTTTTAAGGGAATCATTTTCTTCGGACTGATGCTGACGGAGGATGGTCCGAAGGTATTGGAATACAATGCACGCTTTGGTGATCCGGAGGCACAGGTTGTCCTGCCACGGATGAAGAATGATATTCTGGATGTGATGGAGGCGTGCATTGACGGTACGCTTGATCAGATCGATCTGCAGTTTGAGGATAACGCTGCGGTCTGTGTAGTGCTTGCCAGTGACGGATATCCGGTTTCCTATCAGAAGGGATTTGAGATCAGGGGACTTGAGAATTTTGAGGGAAAAGACGGATATTACTGTTTCCATGCGGGAAGCAAATTAAACGATGCGGGAGCGTTCGTGACGAACGGAGGCCGCGTGCTCGGTGTGACCGCAAAGGGAGCTGATCTGAAGGAAGCCCGTGCCAATGCCTACAAGGCGACGGAATGGATCGAATTTGATAATAAATATATGCGTCATGATATAGGGAAGGCGATTGATGAGGCGTGATTTGAATAAAAAGGCGATTATTTTTGATATGGACGGAACTCTCTGGGATTCCGTGGACAATATTGTAGATTCGTGGAATCTGGCTTTGCGGCAGGTAGGGGAGACCGGTGTCGTCGTCACCCGCGAGCGGATCATCGGACTGATGGGAAAGACGATGGATCAGTTTGCCAAAGAGCTGCTGCCGCATTACGCGCCGGACCGGGGCATGGAGGTTATGCATATTCTGGAAAAGGTGGAGAATGACTATCTGCGGCAGCACGGTGCTGTACTGCTGGGGGATGTGGCGGGTACATTCCGCGGACTTCGGGATCTGGGTTACGGTATCGGGATCGTGAGCAATTGCCAGTCCGGTTACATCGAGGCTTTTCTGGAATACTACCATTTGCAGGATCTGGTGGATGATATCGAATGCTACGGAAATACGCTGCACGGCAAGGCGGATAATCTGAAGCTTCTGATTGAGCGCAACGGACCGGAGCAGTATTGTTACCTTGGTGACACGCAGGGCGATTATGATGCCTGCCGGGAAGCAGGAGTGCCGTTTGTGTGGGCGGCCTACGGTTTCGGGGATGTGTCGGCGGATGTTCCGAGGATAGATGCACTGGAAGAAATTGTGCCGTTGGCGCAAGAACTCATAAATTTACCGTAGGAGATATTTATGGAATTGGCCGGTGAACAATATATTTGCCACAATGATGAAAATTTATGGGATTTTGAAATTCTGGACGGTTGTGAATCTATGAATATGAATCACATTCATCCGTTGAAGCAAAGAGCGGTTTCTGCTTTGATCCGGTTATTGGCTTATGATTCTCATGTCCGTGCGGCAATCGTTTTCGGAAGTGCGGTCAGGTTTGACTGCCATTCCGCAAGTGATTTGGATTTGCTGATCGTCAGAGATGATGATCAGATGAGGATTGACGCTCCTTTGGAGTCGATTCCCGGCGAGATGGATATCCTGTTTGCCTCACATCTGGGTGACAGACTGCGCCGTGAGATTGCACGGACAGGGGTTCTGGTATATTCAAGAGATGATGATACGAAGTGTCAGAAGGATGCCTGATTTTATTTATATCATAGGATTAGGGTGTCAAAAGGCTATAAGCCTTTGATATAATTGTACCTTGAAAATTTAACACGATATATAAAATTGCTGTGATATCTGGTATAATATAATTATCAGATATCGGGGTGATAACTATGGCTTTTGTAGCAAACAATACACAGCAATTAACACTGACAGACAGTACCTTCAACCTTACAGACAGAGAAAAAAGAGTTTTGGAAAAATCCTGGGCAAAAACATTTGCTGAAACGGTTTTTCCTGCAATTGATGAATCAATCTTTTCTGTCCTGTATAGTGATAAGGCATCACGTCCAAACACGCCTGTAAATGTCATCGTTGGTGCCTTGATCCTCAAAGAGGCCCTGGGTGATACGGATGATGAACTGGTGGAAGCTCTTATGTTTGATGTCCGTTACCAGTATGCCCTTCATACAACAAGCTTCGAGGAACAGCCGCTTAGTGACCGTACACTGAGCAGGTTCCGGGCACGAGTTTTAGCATATGAGACCGAGCATGATGTCGACCTGATACATGAGTGTGTTGTAAAGATAGCAAAAGAAATTGCAGGCTTTATGAATATTTCACCAAACAGGCAGCGCATGGACAGTCTGATGATTGCAGCCAATATCAAAAATCTGTCACTGCTTGAGCTTTTTTATACCTGTGTCTCTAACCTTGCAAAGATTATGAATAAACAGGAAGGGCTCCTTCCGGATAAACAGCATCATTATATTGAAAAGGATGACTTTAACCGTTGTATATACCACAACCGCGATCTGGATGCTGTGGAGAGGACGCTTACTGTCATGCATGATGCAGAGGAACTGATAGCCATATGTGACCGTACAGGTGACTTTGATGACACGAGTGAATATCAGCTGCTCATCCGTCTTCTAAAGGAACAGACAATTCTGGATGACGATGGAACAAGACGTCTGCGTGAAAAAGAAGAAAAAGAAAATCCATCAGAAGTATTGCTCAATCCTTCCGACCCTGAAGCGACTTTTCGTTATAAAGCAGGCAGCAAACACCTGGGCTATGTTGGAAATGTTATCGAGTCAGCGGGTGAAAACGGAAGTCTTGTGACAGATTATGCATATGAGCAAAATACTTATGCAGATAATCAGTTCATGAAAGATTATCTTGAACAGCAGGCAACTTTTGAGGATGGCGCATTTATAGTTGCGGACGGTGCATACAGCGGAGAAGAAAATTCTCGGCTTTCTGCATCGCACAATCTAAAACTTGTAACAACAAATTTTACCGGAATAAAACCTGATGATATATATGCCGACTTTAAGTTCACGGAAGATGGAAAAACTCTTCTTTCTTGTGCAAACGATTGTGTTCCTTCCAGCTGCAGATATGAATCCAGTAATGATTGCTCTATCGCATATTTTAAAATGGAAGAATGTAACTCCTGCCCATATAAAGACCGTTGTCACCCGCACTTTTTAAAAACAAAAGTACGTAAGAGTGTGTCATGGAAAGCAGTAGGCAGAGCCAACCAGCTGAAATACATGAAAACCGAAGAGTTTAAGCATTATGCACATTTTCGTAATGGGGTAGAGGCTATACCTTCTCTTTTACGTAGAAAATATCATGTTGATAAAATCCCAGCACATGGGAAAAATCGAACGAGATTTCATTTCGGTTTTAAAATTGCCGCTCTTAATTTCCAAAAACTATTGGATTATACTAATAGTTAAATTTGCTGTACCCAATAGTAATCTATTGTATAGCCGAAAGTTCTCATTTTCTACAATAACATTGTTCCAACAGCCCCTTCTTTTATCGAATCGTGTTAAATTTTCAAGGTACAATAAAATCAATAAGTTTAGACGTGCCTTTTGACACCCTAATCCTATGAAATAAAAAACATCCTTCCGGAAAGAGGCGATACTATGTATTTGAATGAACTATTACAGCAAAAAAATATTTCCCGTTATCGCCTGTCCAGAGACAGCGGTGTGCCTCAGACAACTATCTCAGATATCTGCAGCGGCAAAGCCCGCATAGAGAAATGTTCCGGCGATACACTTTATAAAATTGCAAAAACTCTGGATGTCACCATGGAGTCCCTGATCCGGGAGAACATGGAAAATCACAGCCGAACGGTAAAACGCACTTCGTTTGAAGTGTACAAGAGCAATGTATGTCATCTGGTGAAAGACCGGGGCGATCTGAACTTTATCGTTGAAACCCTCAGAGAAGATGAAATCAGACGGTTATATAATCTGAAATGGTACGCAGAATCTTTTTACCTGCTTGGTATGGTAGATTATCTCTCCAATCAGAACGATGTTCCCCTATGTACCGCTTATGATGATATCCGTGCTAAAAAGCTTCGTGAACCCATTTATCCTGAAGGAGTTATCCTCTCCGATGAAGCACTTCACACGGATCAACACAAGGCGAACGCCCTGCAAAATGCCATACCGGAATTTCTGCAATTTAACATCGTAGAATGCGAAGTAAGAAATGTCTGCTGACATCTTTTTTTCAAGAGAAACTCTGGATGATTATTTACGTGCACTCGGAAAAGAATATCGTAAACTGACCGGTACGAAAATTCCTGCAGAGATTATTTTAGTCGGCGGATCCTCTGTCGTAGCCAACTACGGTTTTCGTGACCTTACCTATGATATTGATGCACTGATTCAGGCCGCTTCATCCATGAAACAGGCAATCCTTGCCATCAGTGACCAATTCGGTCTTCCGGCTAACTGGCTGAATTCCGATTTTAAGAAAACAAATTCCTATTCTCCCGGACTGATTCAGCATTCTGTTTTCTACAAAATGTTTTCGAATGTACTTTATGTGAGAACCGTCCGCGGTGAATACCTTGTTGCCATGAAACTGATGTCATGCAGAAAATATAAAAATGATATTTCTGATATCATCGGCATTCTTTGGGAACATCAAAAAATGGGGACTCCGCTTACATTTCAGGATATTGATAAAGCGGTTTCTCATTTGTATGGCGGCTGGGATGACATGCCGGAGGAATCACATCCCCTTCTGGAGAAATTTTTAAATACTGATCATCTGGAACAACTTTACAAACTCTATCAACATGATAAACAATCCGTCAAAACCATGCTGATTCAGTTTGATCAGGAAAATCCCGGTGCACTAAAAGAAAGTAATCTGAATTATATCATCTCAACCATAAAAAAGAGGAAACAGGAATCATGAGACTCAGAAACATACCCGGCGCAAAAGAAGCTGTCGCCAACCACAAAGCATGTATCCCGGAAATGTCCGCACCGGCCGGTAGCTGGCGATCCGTTTTCGGCAATGACCACCCCATACATATCGAGATCGGCATGGGAAAGGGGCAATTCATCACTACCCTCGCTGACCAACATCACGACATCAACTATATCGGCATCGAGCGCTATGACAGTGTCCTTGTCCGCGCCCTGGAGAAACTGGACGCACGGGAAGATCCGCTTCCAAACCTCCGCTTCATCCGCATGGACGCAAGCGATATCTGTACCATGTTCGCGGCTGATGAAGTGTCCCATATCTATCTGAATTTTTCCGACCCGTGGCCGAAGGACCGCCACGCAAAGCGGCGGCTGACCTCCGCAGAGTTTTTGCGGCGCTACGACATGATCCTCGCGCCCGAAGGACGCATCGAATTTAAGACCGACAACACGGATCTGTTCGCATTTTCACTGGAGGAGGCGGAACGGGCCGGCTGGCGCGTGGATGGCTTTACCCGGGATCTTCACCACGACGCCGATATGAACGAAGGAAATGTGATGACGGAATATGAAGAAAAATTCTCCGCACAGGGAAATCCGATCTGTAAGATGATTATCTCACGACCTTAAAATTTCATATGAACGTTCATCAGTTCAACCGGTACCATACTTGTCCCTTCACGTTTTACTTCAATATCATTTCAACTGAGATATTATTGCCGATCGCATCCACTTTCGCATAACTCCCGCAGATCAGCGGCATCGCCGGCGGAATATGTCCGATATCGAGATCCATAAGAATCGGAACACCGTATTTTCCCAGAATCCCGGTGACCGCCTCATACTGATCCATCCCGAGCAGCGTTTCCCCGTGACACAGCGGCCGACCGATCAGAAATCCGGAGAGATACCGAAACCATCCTGCCTGTTCAAGCTGCCAGAGCGCACGCCGGATACCCATCGGATTTAAGTCACAGGATTCCAGAAACCAGAGAATGCCGTCATTCCTGTATTTCTCAACAAACGCCTGCACCCCGTCAAACTTCGTTCCGAGATACATAGGAAGCAAATCCAGACAGCCGCCGATCAGCCTTCCCTCCATATGGACATCCCGATCCGGCACCCGCACCATGACGCGAGGCTCCGTCACGTTATATGGCAGCAGCGGATGCTCCTCATCCTTCAGCCCTTCTTTCTCATATTTATCATAGCCGTGAACCGTCAGACTCTTCTCTGTCTGTTCATCGGACGCCGTCAGGAGTTTCCCTGTCCGCTCATCAAATGTCGTCAGGAGTTTCTCCGTCTGCTTACCGGGTGCTGTCAGGCGCTTTTCGTTCAAAACCTCTCCTGTCAACAGATGAAACGCTGCTTCAATCGCCGGATGCCACGGTTCCATTCCGAAAGCCGGCGCACACGGTCCGTAGATGGAAGCCGTATCGCAGAGCGTCGTCAGCAGAAATGTCATATTTGTGTTGTCCGAGTATCCCAGATACCATTTCGGTTCTGCCGCCGCAATCTGATCAAAATCTATATAATTCAGATCCTCACACATCAGCTCGCCGCCGCCGCAGGAGATCAGCACATCGTTCGTCTTCCTGCAGTAATATTCCTGCAGCTCCGCGCCGCATTTCTCCGGTGTATTACTGATCCCGATGCCGCTGCCCTCGTAGCAGTTCGGCCCCAGTTCTATACAATAGCCCAGCTTCCTGAATTTACGCTGTGCGTTCTGGAACGCAGTTTTGTATGGCTCTATATTGCAACCGTAGGACGGCGCGACAAAGCCGATCGTTCCGTTTTTCTGTAAAAATTTCGGGTATCTCATATATATCCTGTTTCTCCTTCCAAATCAAGTTTGCCGAAAATTCCTTTTTTACAGGCTGTACATAAATTTCTTCCGAATTCTTTCATCAGTCACATTTTTCAAGCCATATGAAAACGCTCATTCGGAAATCACAGCATCTCAGCATAGGATATAGGCGTCACATTTCCCATTTTATCCGCAGCCTCCAGACAGCCTTCCGTAAACCCCGTCTTTGCAAACAAATATAACTGTGTATTTTTATAATGAAATAACTGACTCCGCTCGGCCAGTGTCTGAAGAGCATGCAGATCCACTCGCTCATTCGTCCACTTACATTCAGCAAACAACGCCGTATCTTTATCCTGTATTCCCATAATATCAATTTCCGTTTGCCTGCGAGTGGAAGGGTCTGTACCCCACCAACGGCCAAGCTCAGAAAATTCCACCGGCGACTGACCATTCAGCAGCCGCTTCCAGAGATATTGTTTCGAAATATCCTCAAATATACTGCCCATATAATCCGGAAGCTGTGGTTCGATCTTCTTGTATGCCAGATCAGCGGCTCCGCGGACGATGATGGCCGTATGAACCGGTACAAAACGATACCAGAATCGAAACATCGGATCCTGAATGGAATAGATGGATTTCCGAGATGCTTTTTCACCGCAGGGAGTTTCCTTTTGTATCAATCCCAATGACATCAGATTTTTCAGATAAGCGGAGCAGACGCTGCTGTTCTCACCGATCTTTGTGGATATCTCTGCCATACGGGACGCTCCGGCAGCCACTGCGGTAATAATTGCATTATAAAGAGACGGATCCCTCACCTCCTGTTTCAGCAGATTCTCCGGTTCTTCAAAAAGGAAAGAAGTCGGATTTAAAAACGTATTTTTTATATTTTCCTCTACGCTCAGATGGTCATCCATTTGCAGGAGGTACTGTGGAGTGCCGCCCGCGATGCCGTAAATCAATGCTTTATCCTCATCTGAAAATCGCTTAAAACAACGGCATGCCTCTTCAAATTCAAAAGGCTGTATCTTCATCTGTATCGTGCGTCTGCCATAAAGAGGAGACTTATAGGCAAGTACCTGATCCTCCATATAGGACATAGATGAACCGCACAGAATCAGCATCAGACGGGATGTATCTTTATATTTATCGATCAAAAGCTGAATTGTAGATGCCAGGCTTTCGGAAGATCGCGCCACATATGGATACTCATCAATAACTAAAATCAACCGTTCCTTCCGTGCCAGTTCGAAAACATACTCCAACGCCGCCTGAAAAGCAGAAAAGAATGTATCAACCGGCATTCCAACGCTGTATTCCATAATACTTCTGCTGAAATTTTCCAGATTTTGCTTTTCGTTACTCTCAACACCCATAAAATAGATGGCTTTTTTCTCCCTGATAAACCGATTAATCAGTGCCGTTTTCCCTACGCGGCGCCGCCCATATATAACGGCAAATTCAAATTTACCGGATTGATATCGCTGATTGAGGGATTCCAGTTCCCGCTCTCTGCCAATAAACATGCTGCCTCCTCCTCCATGCGGGATTCACCAATTCTGACTGCTTCAACTACTTATCACTCATCGTACCATAAATATAACGCCAAAGTGCATTTTAGTCAACTATACATTACTAAACTGTACTTGACTAATATGCAGAAGATTCTTTCAACTCGCCTGTTTCGTACAGGAAATTTTTCAGGTATGTAAACAAAACAGATAACTGTATTTCCTCCTCTGCTCTGTCAGAATCCATTCTACCCGCTCCTTGATTTCCTGCGGATAATACGGCTCTTTCTCCAATAATCTGACGATATCCTTCCGGTCAAAAGAAAAATGTATATGATATCCGTACAATTCCTCCGCTGCATCCAACTGCTCGTCAAAATCACAACAAAAAGTCTCTGCCTTTACGTTCTGCATACATGCTTCCACATCCGCTGACAATGGATAATCCATCGTTGTATCCGCAAGGAGAGTGGCTCGGTCTGTTCAACCAAAAACCTGACACAGTCTTTGACGTCAGACAGACTGTAAATCCGTTTATTCAAACTCTCCCCATAACAATTCAAAAACAATCTCTCCAGTGTGATCAGCTGACAGCCATCCGGCATAAAATCCTTACTTACACATCCATGATAAACGATCTGTCGATATCGGATTTCCTCGGTCTGGTAAAGAATATAATCCTCATCTCTCAAATCGGAATACGCGAGCAGGGACGACACCATATATTCCGCCAGCCCCTCGCGTATCCCGTATAATCCGCTTTATGCCAGAGATGACCGCTTTTCCATTTTAACTGATTCCCTTTAGAGGACTGACGATCTTTCCCCATTCTCTCATTTTCAAAGAATTCTGTCATTCCGCCGCTCACCTCTCAATACGAACCCAGAAAAAATCTCCCGCCACTCGCCCCTGTGTTTTCTCTATGATAAGAATCGGATCATAAAACGGCAATCCCAGATGCTCCAGCTGAAGTTTCATCTTATCCCGGCCTGCGGGAAAACATCGGCTCTCCAGAAACGCTTCATAACGCTCGTAGAAAGGCTCCTCCTCTTTCCCGAAAGCCCTCTTCAAAAGATCACTGGTGAAATTAAATATTTTCACTCTACGCATCCGTTCATCCACATCAATAACCGTACAGACCTGATTTTGAAACATATACCATAACCGTAACGGAAGCGTTTTTTCAGGGACTCTCATTTTCCGTTCAAACTCCGGATACTCTCCCAACAGGCTGATCAAGGTCACAATCGGCCCCGACACATTTTCCTTCCCGTACTCCCAACGCTCAACCGTCTTCTTTGAGACGCACACAAACTCAGCAAAAGCCGCCTGTGTCAGATTTAATTTCTTACGTATTGTGCGAATCTCTCCCGGCGAAACCGCATCCGAATGAATATATTTTATCTGCTTCATTTTCATTCAACCTATTCACGACACTTTTATAGTAAACACTCATGCGCTGCTGGTGCAGCGCGCCACCATTCATGAAAGCCGATAGCTCCGCACTTCGTGCTCCCGCAATCGCCGCCGGTACTGCTCTGCATAAGCTCTCACTAAATTCGCATTTCATGCTCATTAAGGGAGAGCATTATCACAATCCGGGCTATCGCCCTACTTGTTCGTACCGTCTTGGTCATCCAATATCCAGCCTCTTAGCCGTGCAAGCACGTCACGAGTCTGTCTATTGATGACACTTTCACAGTAAATAGTATACCCTCAAAATAAGGATAAATCAATACGATTTTGCCCTTATTTTGAGGGTATATAACTGATAAGACATGCCCTTCTTGGCAATCAGTTTCTCGTGGTCACCTCATCTCGAACCATAATCGGCGGGTCCGCCGCCCTCGCGATGGAGATCAACTGCCGCTATCCCTGTGACAGGCTGTACATAATATTCCTTACTCCAAGACCCGGTTTATCATTTCCAGGTTCCCGCATATACATCATCTGTCGCCTTACCGTAAGCAATCACCTGATCCGCGTTACCGGATTTGATCGTGTTGCTGATGTAATACAGATTTCCGCGTCTCACCGTGAGCGTATCGGTATTATTTCCGTCCCAATCACCTACCAGAACCGTATCACTTGTCTTTCCATAATATACAGTCTTATCAGCAGTTCCCGAATGTATCGTATTGCTGATATAATATGCGTTTCCACGGCGAACCGCCAGTGTATCCTTTCCATCGCCGTCCCAGTCACCGACAAGAACCGTATCGGTTGTTTTTCCATAAGCAGTTACTTTATCCGCATTACCGCTTTTCAGACTGTTGCTGAAATAATACGTATTCCCGCGGCGAACCGCCAATGTATCCTTTCCGTCACCATTCCAATCGCCAACCAGGACCTCATCCGTCGCCTTTCCATAAGCAATCACTATATCTGCATTACCGCCTGTAATCGTATTCTTAAAGTAATAAGTATTCCCGCGGCGGACACAGATCGTATCAACCCCGTCACCGTCCCAGTCACCAATCAGAACCTCATCCGTCGCTTTCCCATAAGCAATTGTTTTATCCGCATTACCGCTTTTCAGCGAATAGGAAAAATAATAGAGATTTCCGCGGCGGACTGCCAGGGTGTCCGGAGAGGAAGCCGCAGCCGATGTATTACCTGAGGATGCAGTTGCACTGCTGCCGGTGTTTCCGGTCGTATCACTGCTTCCGGCATTTCCGCTTGTACCGCTGTCTCCGGTATTTCCGCTTGTATTGCTGTCATCCTCACTTCCGGTTTCGGTATCAGTATCTGCACTTTCGGAACCGTCATTTTCATTGCCTGTATTCCCGGTTCCTTCATCAGTATCTCCGCTTCCGGAATCATTATTATCATCATCGTTCTGATTTGAATCATCACTTTCAACATCCGGAATTTCATTCGACAGATAATCTGCTTTTACAATCAGATTTGTGATATTTACACTTCCTGTATTATTTAAATAGCCATAATCATAATCACCCGCTGAAAGCAGACTTCCATAATGAAGGCAATATAAACTGTCTGAAACAGTCAGCGTCCCGGTATTGTTTAATGTCCCATATACATAAACATTTCCATTCACGATGACAGTTCCTGAAGTCGTTAATATTGCTCCTTTTTGAATATATAAATCTCCGTTAATGACCGTATCTGTAAGAGTCTGATCTGTGCTGATTACAATCGATCCATCCAATATATTGTTCTCATGTCCCAGATTTTCCATTTTTGTTTCGCCGCATTCCGTACAGGTATATGTGATTACATCATCAGCAATCACTCCATCGTCCCAGAAATGACCCAGGGCTGCGACTTCATCATCTGTATAACTGTCTCCACATACGATGCATGTATATGTTGTAAATCCGGCTTGTGTACAGGTCGGCTCTGTTACCTCTGATATATAATCATGTCCCAATGCCTCATATACTGTATCGCCTCTGTAACTGTCTCCGCATTTCGTACAAGTATATTCTATATATCCTTCATCCACACAGGTCGCTTCCACCAACGATTCTGTATATTCATGATCTACAACTTCAAAGTAATACTCGGTTACAGAACCTGAACTTCCAACAACATTTAAAACGTGTTTACCAATGGCTGTCATGGTAACACTATATGTCTTCGAATATGTCCCCCTGCTAATACCTCCAACAGAAATCACACTTGATGACTGTCCGATTAAAACTGCTGATACTGCTGCACCGTCTGCGCTCGTAAATGTATACGTCTGATCTGACGCACTTGATAATGTAACTGATGTTGACTTTCCAAGACATACCGTATCCCATTCTATGTCATCTTCTTCTGATTCATCTGAAAACAAATGTAAAGATACCGTTTCTGTTTCATAGTTTTCTCCGGCAAATACTGTCCCTCCGCAAGACAATACTAATGTTGCCGATAAAACAATAGCTAATATTTTCTTTTTCATATCACCTATACTCCTTCTCCTTTTTTTATTTTATTAAATTATACAACTATTATATTCGTTTTAACGAAGATATTCAAGTATAAGAATAGATTTTATGATAATTACATAAAATAATTGCGAGGCAAAGCATGATTGATTATTCTCCATTTTGGATTACATTAGAAAAATCAGCCGAAAACTGGTATACTTTAACCGCAAAACATCATATGTCTCACAGTACGCTCCATCGATTAAAACATAACAAAGATGTATCAACAAAAACACTAAACGACCTCTGCCGTATCCTCAACTGTCGGATTGAAGATATCTGTCAGTACATTCCATCCGATAACGATCAAAAATTATAACTTCAAATCATCCTACATCACACAGGCACTATTTAATCCTGTTGACTAAAAAAATCTACTATGATATTCTCATGACAGCAAAGTTCTATAAACAATACCGAAACTCAATACCTAAAGAACCTTCAATTATAAAAAGATTATAAATCTTCGCGAATTATGCACACCACTAGACATAAAAATGACTATACAGGCCGCATAGTTATTTCATGTAAGAAAAGACATTATACACCGAGGTAATATAAGTGAATCAGGATCCATTTAAAGAATATATCAAAGAATCCAAACCGGACAAACGTGATAAAAGCTATGCCTGGCATACTGCCATAGGTCTGCAGGCTGTCGATGGTCTGAAAACATCAGAATATCTGATGCATACTGCCGTCCGAAATATCGAAGGCGAAATATCTTTTGAAGAAGCAAATACCCTTTTGCAGATATACTACGAAGAAAATCCTGCCCATGATACAGCAGACCGTACCAGAGAAGCTGATCTGGTCTCCGCACGTATTGCAACGCTTCTTTCTGAACGTGCCTTCAGCTTCACATCAACCGAATATATTTCCATTCACAGAAAGTTGTTTACCGGCATCTATTCCCATGCCGGCATCATCCGCGACTATAATATCACAAAAAAGGAATGGGTCTTAAACGGAGCAACCGTTCTCTATGGCAGTGCCTCCGAATTGAAAGCGACGTTAGACTATGATTTTTCGGAAGAGAAAACCTTCTCCTATCGAAACCTCTCCATGAATGAAATCATCCGCTCCATAATCGGACATTACACATCAGCGAATCTTTCAGGGATGTGAAAAAAGTGAACATTGAGAGCAAAAAAGCGAACATTAGCGAAGCAAAAGTGAATAATCACAAAACCGGCGGCACAAACAGCCGCCGGTTTTTACAATTATATAAAACAAAATATGAACGTTGATTACTCCAGCTCGAACGCACCGGTATACAACTGATAATACGTGCCCTTCTCTGCAATCAGCTTCTCATGGTCGCCCCGCTCGATAATATTTCCGAGCTCGAGCACCATGATCACATCGGAGTTCATGATCGTCGACAACCGGTGCGCGATGACAAACACGGTACGTCCCTTCATCAACGCGTCCATACCCCGCTGTACGATAGCCTCGGTACGAGTGTCAATGGAGGACGTCGCCTCATCCAGAATCATAACCGGCGGATCCGCCACCGCTGCTCTCGCGATGGAAATCAGCTGCCTCTGTCCCTGCGACAGACCGCTGCCGTCGCCCTCCAGCACGGTATCATAGCCGTGCGGCAGCATCCGGATAAAACCGTCGGCATTCGCCAGCTTCGCGGCCGCGATGCAGTCTTCATCGGTAGCTTCCAGCTTGCCGTAGCGGATATTCTCCATCACGGTACCGGTAAACAAGTTGACATCCTGCAGTACCACGCCGAGAGAACGTCTCAGAGATGGCTTCGCAATCCGTTTGATATCAATACCATCATAGGTAATGGTTCCGTTCTGTATATCATAAAACCGGTTGATCAGGTTCGTGATGGTCGTCTTACCCGCGCCGGTCGCACCGACAAAGGCTACCTTCTGGCCCGGCTCCGCGTACAGCGTGATATCATGAAGCACTGTCTTCTCCGGCACATAGCCGAAGTCTACATTGTGAAACTCCACATGTCCCTTCATCTCGACCAGTTCAAAGCTGCCGTCCGCCTGCGGTACCTTCCACGCCCAGTGCTTCGTGCGCTCCGGGCACTCGACCATCTTGCCGTCCTCAAAGTGGACGCGTACCATGGTCACATCACCCTCATCCTGCTCGATCTCCTCATCCAGCAATTCGAAGATTCTCTCCGCACCGGCCAACGCCATAACGACAAAGTTCAGCTGCATGGACACCTGAGCGATCGGATTGACAAAGCTTCTGGACAGCTGCAGGAAGGATGCGATCGAACCCAGCGTGAGCACGCTGATACCGGTCAGGCTGATATTCGTCACGCCCAAAATACCCAGCGCACCGCCGACAATGGCAATCACCACATACAGGATAAATCCGATATTGTTCATGATCGGCATCAAAATATTTGCATAAATATTTGCTTTCGATGCGTTCTCAAACAATTCGTCATTTTCTTTATCAAAGCCCTCGATGGCTTTCTCCTCATGGCAGAATACCTTGACAACCTTCTGTCCGTTGATCATCTCCTCGATATAACCGTCCACATCGGCCAGAGACTGCTGCTGTTTTACAAAATATTTGGCGCTCCCGCCGGCGATTTTCTTAATGACAAAGAAAATAATGACTACAAAAACGACAACAATCAGCGTTAGCCAGAAGCTGACTGTCAGCATGGATACGAAGACCGCCACTACGGTAATCACAGAATTCAGCATCTGCGGTATACTCTGTGAAATCATCTGTCTGAGTGTATCCGTATCATTCGTATAATGGCTCATGATATCGCCATGGGTATTCGTATCAAAATACCGGATCGGCAGCTGCTGCATATGCTCAAACATATCATCACGGATCTTCTTTAAAATACCCTGCGCGATCGTTACCATCACCCGGTTATAGATGACAGCCGCTACAACACCGACAGTGAAAATCACAGCCATTCTGATAATATAGGCAAGCAATCCGGAAAAATCCGGATTCTCCGCTGACAGCAGCGGTAGAATATAATCATCAATCAGGGACTGTATAAACAGGCTGGCCAGCGCCGTCGTGATCGCCGAAAAAACAATACAGCAGATAACAAGAATAAAACGTGCCTTGTAAGCACCCAGATAACTGAGCAGCCGTTTTATGGTACCCCCTACGTCCTTTGCGCCTCTGTTATTCACTCAGACCACCGCCTTTCTGCTGCGACTCAAAGGTCTCTCTGTAAATCGTGCTTGTTTTCAGCAGTTCCTCGTGCGTGCCGACAGCGAGAATCTTACCGTCATCCATGACAATAATTTTATCCGCGTCATCTACAGAAGATATCCGCTGTGTAATAATAAACTTGGTCGTATCCGGAATCTCCTCCGCGAACGCCTTCCGGATCAGCAGGTCGGTCTTCGTATCCACCGCACTGGTCGAGTCATCCAAAATCAGAATCTTCGGCTTTTTCAGCAGCGCACGGGCGATACACAACCGCTGCCGCTGGCCGCCGGACACATTCGCACCGCCCTGTTCGATCCAGGTGTCATATTTATCCGGCATGCGCTCGATAAACTCATCCGCCTGCGCCTGTTTGCACGCACGGATAATCTCCTCATCCGTCGCGTCCTCCTTGCCCCAGCGAAGGTTATCCTTGATCGTACCGGAAAACAGCACGTTCTTCTGCAGTACCATCGCCACTTCGTTCCGCAGCGTTTCAAGATCGTAATCCCGCACATCCACGCCGCCGACCTTTACGCTGCCCTCCGTCACGTCATACAGACGGGGGATCAGTTGTACCAGACTGGACTTCGCGGAACCGGTGCCGCCGATCACGCCGACACGCTCGCCGGATTTAATCTCCAGATTGATATTGCTCAGGACATCACGGTCCGCCTCTTCAGAATAGCGGAAATTCACATTTTCAAAAGTGATCGTTCCGTCCTTCACTTCCGTAACAGGATTCTCTTTATTCTGAATATCGCTCTCCTCCTCCAGTATCTCAACGATACGGTTTCCGGAAGCAAGCGACATGATAATCATAACCGCTACCATGGCCAGCATCATCAGGCTCATCAGAATCTGCATCGCATAAGTAAACAGACTCATCAGCTCACCTGTCGTCAGGCCGTTCGCAACGCCGGCTGTATTGCCGCTTAAAACAATCGTCTTCGCACCGAGCCATGCAACCAGCAGGATACAAACATAAACCGCCGCCATCATGACCGGCATATTCATCGTGATCGTCTTCTCCGCCTTAACAAAATCCTTGTAGATCGACTGGGAGATTTTCTTAAATTTGTTATTCTCATAATCCTCACGAATATAGGACTTTACCACACGAATCCCGTACAGATTCTCCTGTACGTCCAGATTCAATTCATCATACGTATTAAACACACGTTTAAAATACGGATGTACATAGATGCTGATAAATGCCAGTACCACCGCCAGAACAGGAACCACTGCCACAAAAATCATCGCCAGACGCCGGTTAATGGAAAAGGATACCACAATGGCAGCGATCAGCATAACCGGACAACGAGCCGCCGTTCGGACTGTCATCTGAAACGCATTTTGCACATTCGTCACATCCGTCGTCAGCCTTGTCACAATGCTGGCCGTGGAAAATTTATCTATATTTGAAAAAGAATATTCCTGCACCTTCGCATACATATCCTTTCTCAGATTTTTTGCCAGACCAGACGATGCAACCGCCGCTTCCTTCCCGGCCAGAGCGCCGAATGCCAGCGAAATAAATGCCACTACCAGCAAAAGTACACCGATTTTTAAAATCACGGCCATGTTCCCCGGCTCGATACCATTGTCAATCAGCCGTGCCATAATATAAGGAATCAGTATTTCCATCACGACTTCCACAATGACAAAGACAGGAGCAAGCACCGTATTCTTCCTGTACTCGCGTAATGATTTTAAAAGTTTTCTAATCATTGCGACTTTCCTCCTTCTTATCTATATTATTCTGCATTCTGTGAAGATAACCCCTGAGCCGTTCAATCTCCTCCTCAGTAAAACCCTCGCGCAGGGTATTCTCCATATCCAGGAACTCAGCCGTCATCCGCTGATGTATCTCCCGGGATCGTTCTGTCAGGACCAGTGTTTTCAGCCGGGCGTCCTCCGGGACACTCTGC
>Ga0192244_10289_pt1 | contig 20585 bp, 17 predicted proteins | sample Koala_Koa27_L3_FD_131234 | JGI IMG/M metagenome (GOLD analysis project Ga0192244, IMG submission 131234) | Enriched cells from koala feces incubated with labeled cellulose particles, San Francisco Zoo, California, United States - Koala_Koa2-7_L3 ... | reverse complement strand
GACCGACACGGTGATGACGAAACTCCAGAATTACATTACCGACTACCGTATCAACAAGGCGCGTCACGACCTGGAGTTTACCCAGAAGCTGTACGACGAGGCCCGCCAGAACTACTACACGGCCCAGCAGGCTTATGCCGACTATGTGGACATGAACCAGAACCTCTCTTTGCGCAGTGTGCAGACCCGGCAGGAGCGCTTGCAGAACGAGATGACCCTGGCTTATAACCTGTACAACCAGACGGCCCAGCAGTTGCAGCTGGCCAAGGTGAAGGTGCAGGAGAGTACGCCGGTGTACACGGTGGTACAGGCGGCTACGGTACCGCTGAAGGCATCCAAGCCTTCCAAGATGATGATACTGGTTGGGTTTGTGTTCCTGGCCGGGGTGGCTTCGGTGGGATGGGTTCTGTTTGGAAGGGACTTGATAGGCAAAATGCGTTCGCAGTTATGAAAAAATATTATTTCAATTTTCGATTCCATTGCCTGCGCGTTTCAGGGACGGTATGGATTTTTCCCTCTTGTTAGAGTGAGTTCTTTGATTTGACTATTTAAATAGAAATTTACAATAACACATTGGCTGAATCGTTAAAACAAAAGACAGTAAAAGGTGTGTTTTGGAGCAGCGTGGAACGCTTCTCAGTTCAGGGAATCCAGTTTCTGGTGATGATTATCATGGCACGCCTGCTTACGCCGAAGGATTATGGCTTGGTAGGTATGGTTGCCATCTTTATTGCCGTATCCCAGTCTTTGGTGGATAGTGGTTTTTCCCAGGCATTAATACGTAAGCAGAACCGTACGGAAACAGATAATTCGACGGTATTCTATTTTAACATTGTAGTAGGTGCTCTGCTTTATTTCATTCTGTTTGCCATCGCTCCGTGGGTAGCTGATTTTTATGACAGCCCGGAACTGACAGCTTTGATGCGTGTGGTTTGCTTGAGTGTGGTGTTCAACTCGTTTGTAGTTGTGCAACGGGCCTTGCTTACGGTAAATATTGATTTCAAAACGCAGGCGAAGGCAAGTTTAACTGCTGCCATTGTATCGGGTATTGTTGGTATCAGTATGGCTTATTCCGGTTTCAGCTATTGGTCCATTGTAGCCCAGCAGTTGGTGAATTTGGGATTAAATACCTTGTTGCTTTGGATATTTGCACGTTGGCGACCACGGTTGATTTATTCTTGGAATTCTTTTAGAGAACTGTTTACATTTGGTTCCAAACTGATGGCTTCGGGATTGCTGGATGTAATATACCGTAACATGTATCTGTTGGTAATCGGCAAGGTGTTTACCGCTTCTTCATTAGGTTACTATACCCGTGCCCATCAGTTTGCAGAATTCCCTTCATCTAATTTGACAGGTATTATACAGCGGGTAACTTATCCGGTACTCTGTCAGATACAGAATGATGACGAACGGCTGGCATTGATTTATCGGCGTTTTCTTAGAGTATCCGCTTTTCTGATATTTCCGTTGTTGGTAGGACTTTCGGCTGTGGCAGAACCGTTTATTCTGTTGTTGCTGAAAGAGCAATGGCTGTTTGCCTCTACTTTGTTACAGATAATCTGTTTCGGCATGATGTGGTATCCCATTCATGCGATCAATTTGAATTTGTTGCAGGTAAAGGGACGTTCCGATTTATTTTTGAGATTGGAGATTATCAAGAAAATATTGGCTGTAATAATTCTTTGTATTACTGTTCCCATGGGATTGATTGCCATGTGTGTGGGACAGATTTTTTCATCGATCATTTGTCTGATTATTAATACACATTATACCGGAAAACTGATACATGTAGGCTTTCTACAGCAGGTGCAAGATTTACTGCCTACTTTATTGCTTTCTTTAACCATGTGGGGAGTGGTCTATTTTACCATCTCATTTTTAACGGGTGCCTCTCTTCAACTGATAACGGGCATGTGTGTAGGAGTTATTTACTACATAGTTTTTGCCTTCTTATTTAGATTCCCGGAATTGAAGGAGTTTTATTCTATCATTGAGAAAAGATAAGCATATAATTTAAACTATTATGAAGACAGAAACTGTTGCACATTCATTTGGGCGAATACATTCAATAGATGCCTTGCGAGGTATTACTCTGTTGGGAATCTTTTTAGTACATATGGCAGGTATGTTTGGTTTTACCAGTTATCAATGTGCATTGTCCAATATAGGTCAGATGATGACTTTAAGTATATCTATGCTGCTTTCGAATCGTTGTGCTCCAGTGTTTAGTATGTTATTTGGAGTGAGTTTTTTCCTGATATTAAGAAAACCTTCATATACTAGTCTGAAATTTGTTTGGCGTTGCATTTTACTTATTGCGATTGGTCTGTTTAATAAGTTGTTTTACACTTATGATGCTCTAATGTGGTATGGAATTTTGGGGAATTTGTTTGTTACTGTTTCGTTATGCGTCTCCTAAAATTCTCTTGATTAGTGCTATTTGTTTTCGTCTTGTTGCACTATTGCTTGCACCTTATCATATAGGCGATCAGCTTTTTTCATCCCATGCTGAATGCGACAGATATTCAATAGAAAACAGCTTAAATACGATTGTTTCATATCCCTTACTTGAATCGATAAAAGATTATTTAAGAGTCGTTTTTAATGGAGGAATATTTGGAACATTTTCATATTTCTTATTGGGATACTGGTTTGCATTGAAAGGTTTTATTAGTAATGTTGAAAAACATGCACATATGAAGAATGTAACAGCATTTGGCATTATGTATGTTTTGTTGTATGTATTGTTCTATTTTACAAGAATTTCTGCTTTAAGATCGTTGGGAAATGTCTTCGGTGCCTTATTTATGGCGATTATGTTTCTTTATGTCTACTACAAATTCCCTTCATCATTTAAATTTCTGGAATCTTATGGAAAGTTGGGACTTACGAACTATACAATACAGTCACTATTTGGTGTAGTTTCTATGTCTTTATTTATTATTCCTAACGGTTGGGACATGCTTGCTATATTAAGCTATTTCCTGCTATTCTATCTTTTTCAATGCATTTTTAGCTATTATTGGTTACGTTATTTTACAAATGGACCATTAGAATGGTTATGGAGATGCGCTACTAATCGAAAATTTACTTCACCATTAAAATTAACTACTTTTTATAAATAAGATGAAAACAGAAAAAGTAATTACAGTAACTTCTCCGCTGTTGCCCGATTTGGACGAATTTAACGAATTACTGAAAGACATTTGGAATCGTAAATGGTTAACTAATAATGGTCATTACCATCAGGAGTTGGAAAAAGCGTTGTGTGCGTATTTGAAAGTACCTTACATCAGTTTATTCACTAACGGTACACTTCCTCTGATAACGGCTTTGCAGGCTTTGCGCATTACCGGCGAAGTCATAACATCCCCTTATAGTTTTGTGGCTACCACGCACTCGTTGTGGTGGAATGGAATCAAGCCTGTATTTGTGGACGTTGACCCATTGACTGGTAATTTGGACCCTGACAAAATTGAAGCGGCCATTACTCCGCGTACAACAGCCGTTATGCCTGTACATGTATATGGTAATCCTTGTGATACCAAACGTATTCAAGATATTGCAGACAAATATGGGTTGAAAGTTATTTACGATTCTGCCCATGCTTTCGGTGTAGAGGTCAATGGTGAAAGTGTGTTGAATGCCGGTGACATGTCAACATTAAGTTTCCATGCCACCAAGGTGTACAATACAGTTGAAGGCGGTGCATTGATCATGCATGATGAAGCGACTAAGAAACGTATCGATTATTTGAAGAATTTTGGTTTTGCTGGAGAAACGACCGTAGTGGCACCGGGCATTAACAGCAAAATGGATGAAATACGGTCTGCATACGGTCTGTTGAATTTAAAGCAGGTGGATGCTGCAATAGAAGCACGTCATCAAGTGGCCGTTAAGTATCGCGAAGCTTTACGGGGAGTGGAGGGTATCAGGTTTATGGAAGATATTCCAGGTGTTCGTCACAACTACGCTTATTTCCCTATTTTCATAGATGAAGAAAAATATGGCATGACGCGTGACGAACTGTATTTCAAAATGAAGGAACATAATGTATTGGGGCGTCGTTATTTCTATCCTTTGATAAGCGAGTTCTCACCTTATAAGGGGCTGGAATCAGCTAGACCAGATAATTTACCGATGGCAACCCAAATGGCAGAAAGTGTGATATGTCTGCCAATGTATTATGGGCTTAAAGAGTGTGATATTGAAAATATTGTAACAATTATATTAGACATTACATCAAATAAGGTTTCAAGATACTGATGCCAATGATCATATTGTTTGAAAATCAATTATTTTATGTATAGGTTAACTGCGTTCATAATATTTCATATTCTTCTATTTGCAGATCTGCAGTCCTATTGTTACTCTTGTAATGTCGTGGAATCTGCTGATAATGGGAATACAATAGTTTTGTTTAATGATTTGCCTATCTCTCAACAATTAATAAAGAACAATGTAACTTACATAATAAATAGTAATTTCAATTTGAATGGCGAGCAAATCAAATTACCTAATAAAAGTACCTTAAAATTTGTTGGAGGAAAATTTTTTAATGGTTCACTTGTTGGAAATGAGTCATCTATAATAGCTGATAATGTTGCTATTTTTAATCATGTTGTGATTACTGGTTCATGGTCCGTTAGTACCATCCATGATACTTGGTTTGTTTATGATTCAGCTCAAGATAATCCTGCTAATGATATAATTAATAATATTTTTTCATTAACAGATGATACAGTATACAATACAGTTCATTTTGAGGAGAATAGAATATATTGGTATGAAGTGTCATATAAGGGAGTTCCTTCTTTAGGAGATAAAGTTAGACCAGTGTATGCTAAATTGAATAGTGAAGAATTTTCTAAATTGATAATATTTAGAATAAAATCCAATACTAAAATCATAATAAATAATATTTGGAAAATGATTCCCACTAATCAAGGGGCTTACACAGTGTTTAGTATTAGTGAAAAAGAAAATATTGAAATATGTGGTAATGGAGCTATATATGGAGATGCGCGAAGTCATATATATACAGATCCATTTGTTTCTGGAAGTAATTATTATGGAGAATTTGGATTTATTTTTAGAGTGTTAAGCTGTAGGAATATAATAATTCGTGATATTACAATTGCTGAATCTTTTGGAGATGGCTTAGTAATAGGGGCAAAGGTTCTTAAGATTGAAAGTGGTACTATTCCTTCTAGTCCTTCAGAAGGAACTGTACTAGATCCAACACAAAATCTGTTGGTTGACAATATCAAAGTTTTATTTAATAGAAGAAATGGTATTTCTTGTTGTGGCCATAATATTTTTATTAGAAATGTTTATTTTGAAGGGAATGGAATAGAAGCGATTAATGGTACAGCTCCTATGTGTGCTGTTGATTTTGAAAGTGATTATATAAAAATAAATCCCAAATGCAGGAATGAGTCTGTATATTTATCTAGTTGCGTATTTAGAAATAATAGATATGATGTATCTTCTACCAATAATACTATAGAGGATTTGGGGGAGTATGCTACAGTAATTTCGGATTGTATATTTTCTGCTCCTCTTAGATTAAATACAACATATTGGATTAAATTTATAAATTGTCATATCCCTTATATTAGCAATGTTGGGAATAGTATAAATTATTTCACTTATAGTCGGCATTTGGCTTATGTTAATTGCTCTTTTGATGAGTTAAATCCTTACATTGTTACTGCAGCTTCAAAATATCAACAAAAATTTATCAACTGTACAAGTCCTCATGATACAGATGGAATGAAAAAGTTTTTTGTTAATCTTAGTAGTGGGCAGTCATGTAAATTAGCAATTCCTAAAGGTGCTTTTTCAAAAATAGAATTAATAGCTTTTGCAAATTGTAATGGTAGAATACAATCTGTTAATAAATCTACTTATACATTAGGGAATTTTGCTAATACTGCTATAGATGATATACAAGTAGATTATTGTCATGACTCCATATTAACGACATCTATATATAAGAATTTGCCTATTTTTTCTAATGTTGAATATAATGGTGAATCAAATTCTTATGAAATTTATTTAGCTATGGGAAACACAATACAGAATGAACATTCTAAAGATAATTGGAGGATTGTTATTTATTATAGTTTGAAATCGGCATATAGCATTCTCAAACATGGTGAAGTAACTGAAGCAGGTAAAGGATATTTGGCGATAAGTGGTGGAGTATATCCGGAGACAATAAAAATTAATAATTTGATATTACCTTTTGATGAGATTAGAGGAAAAATAACTTTTCCGTATGCGGAAGTCTTTAATGCAGTTAAAAAAAGTGAACTTCCAATTCTAGAAGCTTCAAATATTGGTCGTATGTTCTTTTTAACTGATGATAAAATTCCAGTTTGGTATGATTCTTATACAAAACAGTATAGAATGGCCAATGGATTTGTTCTTGATAAGATAGTAGGGAGTAGCTCGGAAAGGCCTCAAAATGTTGAGAAAGGGTTCCAATATTTTGATACAACTTTAAATAAGCCTTTATGGAGCAAAGGTGATAATGTATGGGTTGATGCAATTGGTACCATTGTTGAATAATGTGATTATGGGAAATAATCGGGATATATTTTCATTAAAATATTCTAAGGATAAGCTCTTATTTTATTTCTTAATAATTTGCTTGTCATTAATAATGTTTCAATCTAAAAGATTATATTTTACTTGGTCAATACCAATCTCTCTCTTATCAATATTAGCACTTATATCGTGTATTTGTTATGTTTCTTATTATAAACATATTTATAGATATACTGGATTTGTAAAAATAATATTGGTTCTTCAGGTTGTTACTTTATATGTATATGAATATTTACATGTTGCAGGTTTGTCTTTTTGGTCTTTCTTATGTCATATAATCACAATTGTTCTAGCAGCATTTTTAATTTTTTCTGATGATATATGTAAGGAACGTATTTTACGGGCAATAATCGTTTTAACTCAATTCATTGTTGGTATATCTTTATTGGGTTGGATGTTATATTTGTTGAATGTGCCTTTGCCTCATTATTTTTCTGAAACAGATGCATTTTATTCTCATGAAGTATATTATTTATTCGTAATAAATTATGTAGCCGATAACATTTTTATACCTAGATTTGCGGGGATGTTTTTAGAACCTGGGCATTTAGGTACAATGTGTTGTTTTTTATTACATATTGGAGAATATCGCTTAAAAAATTTTGGCAATATTGTATTGTTGTTAGGGATTATTCTTTCTTTATCATTGGCTGCCTATGGCCTTTTATTTGGTGGATTTTGTATGTACATTTTTACAAGAAGTAAAAAGGGTATTATATATGTATTACTTTTTCTTGCTTTTGTTGCTGGGGTTTGGGGAGTATCTAGTGTATATAATCAAGGTGAAAATTATTTGAATAATAAAATTTTTCTTCGTTTGGTTTTCGAAGATGGTGAGATGGCTGGTTCAAACAGAACAACTAGCATCTTTGATGCTTACTATGAAAGATATTTAAATTCGTCTGAAACATTATTCGGAGTAGGAAGAGAGGCGTATGAAACGAAGGCCGCTACTAATATCGTTAATGGTTGTGCTGGTTATAAACGTTTTTTTTATTTGCGTGGTTGGATTGGTACATTTTTATTATGTGCCTTTTTATTATGCTATTTTTATGTATATCGATCTATAAATTCGTTTCTGTTTGTGGTCTTATTTGTTGTTGCTAATTTAATTCGAGATTATCCATTAAAAGAATATTGGTTTTTTATATTGATTTTAGCATTGCCAGTTTTGAAAAATAAAAAATATCTCCAATGATTTTACATTTATGTTATGATGGTAATTTTATAAATGATATTGTTCCTGCTTTTAAAAAATATTATCCGGGAAGAAATATTTTTCTGGTGAATAAAGAGAAAAATAAATGCAGAATTCTCAAGGATGATTTTACATTTAAATACGTACGTTTTATAGAAAGCAATTATAATATTATTGAAAAAATATGTGTTGATTTTGGTGTGAAGAGTATTATTCTTCATGGTTTGCATTGTAGTAATGTTAATTTGTTGTACTATTTAACAAAAAGAAGGAAGTATGATGTGTATTGGTTTTTTTGGGGATATGAATTGTATATATCATTGGCACAAGAAAATCGATATAATCTGTTGGATGAGCCATTACATTTTTATTCTTATAAGTCTTATATATATCCAGGTAGATATAACATGTTTCTTAGAAGAATTTTGGGAAAAGAAATTATGTCTACAGTTTTAAAAAAAGCATTGCCTATGATTGATTATTTTTGCTTTTGGAATTATGAAGACTATTTGTTGTTGCAAAAGAAATACAAAACAAATATAAAGTTTAAATACTTCACATATCAAGCAAAATATAGAGGTGATGATTTAAATAATATTGTGTCTTTTCAACCGGTAAGTAAGAAAAAGATGATTCTTATAAATCACCAAGCTTCTGTTTCTGCTAATCATTTAACTGTAGTAAATAGAATTGCAAAACTTGATACGTTGAATGAGTATAAGAAATTAGTACCATTATCTTATGGTTTTGATTCTATCCGAAAATTAGTAATTAAAAAATGTAGTAAGGTCTTTCATGAACAATTTATTCCTTTGCTTTCGTATATGCCAAAGGAGGAATATTTTAAACTGATTTGCGATTCATCTGTTGCAATAATAGGGTCGAAAAGGCAAGAAGCTGCAGGAAATATTATTTTTTTATTAAAAAGTGGTGTAAAAGTATTTCTTCGTAATGATAATAATTTATTGGCGTATTACAGGAAAAGAGGGTATATTATATTCTCATTTGAAGATGATTTAAATACATTAAATGATTTATCATCTTTATCGTTTGAAGAGCAAAAATATAATTATCAATGTGCTTGTAAAAATCAAATTTTTTATGATGATTTTATGCCATCGTTAATTGACAAATTCTAATATAATTAAATCACAAAAATGGAAAATATTGCAATTTATGGTTCTGGTGGATTTGGTCAGGAAGTTGCTTGTTTATTAAAGCGTATAAATGAAATTAAGCCTCAATGGAATTTTATTGGTTTTTTTGATGATGTAAAGAAAAAAGGAGATTTAATTTCTCATTTTGGAGTTGTAATAGGAAATGGCGAGGATATTAATAGCTATCCTGAAAAATTGAATTTAGTGATTGCAATAGGGAATCCGGCGGTGATCAGAGATAAAGTCAGTTTAATATGTAATAAAAATATTGTATATCCTAATATAATAGATCCTACTTTAAAGGTGGTTGATAATGAGACATTTAATATTGGAAAAGGAAATGTTATTCAGGGTGCATGTGTGATTTCATGTAATGTTACTATAGGTAATTTTAATGTACTTAATGGATCTGTTGTTCTTGGGCATAATGTTAATATAGGTGATTATAATATGCTTATGCCTACTACCAGAATTTCAGGTAGTGTTCAAATTGGTAACAATAACTTTTTTGGAGTAGGAGCTATTGTTTTACAACGTTTGAAAATAGAGAATAATGTGCGAGTAGGGGCGGGAAGTGTACTTATGTTCTCTCCAAGAAAAGAAGGAGTATATATAGGTAATCCTGCTAAAAAATTTGATTATTGATTAGAGTTTATATAGAATAGAAAAAGGGTTATTGGTTATGTAAGCGTCCAAAAATGACGTCTTGCCCTAAAGTATAAAAATCTCGATCTTCGCTGCTGTAATCAAAAACTCAGTAAATATGTATAGCAGCAGCGATTTTGAGCATTTGTTGTAAGCAGTCAAAAAATGGCTATTAATTGAAATAGATAACTTCGCTGCCAAGCAAAATTTATAGAATTATGTATAGCAGTGAAGATCTTGAAAGGTTTTACTTTCAGTACCAGAGCGAGGCTTTGCCTCATGGAGAATCTCTCCAGTCGTTTTGTATCAAGAACAAAGTTCCTTATAACATTTTCCAAAAATGGTTTAAGGATACTCGCAAAAAAGTAGTTGAAGTTCAAGTTGATGGTGCTCCTGGGCTTACTCATGAGGAAAAAGACAAGACCGGTGATCAACCTAAACCAGTATCAAAAAGTAGTACTGACTATCCTGTCCGCATATGGATAGATATTCGTATCAGTAATGGATTACACTTGTCCCAAAAGAATCTAAGCTACCAGGATTTGGTCCGTATGGTAGAGAAGCTGGAGGGTTTATGCTGAGTGTTACCGGTCTGAATCATTTTTATTATGTCCGTGACTTTACCGATATGCGTTGCAAGCACAGCCGTGTGTTATCTATCATTCGTGAACGGCTTCACAGGGAACCGTGTGATGGGGATGTCTTTATTGTCATGTCTCGAAATCGAAGAATAGTCCGTATGTTTTCATTTGACAATCGTTCATACAGCCTGTTCGAAAAGAAGTTTGTGGCAGGCTATCAGTTCATGAAAGTAGAGCGGAATGGGACAGACACTGTTTATCGTATTGACTGGAAAGATGTGGTTCTGATACTGGAGAATCCGGTAGTTAAAGTATTAAAAATCAGATAATTAATATGCTTGTTTACTTGCGGTTTTGCGATTATTTCAGTACCTTTATGTCTATAAATCAAGGGTTTAAAGATGATCGAACTGCAACATATAATCGACTCAAAAAGGGAGTTGTTGAGTAGGGAAACCTACTCACGGAACCCTATAAATTATAGTGAAGGTATGGCAGACGATCAAAAAGACCGGTTTATTCAGTACTTGGCGGAACAACATCAGGAGGATGAGTTGACCAAGCGGGCGATGGAGCTTGTTTTGGAGGATTTCATGGCTCAGATGAAGGAACTGAAAGAGCAGATGACCTCTATACACTCGAAACAGTCTGATTTGGAAAATCAGTTATCGGAAGAGCGTAAGCTTCGCAAATCGGCAGAACGTAAGGCAAAGTCTCTTCAGGAAAAACTTGATTTTGCCAATCAGGAACATTTTGGCGACAGACGTCAACGGATAAACTCTAAAGCTAAAAAGAGTGCTTCTGACCGACAAAAGGAGAAAGACGATTATGACGGCACGGACGATACACTCCGTACGGATTCTGTAGATAATAACGAATCTCTGAATGAGGCGGCTCTTCCCCGAAAGGAACGTGACCTGAGCAATCGTCCCGACGGATATAAAACGATGGGAGTAGCGGGTGAACCGATAGAGCATCCTTCTGATTTGTCAAAGGTTCCCGGACGTATCATTGAAAGAAGGATGGTACGTGTATTCAGTTTCCGTACTTTCCTTACGGAAGAATGTTTTGAGATGGTTCATTATGCAGAGCCTGGTAAAAAGCCCAAGTGGGGGTATTTCCCCTCTGAAGGTCATCCACAGGTAATAACCAAATTCGAGGGTACTAAAGCCACTCCTGAATTTCTGCAGGCCATAGCCTATGAAGTTTATGTAAAGAATGTGACCTTCGGTCATCTTCACCAATGGCTGACAGATATGGGCATGACCATTTCTAGAAACACCTTGCACAACTGGCTAAAGAAAGGCAAGAAATACCTTGATGAACTAGTTCGTGTATTGAAGTCTGTTGCTTTGGAAAAGGACTCGATTGTGAACTGCGATGAGACCTGGTGTAAAGTGCGCAAATATGACCACTACAAGAAGTGCTATATTTGGGTATTGGTCAACAAGGCTCAGAAAACAGCCATTTTCTTCTATGAGAACGGCTCCCGCGGTCGTGATGTACTTACGGACTTCCTGGGTGATGCGGAATTGAAGAGTATCATGTCCGACGGCTACAATGCTTATGTTTTTATCGGTGATGAGTTGAAATCAGCTCAGTTTAAGGATACTATACATCAGGTCTGTATGTCTCATATGAACAATAAGTTCGTTAAAGCCGCTAATCAAGGAGGCGAAGCGGTAGCCGAATGTTTTTCAAAGCTTTTAAAGTGGTTCTTTTCTAAAGAACATATTTATGATGAAGCCGGTCTTACTCCGGAAGAGAGGCTACGGGAAAGGCAAAGTTTGGAAACGAAAGAACACCTGATAGAATTGCGCAGCCTGTTAGAGAGTGAACTGTCGAAGAATTCAGAATTTAGAAGTCAGTATTATACAGAAGCTCTTAATTACTTGAAGAAGTTTTGGAAGGAACTATTTGCTTTTCTGGGCGATGGAGATCTTCCGATAGACAACAATCTGGCAGAGCGGACCATCCGGAAGCTGACTACTCAACGCAACAATTCACTTCATTATGGCAGTGATGCGGGTGCTGAGATGGCTGCCACTTATCATAGTGTAATAGGAACGGTAAAGCTTCATGGCAGTTCTGTCTGGAACTTCATCGGAACCTTTTTCAAAAATATCTTTAACGGTTACAGAGACTATGTTAACATGGTTCCTGGCAAAATCACTTTGGCTACCAGCCAATGTTAAATTCAAAACTAATTAATTAACAAAACTCGATTTAGGGCACTGAAAAGTGCCCTCTCAAAGGGGTATGCCCTAAATTGAGTGCTTACGACGAACTGTCTCTGGAACTATGATAAAGGGGCTGCCTCAAACGGATTTGGGGTAGCCTTTTTTTGTGTTTTATTTATCTTAAAAAATGTGCTTTGAGTTTGTAATTCTATTCGGATTTTCCTATTTTTGAAGACGTTATAGTTAGACAAATAGAACAAACATTCATGGAGAGAAAAAAAAGTTGCAGGATACTGCACCTGTTTATTTTTGTATTGTTTTTGAGCCATTTGTGCTTTTCGTGTACACGGAAAAATCCTTCTGTAGAGCATGTGGAGATTCAACAGCGTTTTGACAGTGCTTATCATTTTGTAGTTAACAACATGCTAATGTCTTATAGCGAGTTGGACACTTTCCTGGCATTGTGTGACGAAATGATGGCTATCCCTCCTTCCTGTCTGGCACCTCGCCAGCTTCCGGCTTGGGTGCATTCTTTTGCACTTTCTGCTTCCATATATATGAATAGCAATGAATTGAAAAAAGCAATTGTCTGTCTTCAGCGGGGGATAGAGGTTGCCGATTCATTGGGTAACCTGGAGTGTTTGACCCGTGCATCTAATTTGCTTGCATTGATTTATTCCAATTGGAAATTGGAGGATGAGGCGAATATTCTTTTTAATAAGGTGATGGCTTGTTCGGAACAGAGTGATGTGTTGTCGAGGGCAAATGCATATTTGGCAAAGTCCATGCACATGGTATATACGGAGAAATATGATTCTGCTTCTTATTATATGTCATTGATTGACCGGTTACAGCTGAAGGAAGAGGATATGTTGTCAGGTTCTTATCGTTCCGTACAGTATCTTACCCGTCTGCTCAAAGGCTGGTATTTAACCGAAACGCCCGACTCTTTAGACCGCGCTATCGGTATATTGCAGGGCTTGTATGATGAATATCATCCGGTGAGAGAAAGTGCGGTTTCCTTTGAAACCGTCTGTTTCAGGTTGGGAAGGGCTTACGATTTGGCAGGCGACGAAGATAAGGCGGCACGCTATTACAATGAATCGAAGGATATGATTATTGCCCAACCTGTTACTTATCAATTGTTTGAAGTGGCCAATCCCTTGATGGATACTTATCTGAGGAAAAACGATAAAGCGCATGTCGTGGAATTCATGCCTGTTTGGAAACATATTTGTGAACAATATTACGATTATCGAATGAATGGAATGCTGGCTTATTATTCGGTGAAGTTGGACGTGGCGGGTAAGGAGAAACAGATTATTCAGGCTGAAGATTTGCTGGTGAAACGTAGGATGGAAGTCGTTATTCTGACTTTGACTGTAGTGCTGTTGTTGATATTGGTGGCGGGAGGCATTGTTTACTGGCGGAATAAGAAACGCCAGATCCGTATGCTTTTTGAGGCATTGATGAGACGGTATATTGAATGGCGCGAAATAAACCTGTATCTGGCTGCTAACCAAAATACTCCTTTGTTCTCGATAAAGCCGGATGCCGGTGATTCCGGTAAGGAAGAATCCGAAGATTCCTCTTCCGGAGAGATGAAAGATGATGATTTTTATCGCGAACTGTACTATCGTGTACTGGTTGTGATGGAGAAGGAGCGTCCGTTTCTTAATCCGGATCTGAATATGCCATTGCTTGCCAAGGCTGTTGTGACTAACCGTACTTATCTTTCGACGGCCATAAACCGGATGACAGGTAGCAGTTTCAGTACGTGGCTGGCAGAATACAGGGTGAATTATGTAATCCGGCAGATGGAAAACGGTGGTTTTGACAGTATGGATGACCTGTATGAGCAGGCTGGATTCGGATCGAAAACTTCATTTTACAGACAGTTCAAACAGGTAACGGGGCTTACCCCCAAACAGTTTATCAAGCGTAGGATGTTTTAGTTTTCAGGTCGTTCTGTTGGGACGATTTTTTTGTCTTTTGTGCAGAGGTGCAATGAGGGGTGGCAAAGCAAAAGCCTCTTGGATAGTGGCACTTCGTTTTGATACACCTTCACATGCGGTTGTTCGTAGGATATAATATCCGCTTGGTGATGGTTCTTGTGATGGGGGTTGGTTTCATATCGTATATAAAAAGTTTCAAAAGATACATTTTGTATTTAGGCGTTTCCCCTTTTCGTAAGGTTGTCCAATCTTGTATCGTGTGCATGTATGGCGCAGTAAGGCGTTGCTGCTTAGTATCTTGTGGGTTTGAGCCGGATGGCTTTCGTGTAGCATGCTGATTTTTTTGTTTTTTTGGTACAGCGAATTTGTGGGTATGAAACCGTGTCGCGCGGGGTGTGTTTTTAACTTTGCTCTGTCCAAAGGCCGGTGAACGCTTGGCGAAGTGATAGTTTGGTGAGGGTGACATACTGAAACCATCGATACCAACAAAACGAACAATTGCAAGATTGGCATGTGTAGATATTCCTTTATATTGATTTTATTTTTGTGTGTGGCTACCGTATTTGCAACACGGTTGTCGGCACAGGAAGTGGCCGTGAAGTCCAACACTTTGTTCTGGCTGACTGCCAGTCCCAATTTGGGATTGGAGTTGGCGGTTGGGAACAAGGTGTCTGTGGAACTTGCTGCCGCCTACAACCCGTGGACTTTCAAGGGTGACAGGAAAATGCGTTTTTGGTTGGTGCAGCCTGAAATGAAGTACTGGTTTTGTGAAAAGTTTGAAGGCCATTTCATCGGATTACACCTGCATGGGGCGCAATATTTCGGCGGATTTGGAAGCAAGCGTTACGATGGTTATTTGGCCGGCGGTGGAACCACTTACGGTTACGACTGGATACTTTCTCCACATTGGAATCTGGAAGCTGCCATTGGTCTGGGGTATGCCCATCTTTGGTTTGACAAGAGCCCGCGCATTTATTGCGAAAAGTGCAAAACAAGCGAAAGACTCAATTATTTAGGCCCTACTAAGGCGGCTGTTTCATTGATTTATGTTTTCTAAAAAAGGTAGCGCATGAAGAAATATATTCTATGTATCATTGTATGGCCGCTCGTTACCTTCTTCTTGGCGGGTTGTGCTTCAGGCAAAAAAGCCGTGAAACGGATTTCTGTCACGCCCGACTCCTGTGTCTTGCTTCCTGATACCGCCGGAAATGTTGTACTGGAAACCGCCTTCCAAATTCCCGGACACTATATTTCCAAACGCAGCCGGCTGGTGATTGTTCCGCAGCTGCTTGTCAACGGGGAGGTGCGGAAGGAACTGGCACCGCTGGTGGTAGACGCTCCCATCTACGAAAAGAAGATGGAGCGCAAAAAGGTGATTGACGGCTACCAGGACCCATACCGGTCAGGCCGGTGGATGGCAAAGAATTTTTCCCGTCCTTTTGAGCTGCCTTACCGGGAGGCGTTTGCCATACCCGAAGATTTGGAGACCGGACGGATACGTGCCGTTGTAAGCAGTGACGGATGCGGCGAATGTACAGGTATCGATACGGTGGAAGTCGCTTCCATAAGCAGTTTGGCTACACTGATCAATACCAAGGAGGCGTTTGACCTGGCTTGGATTGAACCGGAGTTTGTCATCCGTCCCAAAATGCGGGAAGGAAGGGGCGAAGCCTTATTGCAATTTGTCATCAACCGCCACGATATTAATCTGGAGTTGGGCAACAACCGCCGTGAATTGGAGCAGATGATTGCGGCTTTGCGTCCAGTCCTGGCTGATACGTTGGCCACAATCAAGGATATTCATATCTATGGTATGGCATCGGCCGACGGCCCGTATGTATTTAATACTACCCTGGCCCGTAATCGTGCAGCTTCGGCCAGACGCTGGCTGGTGGACGAGCTGGACATACGGCCGGATATCCGGCGGCTTATTGCCGTGGGGTCGCGTCCCGAGGGCTGGTGGCCGGTTTACCAGGCCATGTTGGCTGACGGGCATCCTGATTCGCTGGCTGTAAAAGACATCCTGCTCCGCTATACCGAGGGTAACGACGACGTGCAGGAGCGATACATACGCCGCCTGTCTTGCTGGCCCGACATACGGAGCAAGTACTTGCAGAAAGACCGTAAGGTGGAATATACATACACTTATACCTTGCGCAACTTTGTTACAGACAGTGAACTGCAAACCATGTACCTTGCACGCCCCGATGCGTTCAATGAAGACGAACTGTTGCGGGTGGCTTCGCTGGCTGCTTCGGACAGCAGCAAGATAGAGGTTTACCGCACGCTGATGAACTATTTCCCCCAGTCTCAGGTATCGGCAAACAACCTGGCCGTACTTTACCTGCGCAATGGGCGGGAAGCAGAAGCCAGGCGGACGCTCAACCGGTTGAAGGAATTTTCACCGGAGGTGCTCAATACACTGGCTGCGAGCTATGTCTATGCGGGCGATTACGAACGGGCGGTGGAATTGTTGCAGGATGTGGAGTTGCCCCAGGCGCGCTACAACCTGGGGCTGCTGAAGGCACGGCAACGGAAGCTGAACGAGGCTTACCGCCTGCTGAAGGACTATCGTGACGTGAACAGTGCCATCATGGCCCTGAGCGTGGCGCGTAATGAAGAAGCTAAAGACATCATGGACGGAGTGGAAGACAATACTCCGTTGGCGGCATACGTCCGTGCGCTTGTTGCGGCACGCCTGTACGACGATGCCGGTTTTTATCGTGGCATGACCGAAGCCTGTCGCGAAGAAAGCCTGCGCAGGCGGGCCATGGACGAACCGGACTTTGCCCGCTATCGCAACGACGAGGCTTTCCGGAAAATGGTGGAATCAGAATAGGACACATTGGGTAGAATAATGAGAAATATGACGATATATGATCCTGTGTGGCTGTTGGCTGCAACGCTTGTCCTGCTGGCATCGTGCATACGCGATGACATACAGCCGTGCCCGCCGTTGCAAGTGATGATTGATATACAGGACAAGAATTACAGCAACATTGATTTTGTAGAGCAACAGACGGGGCTGGAGCACCGCATCGACGAAACCATGAGTTTCCGAAGCTACATCCAAAAGCTGTTCTATGCTCTTTACGACCTCGAGACCGGAGAAATAGTCATGGTGCGCCATCTGCACGAGGTGACCGGCGATGCGGCAATGGCCACCGTCTATCTGCCGGAAGACCTTCCCTTCGGCCGCTACGGGCTGATGGTATGGGGCAACATCAACAGCGAAGAAGGAATCCTGGCCGACGGCCGTTTTGATACCTACGACCTGCATACGGGCAGTGTCGAGGGCTACGACGTCTACATGACGGCCGATGAACTGCTCTATGACGAATGGCACTACGAGTATGTCGTAAAGCTGAAGCGTCTGAAAGGCAAGCTCATTATACAGGCCGAGGGCTTCCCCGACGGAATTGGATGGTCGCAAAAGGTCGTTTCCAATGTGATGGGAAACGTGGATTATGAACTGCACTATTCGGAATCGGAGGATGTTGTCACCGAAAGGACATGGGGCAGAACGTCGTCTTATGTGAGCTACACCTACATTGCCCCGTCGGCATCGGAGAGCGGGAGCAATGTCGAGGCACATCTGTACGACAGCCCTGATATGGAGGAGGCTGTCATAGCGTTGCAACCGGTGACGGTAACCTTCAGCCGGAACGAGATTACCGTCCTGCGCTATGTGTACGATGCCGATACGGGCACGACAGACGCTTTCATCCTGTTGGACGATGGTTGGAATGAGATAATCAATCTTGAAAATTAGAGCATAAACAAACCCCGGATCTATGTAATAAAAAATGTTTCACTTAAATTGTTTGAGTATGAAAGTCAATATCTTAAAACCTGCTGCCCTCGTTGCAATGATGGCGTTGGCAGCTTGTACGAATGAAGTGATTGAATCTTCGGGTAACAACGACCTGACTCTCGGCCAGGGAGAAGATATCATCCGAATCTCGCTGTCGAATACGACAAGTACCCGTGCCGCACGGCCCATCGGCTCTTCAGAAGCACTGAACAACGTGAACCGGATTGCCTTCAAGTTCCTGAAAGATGGAACGACGGAAAACGGGGATATAACACTTGAGGGCGTTATCAATGAGACGAGTGGAGAGACGGTTTCCGGCTATACGGTAGACGGTAATGTCTTGAAGCTGCCTTCGACTTATAGTGATAAAATCTGTGTGAAGTTCAGCGGCATGACCGAAGGTGTTTACAGGATCATAGCTTATGGTTACAATTACACGAGCGGGACAGGCGATTCCGATGCTTTCCCATATGAATCATCCATGACTCTGGTGGGAGCAAGCAATAAGTACTATTATCAGGTTTCAGGTGTAACCTCGGTGCAGGAGATTTTTGCCGGTTGCAACAGCGGCGAATTTGTAGGTGTCAATCAGTTTGGTAAATTCGAGACTGTGCCTGAGATTGTATTGACACGTCAGGTGGCCGGTCTGATGGCTTATTTCAAGGAAGCTCCGGTTTTTGTAAACAACACGAAAGTGGAAAAGGTCACAGTGTCGGGTAAAGCAGAAGTAACTGGATTTTATTTGCCGGCTTCGTTGCTGGATAATTCTGTTTACAACGGTATCAATACTGATGGGTGGAACGGTTCGGTGTGGGTAAACTATCTGACCTTCGACATGAAGAAGGCCTCGAACTATAACAGTGCATACCTTGTTTCAGGAGATTACTATAAATTCAGTGATTCGTATATCCTGGCTGAGGGAATGGCAGAAATATCGGGGTTGGCTTGCGAAAAAAAACACGCTGTTTGGCAGTTGTTTCCTACTGGCTTATCCCAGTCATTATGATTCAGGAGTAAAGGAGCCCAAATGCGCCACACTCAACATTTGCTATTGGGATGCGGACGAACACCTGATTCTCAGCGTGCCTTTGAGAAGCGGCGGTGATAAAGATGATCAACTGACTGCTTCAAGCTATCAGTATGATATAAAATGTAATAACTTCTATTCAATTGGGACGAAAAAAACCGTAGATAATTCAGATGATAATGATAACCCGATCAGCATAGACGAATCAACCGGATACGATTACGCCAATGTAAGCATCACTTCAGATTGGTCGGATGTTCACGACCTCGTTAACTGACCGTGACAGGTTAGGTGATGTGAATCGCATTTCAGATAAACCACCGTGAGGTGTCTTTTCCCGCGCAGGTTTGGCGAAGCTTGGCGGGACAATATTTGTTTTGTTTGTAAAAGAGGCTGTATCCATGCGAAAATCTGATTTTCGCATACTGATACAGCCTCTTTTTTTATTTTGTGCTCAAATACATAAATTGAGTTCATTATGAATCAGAAGAAAAAGAATTTGACCGACTACATGGCTGCACTGGTGGTGCAGCTGGAACGTGAAGAGCGCATGGGCACGGCGCATGTTTATCGCAGTACATTGAACCGAGTACTCGATTTTACGAAAGGTGTTCCGCTTGCCTTTGACAAAGTGACTCCGCTGTGGTTGAAGAGTTTTCAGAACTACCTGATCAAAAGGAGGCTGCATTGGAATTCCATTTCCACCTACATGCGCATGCTGCGTGCCGTCTATTTCAGGGCTGTCGATGCCGGGCAGGCGCCTTACCGTCCGCGGCTTTTCAAGGGAGTATATACCGGAACGCGGGTCACGGTGAAACGGGCGCTCGACGAACAGGTGTGGCGTCGCATGGAAGAAACCTGCCCGGGGGTGGAACATGAGGTCGACCGGGCGCGTATGCTGTTTTTGCTGCTGTTTATGTTGCGTGGCATTCCCTTTGTCGATATTGCCTATCTCAGGCGTTGCGACTTGCAGGGCGATGTGATTATGTATCGCCGGCGCAAAACGGGAACCTGGATTACGGTAAGGGTAGAACCGAAAGCCATGTCGCTGATAGAGAAACTGAAGAATCCCGATGAATCTTCTCTTTATTTATTCCCTTTTCTGAGCCAGACGGGGGCAGGGGCTTACCGGCAATATCAGAATGCCTTGCGTAATTTTAATGCCTGCCTGAACCGGCTGAGGCTTGCGGCTGGAATTTCACAGCCTTTGAGCAGTTACTGTGCCCGCCATAGCTGGGCCACCATTGCCAATTACCGGAATTACCAGCAGGAACTGATTTGCAATGCGATGGGGCATTCGTCCGTAAAGGTTACCGAAACCTATTTTAAGCAACATACCGAAGAACAGATAGGGACGATGAACAAGGAGATTCTGGCACATGTTTTTGCCTCTTGACATGCTTTGCAAAA
>Ga0192244_10285_pt1 | contig 20653 bp, 19 predicted proteins | sample Koala_Koa27_L3_FD_131234 | JGI IMG/M metagenome (GOLD analysis project Ga0192244, IMG submission 131234) | Enriched cells from koala feces incubated with labeled cellulose particles, San Francisco Zoo, California, United States - Koala_Koa2-7_L3 ... | reverse complement strand
ACGCTGCTTCTGCCCGCCGGACAGCTTGTTCGGGGAATGATGCCGGTATTCCGTCATATCGGCCGCTGCCAGGCTCTCCTCCACACGGGCGACAATCTCCTCCGTCGGGACTCCGATATTCTCCGGTCCGAAGGCCACGTCCTCCTCCACGACACCGGCCACAATCTGATTATCGGGATTCTGAAAAATCATCCCGGCGGATTGACGGATATTCCAGGTTTCTTCCTCATCCTCCACGTTTTTTCCATCCACAAAAAGAGTTCCCTCCGTGGGGGAGAGAAGTACATTCAGATGCTTGGCAAAGGTGGATTTACCGGATCCGTTGTGGCCGAGGACAGCAATAAACTGCCCCGGCTCCACCTCAAGGTCGATCCCGTTAAGCGCCGGGATCTCGCCGATGGCCCGGCCCTCCTCATCCCTTCGCACAAAATGATGTTTTAAATTCTTTGCTGTGATAAAAGACATATGTTCTGATTCCTGTCTGTTGACGATACTTTAGTTTATGCGTGAAAGCCGTCCGATATCCGGACAGCCGCCTGTCTGTTGACAACACTTTCACTGTATGTATGAATCATATTTTGTCAGATGTCCGGTCAGCTGCATCTGGGAAAAATCATTCTGACGCAGCGCCTCATACAGAACAATCGACACGGAATTGGCCAGATTCAGAGAGCGAATCTCACCCAGCATCGGAATCCGCACGCAACGGTCACGGTTATATGCCAGAATCTCCTCCGGGATACCGGCACTCTCCCTGCCGAACATAATATAGCAGTCCTCCTCGTAACGGACATCCGTGTAAACCCGCTGTCCCTTCGTCGTTGCCATATAGATAACCGCTCCCGGATTCCGTTCCAGAAAATCATCATAATTAATGTATGTCGTCACATCCAGATCCTGCCAGTAATCCATACCGGCCCGCTTCAGCGCCTTTTCCGTCAGACGGAAGCCCAGAGGCTCGATCAGATGCAGGCGCGTGCCTGTCGCTACACAGGTTCTTCCGATATTCCCGGTATTTGAAGGGATCTCCGGTTCGTATAATACGATATTCAATTTCGCCATATTTTATATCCTGTCTTAACCGCGCAGCAGACTTCCCTGCTGTGTCTGCGGTTTCATGCTGTCTGCTATCGATTCTCCTCACGCAGTTTTTGAACAAATCTCTCCAGACGATCCAGCGCCTCCTTCAGCGCATCCAGCGAATAGGCATAGGAAATCCGCAGAAATCCCTCGCCGCACGCACCGAATGCCGTGCCCGGAACGACGGCCACCTTCTCCTCATCCAGAAAACGCATCGCAAACTCCTCGGAAGTCATGCCGAACTCCTGTATGCTCGGGAAAATATAAAATGCCCCGTAAGGTTCAAAGCAGCTCAGTCCCATCTCTTTAAAATGATGCACCAGGTAACGCCGCCTCCCATTATAGGCTTCCCGCATCATGGCCACATCGTCATCACCGTTTCTCAGCGCCTCCACCGCCGCGTACTGGCTGGTTGTAGGCGCACACATGATGGCAAACTGATGAATCTTAATCATCTCACGTATGATCACTGCCGGACCGCACGCATAACCCAGACGCCATCCGGTCATGGCAAACGCCTTGGAAAAGCCATTAATATAGATCGTTCTGTCGCGCATGCCGGGCATGGAAGCAATCGAGATATGTCCCGCCTCCGTATAAGTCAGCTCCGCATATATCTCATCTGTAAGTACAAAGAGATCATTTTCTACGATCACATCCAGAATACTCTCCAGATCCTTCTTCTCCATAACCGCACCGGTCGGATTATTCGGGAACGGCATAACCAGAATCTTTGTACGCGGCGTGATCGCCGCTTCCAGTTCCGGCCGCGTCAGCCGAAACTGATTTTCCTCTTTCAACTCAATCGGAACCGGAACACCTCCGGCCAGCCTGACACAGGGCAGATAAGAAACATAACTCGGCTGCGGAATCAATACTTCATCTCCCGGATCCAGCATTGCGTGGAAAGCCAGATCGATTGCTTCGCTTCCGCCCACGGTAACCAGCGTCTCCGTATTATAGTCGTAATGCAGATCGTATTTTCTCGCCAGATATTTCGTGATCTCTGTTTTTAATTCTTTCAGTCCCGCATTGGAAGTATAGAACGTCCTTCCCTTCTCCAGAGAATAAATACCTTCATCGCGGATATGCCAGGGCGTATCAAAATCCGGCTCACCCACGCCGAGGGAAATAGCATCCTTCATCTCACTGACAATATCAAAAAACTTACGGATACCGGACGGCTCTATTTCGGTAATTACTTTTGATAAGGGATTTCTCATGGTGTCATCAGCATCCTTTCGTCTTTGGCCTTCTCAGCCATGATCGTACCGTGGTCCTTATATTTTTTCAGAATAAAGTTTGTCCTCGTACTCAGAACGGAATCCAGCATCGACAGCTTGTCAGAAACAAACTGCGCAGCCTCCCGCAGGGTCTTCCCCTCGATCGTGACCAGCAGATCGTAGCTGCCCGATATCAGATATACCGCATTCACTTCCGGATACTTATAAACGCGCTCGGCGATCTCATCAAAACCGCGGCCTCTCTGCGGCGTTGCACTGACCTCGATCAACGCAGTCACCTTTTCAATGGAAGTCTTGTCCCAGTCGATCAGCGTATGGTAACCGCAGATCACATGCTCCTCCTCCATAGCCTTCAGTTCATTCGCCACATCGATTTCTTCCTCACCCAGAATGATCGCCAGCTCGCTGACGCCGATGCGGCTGTTTTTCTCAATAAAAGCCAGTATTTTCTCTCTCATATATAACGCCTCCTGCTTTCTATAGTAAGTGGGCCGGACTGCCCGCACAGACACTGCCGTCAAATCATCTTATGAATCTCATCCGGACCGGGCCGTTCCAGGAAACGACGTTCCCCATCATTTATGATCACCCGGTCATTTCCCGGCATGGCTTTACCGATCACTGCGGAAGGAATCCCCGCAGCCACCAGTTCCCGCGCCAGCGAATCACCGTCCGGCGCAGCCATCAGCATGCTCCCGCCCGATACCAGCTGATAAGGATTGATATCAAAGAAATTACATATCTCAATCGTTTCCTGACGAACCGGTATCTTCTTCAGATCTATTTCAAGACCGACGCCGGAGCATTCCGCCATTTCCCACAGCGCGCCGAAAATTCCGCCTTCCGACACATCATGCATCGCCGTCACGCCATGCTCTGCTGCCAGCGCCGCCTCCGGCAATACCGAAATGTAACGGTCAAATGCCGCCGTGTCAGCCACCATATAGGATGGATAACGCTGCCGCAGTTCCTGTTCTCTCCGACGCGCGATCCGGGCGGTTCCTTCCAGTCCGATCCATTTTGTGACCAGAATATCCTCTCCGGGCTGTACCTTTCCCGGAAAAACCATCTGATCTTCGCACACTTTGCCTATACCGCTTACTGAAATCACCGGTCGGTTCACTGCCGGTGTGATCTCCGTATGTCCGCCCAGAATCTGTATGCCAATCTGCTCACATTCCGACTCTGTCAGCTGAACCATCCTGCGCATGTCCGCTTCCTCCGTGTCAGAAGGAAGAAGAGCCGTCAACAGCAAGCCGACCGGCTGCGCTCCCGAACAGGCCAGATCATTACAAACTGCGTGAACCACGCGCTTCGCATCCGCATCCTCCGTCCATATGACGGGATCCGTGCTGAATACTGCCGCCTCATAGCCATTCATTCTGACAGCGGCACAGTCCGCACCAGCGCCGATCAGCACATCATCCCTCTCCGTATGAAACTGTCTGAGGACAGATCTTTTTAATATATTTTCCGGCAGTTTTCCGTTTTTCATCTGTCTGACACCTCATCTGTATATCCGATATGTCCGGCTGTTCTCCCGCTGCGGGGTTCACATTGCCACTGTATACAATGATGTTGGGGGCAAAAACATTTGCCCCCTTATGATACTACGGATTGCAGCTTTGCATAAGTTCGATTACTGCTGCTCCGCAGCCGTATCCTGTGCAGTATCTGTCCCGCTATCCGCAGCTGCAGCGGAATCCTCTGCCGCTGTCTCTTCAGTCTCTGATCCGGACGCCTCAGTCCCGGACGTCTCGGTCTCCGCTGTTTCCTCCTCTGTCACTGCAGCTTCCGCCTCCGCCGCGGCCTGAAGCGCCGCATCATTCCACTGTGCAGTGGCTGCCTGAATCGTCGCCAGATCTCCGGTCGCAATCGCCGCATTCATCGCCGCCGTCGCTTCAGCGCTGGATGAAGCCGTTCCCACCTCATAGATCGTCGGTGACATCTGATATGTCGTATTATTAAATACCTCACGGCTTTCCTCTACGCCATCCACCGTCACAATCTTCCATAAACGGGCTGTCTTTCCGGTATGAGAACTCTGCACTTTCGTAATCGAGCCGATCGCCGCACTGGAAGCCCTGAACTGTACGGTAGCCTCCGTCGTTCCTGTCGTCTCGCTCTCAAAGGTAATCTCTCGATTTGACGCCCGCGTCTCCTCTCCGTATATCGTAAACCGAATGGTAGCGCCATCTGCCGCCCCCTCAATATAAATCGGGGAATCCGTATTATTTACAAACTTTAAATCCTTATACGTGCCCGCAATCGCCGCATCAGTGGAAGGATCCACATATGAAACGAGCATAGAATGTCCATATCGTTCGGTAACCTCCAGTTCTGCCCGGATCACAGCATTGTACAGCGTAGTAGACACCTGACAAATACCTCCGCCGTAGGTTTCCACCGTTGTACCGTTCTCATAGGATCCCGCCAAAGCATATCCGTTCTCCTCGGAAAACGGGCTGACCGCCTCGTAAACAGAAAAAGTCTCCCCCGGATAAATCACACTGCCGTTGATCTTACTGCAGCCGTTTTTTACATTCGTCTTGCGGCCGCTGGCAGAAGAGGAATAATTCGTGCTGTATGTCCCCAGCACATCCTGCACCTTTGACAGTTCCTCCTCGGTACCCTGCGGCTCCGTCACTTCAACAGCCAGTTCTATATCGGCCTGCTCCTGCCATCCGTCCGAGAAATAATCCACAATCAGCGTCACGGATGCATCCACATCAACCGCCAGACCGTTCTGACCTTCGACGATCACAAACTCCCCGTTCTCACGGGTCAATCCGTAATCGACTGCTTCCTGATTCATCTCGTCAACATGTTCCTCCAGAAACGTCTCTATCTGATCCTCATCCGCCGTCAATGTAAGAGGAAGAATCCTATCCTCATACTCCAGATCCTTCTGTTCCTTATATCGTCTGACCAGATTCCCGGTCTGTCCGTACTGAAGTGCCTCCTGCAGAGAAGCATCCACATCCTCCGTAAACCCGAGTTCTTCCAGTGTGGTCTCAATAGAGTTCTCATCCGCCGTCAGCGTAACCGTCTCCTGCGAAATCTCCTCCACATAATCGCTGACTGCCTCTTCGGCCTCATCAATCGTCATGCCACCCACCGATACGCTGCCGATATAAATACCCTCCGGAATGGTGTCAGTATCTGTATCCCCCGCCTGAGCACTTATTGAACTGTAACCGGCTATCGCGATCAGGGCAGCCGAAATCACCGGTATCGCTTTGATCCATTTCTTCATTATATACAGCCACCTTTCTCAGACTGACGCAGCCACCACCATAGACAACACCAGAGCCGCCACGATCAAAATCGCGATGATGGCAGTTAATATCCTTTTTTTCTTCGTATTTTTATACATGCAGCCTTTCCTCCTGTTACTGAACTCGCCCATATTTCACATATATTTCATTGATCATACGGGAGGCTTCACTCCTTGTCATATTTTCCACATCTACATGATTCTCTATTCTATGATAAATGAGTAAATGATTCAAGTCTCTTTTTTGAACAGGCGTGATCTTCCCCTGCTTTTTTACCCGATACCGTAGCGGCTTCGCGGCAAACAGATCCGCCTGCTCCTGACCGTAACTCTCCCGCATCAGGAAAAACAACAGACAGGCAGCCTTCGCGTCATCTAACGCGCGGTGACACCTGTCTCGTTGAATATGGAAAAAGTCGCAGAGAGAATCCAGAGACTTGCGCTCCGGCTCTGCCAGAACCTTTCGTGCGATTTTTAACGTATCGATACCATCCCGTTCAAACGGCAGATCACAATTAACAGCCGCCTGTTTCAGAAAGCTGTAGTCAAACATCAGATTATGCCCAAGCAGGGGCAGTTCCCCGGCGAAAGACAGAAACGCCCGGACCGCCTCCTCCGCGTCAGGAGCGTCCCGTACCATCTCATCCGTGATGCCGGTAAGCCGTACAATGGCCTCGTCCAGACCGCGATGCGGATTTACCAGCGTCTGAAATGTATCCGTCACTCTGCCGTTTTCCGTTTTCACCGCGCCGATCTCCAGAATATGATCTGTTTTTACTTTCAAGCCGGTCATCTCCAGATCGACCGCAACAAATGCATCCATATTTCACTCCCTGCCGCTACTCTGTACTGTCTATATCCCGCAGTACATTCTTTAATTCTATCATTTTGTCACGCAAATCCGCAGCCGCCTCGAAATTCAGCTCCGCGGCTGCCTTCTCCATTTTCTTTGTCACATCTTTGATCAGCTTCTCAAGTTCCTTTTTACTCATGGACTCCGGATCGACCGTAAACTCCATCTCCTCCTTCGCCACTTTCTTCGATATGCTGATCAGATCGCGAACAGATTTCTGTATCGTCTGCGGCGTAATACCGTGTGCTTCATTATATGCCTGCTGGAGTTTCCGGCGTCGCTCCGTCTCCTCAATCGCTACGCGCATCGAATCCGTCACGGTATCAGCATACATAATCACATGGCCGTCGCTGTTTCGCGCTGCCCTGCCGATCGTCTGGATCAGAGATGTCTCCGACCGGAGAAAGCCTTCCTTGTCCGCATCCAGAATCGCAACCAGCGTAATCTCCGGAATGTCCAAACCCTCACGCAGCAGATTAATGCCCACCAGAACATCAAACACATCCAGCCTGAGGTCGCGGATAATCTCCGCCCGCTCCAACGTGTCTATGTCGGAATGAAGGTATTTCACGCGGATGCCGACTTCTTTCATATAATCTGTCAGATCCTCCGCCATCCGCTTCGTAAGAGTCGTAATAAGAACCTTATGCCCTTCGGCAGTTTCCTGATTCACCTCGGCGATCAGATCATCAATCTGTCCCTCCACCGGCCGAACGTCAATCTTCGGATCGAGAAGCCCGGTCGGCCGGATGATCTGCTCCGCGCGCAGCAGCTCATGCTCATCCTCATAAACATTCGGCGTAGCGGAGACAAACAGCATCTGATCGATATGGCTTTCAAATTCTTCAAAATTTAACGGCCGGTTGTCTAATGCCGACGGCAGACGAAAGCCATAGTTCACCAGCGTCGTCTTTCTGGAACGATCACCGGCGTACATACCTCTGACCTGCGGGATGGTAATATGAGACTCATCCACAATGATCAGAAACTCCTCCGGGAAATAATCCAGCAGAGTATAAGGGGGAACACCCGGCTCCAACCCGGAAAGATGGCGGGAATAATTCTCAATCCCGCTGCAAAAACCGGTCTCCCTCAACATCTCCACATCAAAATTCGTGCGCTCTGCTATACGCTGCGCCTCAATCAGCTTATCCTCTCCCTTAAAAAACCGGACACGCTCTTCCATCTCCTTTTCAATCTCCGCCGCCGCCCGGTTAATTTTCTCCTGCGGCACTACATAATGAGAAGCCGGAAAAATTGCGCAGTGCTCCAGTCTGGCTTTGATCTCACCGGTCAGAACATCCATCTCCGTGATGCGGTCGATCTCATCGCCGAAAAACTCTACCCTCACGGCTGTCTCGCCGTAATCCGCCGGAAAAATCTCCAGCGTGTCGCCGCAGACACGGAAGGTACCGCGGTGAAAATCCATGTCATTCCGGTCATACTGCATATCGATCAGCTGCCGGATCACCTCATCCCGATCCTTCTCCATGCCGGGGCGAAGAGAAACAATCATATTCTGATAATCACTCGGGCTGCCGATGCCGTAAATGCAGGAGACCGATGCAACAATGATAACATCTTTCCGCTCGGATAAGGCAGCCGTGGCAGAAAGACGCAATTTATCAATCTCATCGTTGATGGAAGAATCCTTCGCGATGTAGGTATCCGTGGAAGGGACATAGGCCTCCGGTTGGTAATAGTCGTAATAGGACACAAAATACTCCACCGCATTCTCAGGGAAAAATTCTTTCATCTCACCATACAGTTGGGCAGCAAGGGTTTTATTGTGCGAAATTACCAAAGTCGGCTTATTTAAGGCTTCGATGACGTTCGCCATCGTGAAGGTCTTTCCGGAACCCGTAACACCAAGCAAAGTCTGGAATTGGTTGCCTTCTTGGAAGCCTTTGACCAGGTCGGCGATGGCCTGCGGCTGATCGCCGGTGGGCTCGTATGGCTTGTGCAATTTGAACAACATTGCTGTTTTTCTCCTCCTGGGTGACCCTAAATAAAAGTCACCTAACATGAAATAGGAAACGATACTTATTGAAACTTAAAATTTGATAATTTCATCCTAAAACCGCACACAAAAGCCTGCTGTAACGGACTATGATGCTTTTTTCTTCAAATAATGAAACTTATTGAAACTTAAATCATGCCCATGCAGGAATATACTTCATGTATCTTGGCGCGGTACTGGGATCTAACGGCTTTATCAACCCCGCCGTTATTGTATCTTTAATGATCCTAGATGCCTTTACCTTGTCTTTATCACCCAAATCGAACAGCTCTCTTATATCAGAGTTGCCAATAGAGCGAAATTCCACATAAGCTAAACATGCCTGCATATAGCATGTTCGGATTCGATCCTCTTTGGTAATCATATCAAACGGCATTTTGGAAAACATAACTGTTTTGGTAAATTGGTTACTTTGATTGATTATCATCGGTGCAAGCAGTTTATTGTTTCCGGTAGAACGGATCACTTTATCGTAACCGCTCCCACGTTCCTCACAGATGCCGCATTTGTGCATGAAACCTGCCATATTCTCATTCCTTGAAACCGGGACTGTATCAACCATTCGGTTAACATCTACCAGTGGTGCACCTGTGTTGGAAAATTCAATTCGATTACTGAAAATTTCCACCATCGGACTTGTCCCGCGTTGTTCCAGTGATTGGTGAATCATTATATTTGCAAGCAATTCACGAATTGCTATTTCCGGGAAAGCATATACAGAATGACGTACTGATCCCTCAATCACCTCTTCCTGCGGTATTACTGCCATAATATATTGCACAATTTCTTCATGTGAAAATGCGTATCCCGAGATAAATTCTTTCTCGCTGATTCCATCCATGCGATCGGTATTTTTGTATCGTATAACCCGGACTGCCCGTTTGATCAGTAATTCAAAATCTTTGATATTTTTTCCTATCATCAATACGCCAAGATTGGTGATATCATAATTGCCGCCATCATTTTTTCTCAAAAATTTCTCATGACAAAAATCTCCCACGATATTATCGCGATTTCTTGGAACCGGTAGCTGCATGGCATCATAATACTTTGAAAAATCCAACAAGCGTATCACATCATCTTCAGATACGTTATGTTTTGCTATGCGAAGTTCAAAAATAGTAGTATCGAACCTTTTCCAAAGTTCCTGTTCTTTCTCCGGATAGTCGACAAGCGGTTTTAGGTTGCTGCCAATGCGAATCATGGCGGAGGATCCATATTTGACAGGCTCTTTTTCCGCACAGGGGATCTCAAGCAACGTAACTTTTTTATCATTTTCAATGGGCACATCATAAAAAGAGAAATTGATTTTGGGATTAATCATTCTTGCGAGCCATGCTTCCAGTTCTTCGTTTCCTTTGCGAACCTTCCGATACTCAAAATCTGTTCCAACAATCTGATGGGTATCATCTGTAACACCCCAGACAATATACGCATTGGGGCGTTCACATAAAGCAGCCGCATTGCTTAATCCCGAAATATATCTTGCTATTCTCTCAGGATCTTTATTATTACATTTAAATTCTACCCACTCAGCTTCGGCAGGGAGTTTAACGAGTTCTCTCACAACACTTCGCAGATATTCTTCTGTTCTTGCAGACATCTGTTACCCTTCTTTCCATATTTCTATTTTTATCGTCTCTTTTTCAAGGCACAATCATTACATTTACAATTTACATTCTCTCTCCCCAATACTTATCGCTTCCAAACGTCATCCCCAGAAGTTCCGCAGCTATACTTTTATCAAAAACCCGCATCAGATTATCCTCCGCGTCTTCTTTTCCAAGAAAATTCATACTGCCATACCACACAAGTGTCCTGTCAATAATACAATAATGCGTACAGTAATCTTCCACAAGATTCATTTCAAATCCCGCATTCCGCATCCGCTCCTGCAATTCCATCCAATACACGCTGTCGCCAAAACCATACATATCCGGCTTCCATGTGACAATGATAACTTTCAGACCATCTAACTGCCTTTCTCCTAAAAGATTAATAAGTTCATCTACCTTTTTTCCGCTTATCACCGGACTGGATATGACAATTTCTATCCTGGCAGAGCACAAATCCTGCCGATATCTTTCATAGTATGTTTCTGAGTTATAAATTGCACCAGGCTGCTCATCTCTTTCCCCTGTGTTTTTCGCGCGAACGGTTTCAGAATACATATCAAATCCAATTTGTTTATATGCTTTTAGCCTTTTATAATACATTTTTTCAAACATATCAATATGGCTGTCCACATAATCATATATTATCACATCTTTTTTTCCTGCATAATCTCTATTTAAACGGCCTGCATATTGTTCCACAACATTTTTTCCTGACACCGGCGTCGCCATGATCAATGTGTCCAACCGTGGAAAGTCAAATCCCTCACCGACTAATTTCCCTGTCCCAATCAGGATCATACTTTCATCTGGCTGAACTTTATTCATCTGATCAATAATCTCTCTGTGTTCCTTTTTGGAGTTTCCACCGGAGAGCAGGAATATCCTATCCGCGTAACCCTGCAATCGTTCAAATAATTTTCTGGAATGGTCGACATATCTTGACAAAACAACCGGAGTCCTGCCTTCATCAATGCATTGTTTGACATCATGGATTATAATTTCATCACGATCATCATTGTTCCTCAGAATTTCATATGCTTCATTTGGATGCATCTTTTCGGTTCCAAATCGCGGTGCAACCGCTCTGGTAAAACGCGAAATCACCAAATGTGCAATTCCCTGTTCCTTCGCTCTATCTTTGGCTGTAAATTTATAACGAACCGGTCCAAGAAGCATATAATTTATTTTTTCCAATCCATCGCCGCGCGCAGGCGTCGCGGTCACTCCGTATACATATTTCGCACAAACTTCCTGCAAAACATCCACGATCGTATCCGAAGCCGCATGATGGCACTCATCGAGAATCACCATCCCATATTGTTTCAATCTGTCATGGTATTTTCCCTTTTTGCATAATGAACCTACCATGGCAATATCTATAATTCCTGTTGTAGTATCCTGAGCGCCCTGCAACCTTCCAACCACACTTTTCCTGACTTTAATTCTTCCGGTCGGAGTCTGATATTCCGGCGGTTTCTCATGAATATCCAGAAAATCCTCTAATGCTTTTTCCCACTGCTCCATCAATGCAGAAGATTGCAATAAAATCAGAGTATTTACATGTTTTTTTGCAATCATATTACAAGCTACTACAGTCTTTCCAAAGGCTGTAGCCGCATGCAAAATACCCATATCATACATTTCCAACTCCTGAACTGCCTTCGTCTGAGACATTTTTAATTTTCCACAAAACCGAACATCTATCTGCTGCCCTTCACATCGTTTGTCTTCAATTTCATATAAAATACTAGCACTGTTACAACAATTTGTAAGTGTATCGAGTAATCCTCTCGGGATTCGGATATATTCATCAACATCCCTTCCCAGATAAATATAACGTGAATTTTTAAAATTTGACAAGCCTATTGCCTGATTCTTATAAAACACCGGATTACTGAAAGCTGCCAGTTCCCGAATCTGATTTCTGATCCTTGCAACAAGATTTGACCCATCCACATATAAAGCATCAGCCATCGTGATCCGCAAGACACCTGTCACATCTTCAGTGCAAAACCCCTTTGATCTGTTCCACGGCCGGTCTCCCGTCTTTTCCAATATTTCATCTATGGCAACCGATGACAAAGACCCATGAATGCTCCAATCCTTTATTTTCTGTTCGATAAATTCTCTGGTAAGCTTGCTCTTTGATAATAAAACTGACCATTGATCCGGATAAGCATTCCAAAATTCATCAACAAATGCACTGTTTCCATTCTTAAGAGCCTGTCCCTGCAAAGGCAATGCAATCAGATTTCCAAAGCCACCCTTAGGCATATGATCCTGCATGGGCAACATCCGATCATAATACCGAAACGATTTTAAATCAACAGACTCCGATCCCTTCTTAAGAAGTGCATTCCCAAATTTTCTGGCTAGTGCAGCATCAATTTTTCCCTGGAAGAAGATCCACAAATGGGCACCTTTCCCTGACCTTGATCTTTCCACCAACGCATCAATTCCATTAACATCACAAATCGTGCGGAGTGAATTCACTTCATCTTTCCATGAATCATCTGTATTGTCGCAATCGTGCTGATCTACTTCATTTTCGTGATTATCAAAATCAAACACAATAAACCGACAGGTATCGTCCGGAAAAAGCGGATAAATCCCAATAACGTCTTCCGCGCTCACTGAGTTTCCCTGTAAATGCGATATTATCTGTCGCTGAGTCAGCGGAATAAAAGCAGGTGACTTACACTCACTGCACTGTCTGCGTTTATCTGATTTCTTAGGACAGTCCGCTTTCCAAAATTTATAGCACTGCGGATAATAATTTGCCGTCCCTTTCGATTTTACAACTGTACGCCTGCTATATACATCCGTTCTTCCCCAAAACATCTTAAAGAATTTATTCGCGTCCTCTTCTGAAAAAGCAGTTTTTTGAATAATGCGGCTTCCCTGATCCAGATCATATACGTCAGTTTTATCAACAATCATTTCAGATTCAAAACAGATGCCCGCTTTTGTAAGCAGTTTTTTCAGATAATCATTTTCTTTTTCCAATTGTTCAATTTTATATTTCAGGCCTTCTATTTCATTCATAACATACGCCTCATTTTCAAAAAACTGTCATACATTGCAGACGCAACTTCTCTTTCCTCAAACGCAGGGATAAGAACATAGTTATCAAAAAATCCTCGTTACGAATGAAGGTCACCTAAACTGGGAAATCCATATAGTATTATCCTACCCCCTGCCATACCATCCAATCCACAAAATGTTGGGGTAAACAACACGAATCAACACTAAAACTGGTCAACTGGAAAATGGTCTCCTACTAGGACACAAAATACTCCACCGCATTTTTCGGGGAAATATGCTTTCATCTCACCATACAACTGTGCAGCGAGGGTCTTATTGTGCGAAATTACCAAAGTCGGCTTGTTTAATGCCTCAATGACGTTCGCCATCGTGAAGGTCTTCCCGGAACCCGTAACCCCAAGCAAAGTCTGGAATTGGTTGCCTTCTTTGAAGCCTTTGACCAGGTCGGCGATGGCCTGCGGCTGATCGCCGGTGGGCTGGTACTCGCTGTGAAGTTTAAAAGATTTTTGTACATTCTGCACAAAATCCACCTCCTGAATCCATAACTCGAAAACGAGTTTTCTCGTTGTCGCGGCATTCGTCAAATATACATACAAGTATGTCTATTTGACTCATTGCTACCGCGCAAAAAAAGTTCGCGTATTACGCAGAAATTCGTCGAGCCACATTCTCAGTTTTTGGAAAAATCCGCTCTCGACGAATTTGGGTCACCACTTTCATTTTTTCGGACTGTGCGGCAGTAGTAAAACTAAGCGAACAGGAGCAACCGAATATTGCGGCTGCTCCCCTTCAATTCTTTTCCATATTTTATTTATCAGTATTTAATTTTATCACTTCTTCCGGAGTCCACACTGACAGCTCAGACTCTGCATAGTCTCCCGGATTTCTTGTCACCAGACCATCCATGGTATTGAGCAACGCAACAGAATACTGCACAGAATCCTCAAAATCGTTCCATTCTAGCTCCAGCGCATGTATAATCTCTTTTTCCGAGACTGCGGCCACAGAAACAACCTGAAGCAGATTTTTTAGCAAATCCCTTACAATTCGTTTATCTTTGATCATTTTGTTTGCTATATAATAAATATCTGTAACCGCCGATGCGGAAATATATTCCTGTATGTTTTTCCGGGCACATAGTTTCAATACTTCCATACCCGTTTTATAAAAAGGCTGTCTCTTCAACAAAACATCCAAAACTACGTTTGTGTCAATCAGCAATCTCATATTTGCTCAGCCTTTCTGCCCGGTAATCTTCCAGCGTCATTCCATTATCCGGAATAATCCCAACCAAAGAATCCACTATACTGTTTACCCTTACTGTTTTATCAGCTGATATGCTTTGATCTGACTCTTTATCCTCGGCCGGAAGTATGATAATCTCTAATCTGCTATTCTGCAATGCCTTTGGTAACGGTATAACTGACATCAATTTTTTTGCATCAATAAACTGACGTACCACTTCCATAAAATCCGCTCCTTTCATCATCATCTACCCATTATATCTATATACACATAACCACAAACACTAACCTGTTATTTTCCGCCTATATCTTATCACAGCGCCAACACATTCGCAAGTTAGCTTTCAAAAAGGCAACAAATATCACACGTCCAGATTCATCCCAACGGCAGGAACTCATCCACATCAATCACAATATCCTCGATTTCCTCCTCTTTCCGGTCTGAATCTGCCCTCCCCGGCAAAACCTCATCCATATATTCCAGCAGTTCCGGGATTTCTTCGGGAATGATATTCGCATTATCCCCGTAGACATCCATTGTAATGATTTCCTTCGCATGGCCCATCAGGTTTGACACTGCTTTGGGATTGAAATCATTCTTCAAAAGAAGCGTGCAGAAACTGCTCCATATTCAAGGTCTTTGTTGTATCTATATTCCGTGTATGATACAGCTTCGGCTCTATATTTTCAGGAAGAGATATCCCTTCAGCCGGATTTACTGCCAGCAGTCCGGAACTTACCGCAAAACGAAAGGAGACATTCATAATCCCTGTATATCAGAATGAACGGCAGATCACAAATACAGATTGTTGTGATTTTTGTTCAACCCAATATTGCCCGGCACCCAACCCAATCCGAATATTAATATCACGTCCTGTGCAGACACAGAACGGCAACTGAGGAGCACCCCATAACGCTAAACGCGATTTTGAAGCACCTGCCAGCACAACTCCCCTGACACAAAAAATAAATGCGTTTTCGCTGCTATCAATAGTTTCACCAATAGGGAAAGAGCAGCAAACCATAGTGATTTACTGCCCCTGAATACCATCCCTGCCGACATCCATTTACATAATCAGATATCACCATCCAGACCCGGCACATCCGACACTTCCCTCATCAGTTTCATACTCCACCCGCTTTGTTTTCAGTTTCATGGCCGATACGCCGCAGCCGATATCAATCCCGACAAGCCCCGGCAGGACCGAATCTTTTACTGTCATCGTCAGCCCGACCGGCCCAATCTTACCCGGATGGACATCCGGCATGACACGGATGACGCTGCCGTCAGCGGCTTCGTTGTCGCAGATCATCCGGACCTGCGCCAGTGCGTAATCTTCCATGTTGTCTGTAAATATCATTGCCTCCGCAAATTTTCCTTTTACTGTTTTCATTTTCTTCTCACTTTCTGAATCAAATCCATCGTTTCCCTGAAAAATGGGCGCAAAAAAGCGCCTCCCTATACAGAGGCGCGGACTTACTGATTCCACCGAATATAAAATAATATGAGCATTCATGCTGTCTTTGCTGACATTGATATAGTTACACTGTCAGTTCAAAACACCGTAAAATTATTCACTGGAAGAGTCCTGCTATCTGTATAAAAATCTGTTCTGTTATAAAATAATCTCGTCTGCCGCATGGTTCTTCCTCCTCTCGAATAATTGATCTGTTTCTACTGCTACGATGCCAGTATAATCGAATCACAAACATATGTCAATTTCTTACTGACTTCTGGATATAAAACACCTTTGCAAACTATACAACTTCAATCTTGCAATGATGCTCTTTATCCTTCTTACTATAGCCAATGCCTACCATGAGTATCCGGCCTGTATGGCGTTTCTTTTCCGCCATCTTTCCCTGAAACTTAAGGATATACTTTCTGTCCTTTATCTGCTGGATTGCAGCTTCCGGGGTATCATCAATTTTTAATTCCAGAATTATGCCGTCATCTCCCTGTTTCTCAGGATAGAATATAAAGTCCACATAGCCCTGTCCCGCCTTGTTCTCTCTTTCTACGTAATAGCTGTCTCTCGCAGACAGATAGACAAGATTTACAACCGCTGTCAATTCCGTCTCATTATTATAGTCTAAAAGCGGCGCCTCTGTGTCATGAGCGTACTGCAGGATTTCCTCCATCTTCTTTGTATCGCCTTTCAGAGTTGCCGAAAGCATCTGATCCGATGCGACTGCCAGATTATAAATATAACCTAAGTCCTCCTTTTCCCGGATAATCCTTGCAAATTCATCCATCAGCTCTTTGTTCGGGATATGGACCTTTCCGTCTTCATAATTCAGGAACCCATATACAACCATCGCCGATAGGATCTCATTCCGTGTACTTAAATTCATCGCCGTAGCCGCAAATTCTTCGATATTCGCCTTCACAGCCTCGCCTGCAACCATGAGCGCAACATCTTTCTTTACATTTGCCCGGTCATTCATGATATATGCTGAGATTTCCGAATACGACCCCGTTGCTTTCCAGTAACTCCTGATCTGGTTGCGTGTCAATGCCTCTACAACTGATCTCGGATTGTACATTCTCTCGGAGGACGGCGTATGATAACCATCATACCAGTATTTTAAATCTTCTCTTTTTATAAGACAATTTTGCGTCCGTGCTTCATACCTTGCATAAAGTTCATCAACCTCAACATCAGTAAAACCGAAATATTCGCTGAACAGATCATCTGTCGCCATCGTATATTCAAAGAAGTTATTGATCGTGCTTCCGCTCGAATATTTCGCTATCGGTAGGACGCCTGTCATATAACTTAAAGAAACATATCCCGTTCCTTTCGTCAATGAAGCAAGAAAATTAATAAAATTCTCCTTATCATCTCCTGTTATATACCTCTTGTGAAAAATGCAGTCCCATTCATCAAATACAAAGATAAAAGAAACACCCGTATATTCATGGATCATCCGCAGATCCTGCGTCACTGTACCCTTGGTTCGGAATCGCACAGCCGGGAAGCTCTCCCGCAAATCTTCCTGAAGAATTTCTTTAATCGTCGCTATAAATTCCTGATAATCGGAGCAATCATTCGCTGCTTCGCTAAAATCAACATAAACCACATTATGCTGATTCAGATGCTCCCGGTATTTTTCTGCCGAAGCTATCTTCAACGAATCAAAAATGTTGCTGCTGTCAAATCCTTTGCTAAAGAAAGCGCCGATCATGGACGCCATCACGGATTTGCCGAAACGCCGCGGACGAGTTATGCAAATATGATTATTCCCCTGCTCCACAAGCGGAATCAGTTCGCCCAACATCTCTGTTTTATCAACAAAGTAAGGTTTTTTCACTTCGCTTTCATACAGCGACAATACTTTGCTGCTGTTTAAATAATACCCCATATGTTCACGTCTCCTCATTTTCTGCGTGGACTACACCACAATAACAAGTCCGTATTCCCTTCAAACCTGTTTCTATTATAGCAAACTTCCATCATCCTTACACTCTTTTTCTTAAAATAAAATCAGACTTTAGCACTCATACTAAAGCCTGACACCTGACACGTTACTTTTACTACTTTCTCTCGACGAATTTTGGTCACCGTTATGCGAAATCCGCGCCGTCCAAATACCCTCAAATGGTTCATTCAACATCAATATCTTGTGTCTTTCAGTAAAATCGAATCTATATACAGTGCCTCAAAATCCACTGTCATAGTAGGACACAAAATATTCCACTGCATTCTCGGGGAAATATGCTTTCATCTCACCATACAACTGTGCAGCGAGGGTCTTATTGTGCGAAATTACCAAAGTCGGCTTGTTTAATGCCTCAATGACGTTCGCCATCGTGAAGGTCTTTCCGGAACCCGTAACACCAAGCAAAGTCTGGAATTGGTTGCCTTCTTTGAAGCCTTTGACCAGGTCGGCGATGGCCTGCGGCTATCTTTGCAAATTCGATCATTTACTTGAAATCGAGAAAATCTTCGGCTCGAATTACGACATCAATGTTTTCTGTATTGAGCTCCTCATCATCACCAGCTTTCGGTATCACTTCATCAATAAACGGCTGAAGTTCATCCACACAGTCTGCGATGATACCCCTTTTGTCGCAAAAGCCACAAAATCCCTTTCACAAGCCGTGCATCTGCATCCGCAAAATGTCCACCCTTATTCCACTGTAGAACCGTCTTTTTCACAGCTGGATTTTTCTTCAGCAGCTCATATGTTTCTCTCGTACAGTCACCGACCGTTGACATCAACGGATTTTTTGTCCGCTCTTCTTTACTCCCAAGGCTCAGGTAGATATTTACATCTCTTACAATGTTCTTACCCCGGATATAATCTATCCAGCAATCAATCCACAAGGATCCAGAGCAAGACGCAGCTCCTTCAAATACATCTGATTCCAGAAGTGCCCAGAGTGCAAAAAGCCCAGATAACGAATACCCCGCTATATATTGGGGCGCATCCTTCGGAATAAACCCGCCCGCTTTTAACTCCGGGATACATTTTTCCACCAGCCAGGTGCATGTCTCCGAACCTCTGCCTCCAAATGCCTCATCTCCAAAAGCAGGTCTCGCAGGCCAAGGCGAAAGCTGTGAATTCCAATCAGATATTTCAAATACTATCAGGTTATATTCCATGTCCCCGGCTTCTTTTTTCAGAAGTTCATCCAGCCGGTCCGCATCTCCGCCTGTTTTTTCAGATTCTCCCACATAAATACAGGCACCGCTGTCACCATGGTGATATAAATTCACCCGGGCTCCTTCAATCTGCATTGTCACACGCTACACCTCACATACCTGCGTTTTCAATTCTAATCTGGCACGCCTCCATTGCTACCAAAGCGTTCTTCATTCTCCATCAGATCAAAAAATCCTGCCAGATACAAGACCTTTCCATCTACGCGGCTGAATAAATTTTTCTCTTTCAGCGCATTCCATTCAAAAAAATGCTTTGCCGGGATCACCGCGCGATGATACCGGATTCCGCTCTGAAACAGCTTTTTCTCTTGCACGGATTCTGCCCGCGCATTGAAGATTACACCGGACTTCTGATATCCCGGATAACCCCACCGCTGGCAGGACAGCTTCAGCCCTTTCCTTCCGCCGGTAATCACCGGCGCCGGATCAGTCGGATGGATATCCCCGGAAAAATCCATCATTGGGATTCTCTGATCGACTTCCTTTACAAATTTTCGGACTTCCAATACGGAATCCCGATCAATATAAAATACACCGCACATATCTGTCTATCCTATGGCGACTCTCTGAATCACCTGATTATATAGCTGTTCATTCTCGGCATCATAAGCAACCAATATTACTTCAAAATCCTCGCCGGCGTCTTTCGTTTCTTCAATGATCGTCCGCACGGCAACCTCCGCTGCCTGGTCTTTCGGATAACCATACACCCCGGTGGATATAGCCGGAAAGGCAATAGAATCCAACCGCTTTTCTTTTGCGATGCGGAGGCAGCCGCGGTAACAACTCGCCAAAAGTTCCGGTTCATTTTGTTTTCCACCGTTCCAGACCGGTCCGACGGTATGAATCACATATTTCGCCGGAAGCTGATATCCCATCGTAATCTTTGCATCGCCGGTTTCACAGCCATTTAACGTCCGGCATTCCGCCAGCAAAGCCGGCCCAGCCGCCCGGTGGATTGCTCCGTCCACTCCGCCTCCGCCGAGCAGGGAATTCTTCGCTGCGTTCACGATTGCATCCACTTTCAATTTTGTAATATCACCTTTTAAAACTTTGATATGCATTTTCATCCTCCGTCTCTGCTGTTTACATATGAAGCCGTCTGCCGCATTTCGGGCAATACTTGAAATCCTCTGTCGTCTCAAAACTGCAGTAACTGCACCGCTTATAACGGGTATCCGTCTGTCCATAATACTGCCCGCCTCTTCTGACCGGTCTTAAATTTGCCGGTGTGATTTCCAGGCGTTCTCCCCATTGGCTCTTTAGAATGAAACCCCGTGTTATTCATAAAATAAAATCCCGCCGGGAATGAATTTTCCTCAAAAATATGCATCGGCACCAGGATAGCCAATATACAGACAAGTTTTTGTGACTGTTCCCATGAACCCCAGTTCCAGATCAAGGTACATCCCATCACTACACCCAGGAAATAAACAGCATACAGCCAGGTTCGATCACACCATTTTTTTAACAAACCCATCATTTTAAAAATTATCCTTTCTCTCATACCCGGGGCGTTACATAATTTAACAGCCCCTGCAGCACCAGGCTCTGCATCATCCCGCAGATTTCTTGTGTGCTGATATCTTTCCCCTTCTCGTTCC
>Ga0192244_10286_pt1 | contig 20671 bp, 16 predicted proteins | sample Koala_Koa27_L3_FD_131234 | JGI IMG/M metagenome (GOLD analysis project Ga0192244, IMG submission 131234) | Enriched cells from koala feces incubated with labeled cellulose particles, San Francisco Zoo, California, United States - Koala_Koa2-7_L3 ... | reverse complement strand
AGCGCCAGAGTGTTCCGGCACTGCCGTACCCATAAAAATGGGGGCGAAAGGCGGTGTGAGCTGGAACTGGGTGGCTCTTTTTCCATATATAGCTTTGCTATATTTTGCTGTAACACCGCTGATCGTCCCCTTTCTTTTTACTCTATCACATACAAGCAGGTCTTTCATAATTTTTTACGAACCTATTAATAGCTCGTTTATGAAAAGATTTTTACTCTTTACAGGCTGCATGCTGATCACTGGTTGTTTCCTATTTCTCTTTTTACAGATGCTCCCTGCTCCTGATAGTGTACGTACCTGGTTCCGGTATCCCCCTTACGGGATATTGATCAGTATGGGAATTGGTTACCTGCTCTTTTACAAGATCCACAAACGGAAAACAAAAAGTAAATAATTACAGTCAATCTTCCGGATAAAATAGTGGGCTGTTTCATAAGCGGAAAAGAGTATGTCAAAGAGCCATTGCGGATATTTTTTTCAATCATGTTTTTACAAATATACGATCCATTCAAAGATTGTCAATAGTAAAAGGAACTTTTAATTTCACGATAAATCTATTTATAATTATTCCAAAGTAGAAACCTTCCTCAAACCCTTTCTAACAAAGGAAAAACAACAAAAACAGGCATTTGAATATGTAACCACCTGTTTTTTCGAATATTGAAAATTGTCAAACTATCTTTTTCAATATTTGAAAAGATCAATCGCTTCCCAACAAAAAATCGCATCCCTTCCGGAGAAAGGATGCGATCATTATGAAATCAGAAAGATAGGCTTATTTACGGTTGGTCCACCACAATGGAGTGGCCACTTTGTTATCACCGCCTAATAGCTCTACAGCCTTATTATAATTATCCTTACTGTTTACTTCCATACTGGAAGGATACATAAAGCGTTCTGCATAGAATTCCCACTTACATTCCATGTAATTGCTGGTGGTCAAAGCCACTTCATGAGCAGAAGGGTTATAAGAGACTTCCACAGCAGGGTTTTCAAAGAAAGGAAGGCCTAAACGACGATGGTCAGACCATGCTTCTAATGGTAACCATGGCATTTGTGCCAGGTATTTCTGAGTGATGATCTTCGTCAGTACATCGTTATTATATGCTCCGTTTCTATAGATGGAGTTTTTAGGGTAGTTATACGTTCTTGTTTTCTTTTCTCCTGTATATCCATCTACATATTCAACCGTATACGGTTGTGCTTCTGCCGTATGTCCAATCGCAACAGAAGTTCCGACACGATTGTACTCCTGTGAGTTCAGGTAAGCATCTAAGAACTGGGTTACTCCGTGATATTCAAAGTTAGCCGCAATACCTGCCTCATAGTTCTCTTTCAAAGATCCGGGCACATTCCATCCATAGTGAGCCGCTTCCGCTAACAGGAAGTAGGTTTCCCACGGAGCGAACCAGACACGGCTCATCACATGAATACGATATTGTTTGGAAAGACTTGGATAATTCTCTGTTTCACTTATTAAACGGGCAGACAAAGTGCCTTTTTCATCCCATTTACCGGTTACCCAGGTATTCCATGTATACTTAGTCTTTAACACCATGTATTGATTTCCATTCTTATCCTTTTCTTCTTTGGTTTCCGGATCGAACAAAGCCGCTTCGTCTGCCAGTTGAATATTGGGAAAAAAGACATTACCATCATCATATCCGGGAATATGGAACAGGACAGTGGCACGCGGGTCAATCTTAGAAGGCAAAGCATCAAAAAAGAAACCGGCTGCCGGATCATTCGTATTCGTTGTCAGGTGTTTTGTCAACTCAAGACCTAAATAAGACCGGGCATCCTTCAGGTTCACTTTCCCTTCCAATTCCGTAGGAACCTGGAAGTCAATCCCCCCTAATCCGATCATCATATTATTTAAGGTCACGGAAATAGGTTGTGCATTCCATCCGCGAGACATCACACCGGCCAGTCCACTCCAGCTATCCACTTCCTGCACTTCAGCGGTTTCAGATAATGTTTTAATAAAGTTTCCTGTACTTGCAGCGTCTTCAAACTCTTTTCTTGCCATTTCAGGCTCTACTTCCGACAGTCGCATCGCATACCGCAAACGAAGTGAATTCGCATATTTCACCCATTTACTTACATCTCCAGCATAGAAGGGGTCTGTTCCGGCACTTTTGATCTCAGACATATCCGCATCCGGGTCCAATTGGCTTTGGGCATCTTTCAACTCTGACAGGATGAATTCATAGATTGTTTTCTGATCTTTATATTCAATCACCTCATCATATTTATTTTCGATCGTAACCGGACCGAAACAGTCTGTCAATTCAGAAATAAGGTAGGCTCTCCAGATACGTGACATTTGCAAGACATTGTGTTCAAAGCTGAATGCTTCTCCTGACTCTAATCTCTCCCGGCTCAGGTTAATAGCCAGATTCACATCATTGAACCATCCCACACCAAAATCAACCCCTAAATAGTCACTGTTGTAAGAATCATAATTAGTACCTACCGCCATACCCGCTCTTCTTTCAAAACGGGCAGCTGTTTTCCAGGAATATACAAATATACGTTCTGCAATATGAGGATTCTGCTGCGCGTCTACAATAGACTTATTCAGCAGGTAGTGGGTTCTCACCTTTTCTTTGTCCACTTTGGTCGGGTCATTGTTCAGATCCTCAAAGTCACTACATCCGGAGAGTAGAACCACTGTGGAAGCCAGACCCATCAGTATTTTATTGAATGTTTTCATAACCTTGTTTTTTTTGTTTTTAGAAAGTGGCTGATACATTGAATGTAAATGAACGGGATGTAGGAGCCGCCAGATTTTCGAATCCGACAGCATTCGTATTCGTCGCAGATACAGCTTCCGGATCAATTCCAGGAAGGTTGTAATGGATCATCCATACATTGTTAGCAGTAAATGACAGGAATACTCGTTGCAAAGGAGTGTTCTGTAACCATTTTTTCTCCAGGTCGTAACCTAAAGTGATATTACGCAAACGGATGTTGGAAGCGTCATAAATGAAGGCTTCGCCTACTCCGATATTACCACCACCGACACGTTTCCAGTATAGTTCCGGACGCACTGCTTTATCATTCGCTTCAAATCCTCCCCCATCAGTTTCCTGAACAGAGTTAGGTACTACAAATTCTTCACGGGCACCGTTTACCACTGTCCCGGCTGCATTTCCCAAAGCATGCAGCCTGGCAGTAGTGGAAGAATAAATGCTACCACCAAACCGGGCATCGATCAGGAAGCTTAAAGAGATATTTTTATAGCTGAATGAGTTGGTCCAGCCTAACATCCAGTCTGGTTGCTGGTTTCCTAAATAATACGTATCATCCGTAACCAAAGGCAATCCTTCATCATCCACGATAATCTTTCCTGCATCCGGTCCTTCTTCCACACGCTGGAATTTCTTACCGTAAATATCCCCCATATAACCTCCTACCGGAGCAATGATACGCAGGTTATCAAATGTTTCCAGACCATATTCATTAATACCATCCGCCAATTCAATAATCTTATTTTTGTTGGTTGAAGCATTCAGGGTAGTCTGCCAGTTGAATCCTTTCGGATTGCTCAGGATGGTTGCATATAACATGATCTCAACCCCCTGGTTCTGGATATTACCCGCATTGATCTTCCTGTATTTATATCCGGAGAACGGATCCATAGGGATCTCCAGTAATTGGCGGGTCGCATTGGTTCTGTACCAGGAAACGTCTACTCCCAGCCGGTTGTCTAAGAATTTCAGTTCCACCCCGGCTTCCCATGATTTGATCAGCTCTGACCGCACGGTCGAATCAAACAGCGTTTCTCCAATCGAAGCAGTCGGATTACCACTGGCATCCATCTCTGTCTTATATAATGTATACAACTGATAAGGATCCAGGTCATTACCAACCATCGCATACGAACCACGTACTTTGGCAAACGTGAACCATTCCGGCATCGCTGAGCCGTTTTTCTCCACCATATCCGAGATCACACCCGCTAAGCTGAATGACGGATAGAAATAAGAACGGTTTTCCTTACTCATCGTAGAGGACCAGTCATTACGTCCGGTCACATCTAAGAATAACCAGCCATCCCAGTTCACCTGGACTGTTCCGTACAGAGAATTCATCTTCCGCTGGATATCTTCCTGGTCAAAAGAGACTGAATTTTTATTTTTAGCATTGTTCAGAATAAAGAGGTTCGGGATTAACAGGTCACCTGTCTCTGCTTTGGTTTTCTTACGACGTTGCATCATCAGGTTTCCTCCGAATGTGAATGAACCACCCAGTTTACTGATCAGATTATCTTTGCGTAAAGAGGTCAGGAAACTATAGTTGTTTTCGTAGAACGTATCTGTCTGTTCCGAATAATTACCGGCAGGTCTTGTATTACCACCTGCATATAAACGGTTGGTAATATTGGTAGTATAGGTATCCGTACCTGCTCTCAATTCAGCACTCCACCACTCAGTGATCTGGTAAGAAAGAGCCCCGCTCACTAAGATACGGTTACGGGTATCTTCATTCTGGCGATATTTCTGCACCCAATATGGATTTTCCTGTGGATTATCTTTCGCATCCCACCAGATCATTTTTCCTTCTGAATCCAGACAATCTTCGAAACGGGTAATATCCAATGTACGAGGCAGGCTATAGATCGTGTTAAACATGTTTCCCTGGTTGATCCCCTGTAACGGACGATTCTTCATCTGGGTATTAATGTAGTTCACTTTCGCATCTAACTTCCAACGTTTATTTTCACCAAATTCAGTGGTTCCACGCAGGTTAATAGAAGCTTTGTTTTGCTGAGCCTCCGGAACGATCCCTTTGTCATCCGAACGGTTGATAGAAGCAAATACACCTGTGCCATCATAATTCTGCTGGAAAGTGATCCCTTCATTGAAAGAAGTTCCTGTATTAAAGAAGTTGTCCACATTATCATAGGCACGATAAGAGAAATTGTTTCCTTTCCAGTCTTCCCGGCTTCCGCCATCAGCAGCGGCTCCCCAGCTTTCGCGTGATCTGAAATCATAAACTCCGTTTTCACCCTGGCCGAACTCATTCTGGAAGTGAGGCTTCAGGAAAATGCTTTCCGTCGTCACACCTGCATTTACAGTGATCCCTAAACCAGTCTGTTTTCTACCCGATTTAGTGGTGATCAGGATCACCCCGTTACCTGCGCGTGAACCGTACAAAGCGGCAGCAGAGGCACCTTTCAATACACTCATCGATTCGATGTCTTCTGGATTGATATCCGCCAGACCGTTACCCATATCCACTCCGTTGTTTCCATAGGGGTCTTTTACTCCACTGACGAAGTTATCCATCGGCACACCATCAATTACAACTAAAGGTTGGTTGGAACCGGTCAGCGAGCTGTATCCACGCAGTACGATCTTGGAAGAACTACCAACCCCGCTACCCCGTACGACCTGCAAACCCGAAACTTTTCCCGACAAAGCATTGGTGACATTGCTTTCACGGGCACTTACCAGCGCATCCCCTTTCAATTCCTGAGTGGCATATCCAAGGGCTTTTTTCTCACGTTTGATACCTAACGCAGTGACAACCACTTCATCCAGCGTTTGAGTATCTTCCACTAATTTTACCATCACAGAACCTTGTCCTGTATAGGTAATTTCCTGAGGGACATAACCAATAAATGAGATACTGATCACGTCTCCACTTTTCACTCCATCCAATTCAAAGTTTCCATCAAAATCCGTGATGGTACCATTGGTTGTTCCTTTCACTACCACTGAAGCACCCGTAACAGGACCGAAGTCATCTTCCACTGTACCGGTGATCTTCCCTTGTTGCTGGGAGATTTTGGCGTCATGCTTAACAGGCATAAGGTCAGCGTATGCATTTCCGGAGAAACACATCAGTCCTGCCACTAACCATAAGCTAACAGGCTTTAAGTTTGTAAACATACATAATTGATTTAATTAAACAATAGGGTCTATCTCTATTAAGGTTTATAATATTTGACGTTATATGCTGTACAAATAAATACAGTTAGATTGATTGATTTCACTCACATTCTTTCTGGCGCATCTTCACTTGTTTTTATTTTTCATAGTCAGACAGTTAACTTTCCAACTGAGTGCAAATATAAAGATAAATTTGATAATCGCAATACTTTTACACAACTTCAAATGTTAAATCTGATCTGCCTCTCTTCCGGATGATTGTTTGGCAGGGAAGCGGAATCTCACCCTCTATTTCAAAAACATTTATTTGCTTTTTTACAATATCCTTTCGATTTGTAAGCACTTGTTCTTTTATAGGATCACACAACTTACTCTTTTTTGAAATTAATTAATATCTGCTTATCCCGAAAACATTTAATTTCGCATTTCCATGCGAAAAATCATACATATAGATATGGATGCTTTCTATGCTTCGATCGAGCAGAGAGATCATCCGGAATACCGTGGGAAACCCCTTGCCGTAGGATATGCAGGAGACCGGGGGGTGGTAGCTGCTGCCAGTTATGAAGCCCGGAAATATGGGGTCCGTTCTGCGATGGCTTCCAAAACCGCATTGAAGAAATGTCCCCATCTCATTTTTGTTTCCAGCCGATTTGATGTCTACCGCAGTGTATCCCGGCAGATCATGGATATCTTTCTGGAATACACAGACCAGGTAGAACCCCTTTCGTTAGATGAAGCCTTTCTGGACGTAACGGTCAACCATAAAAATATCCGGTCAGCCATTCAGATCGCCCGTGAAATAAAAGCCCGCATCAAAGAAGTAACCGGACTGACCGCCTCTGCTGGTGTATCCGTCAATAAGTTCCTGGCCAAGATCGCCTCTGATTATCAAAAGCCGGATGGACTGTTTGTGATTCTCGAAAAGGATGCGGAAGCGTTTGTAGAGACCCTTTCCATTGAACAGTTTTATGGAGTGGGAAAAGTAACCTCGGAAAAAATGCACCGGTTAGGGATCCACACTGGGGCCGACCTGAAAGCCCGCTCTGAAAGTGAATTGACCCGGCTTTTCGGAAAAGCAGGCCATATCTATTATAATAATGCACGAGGAATTGATAACCGGTTGGTGACTCCGGACCATATCCGTAAATCCCTTGGATCAGAAAACACATTCCTGAAAGACCTGAACACCCTGCCGGAACTCCGGGAAGAACTGGAGGATATTGCTCAAACGGTCTGGCAACGGATCAAAGACAAACGGTTCCAGGGAAGGACCGTTACCCTGAAGGTGAAATATGCCGACTTTGAACAGATCACCCGGAGTAAAACGTTGATTGATTTCATTACAGACTACGAACTGTTCCATCGCATTTCCATCGAATTACTGGAACAGGTAGATTTCACCACAAAACCGGTCCGGCTGATGGGATTAACGATCAGTAACCCCATTAAAGAGTCCATTTCTCAGACAAAATATATCCAATTAGAGCTGGATTTTAAAGATTAAATTGGATTTCCCCGGAAAGAAATTCCGCACACCCCATGTTAGATTCCCTTATAACCCGTTGTCGTTTCCCGCAGGGAGAGACACCCCGTTCCGCAGGGTAAACACCCCCTTTTCCGCAGAGCGAAATAATTCTCTCCCTGCGGGAAACGACAACGGGGTGTGCGGAAAAGGGAATCGCTCTGTACGGGAGAGAAAGGATCCGGAAGCGGGAAACATTCCGGATAGTAGGTTGTTTAATGAATAATAACCGATAAAAAGAAAAGAAATGAAAAAAGCTGCTTTTATATGTATTCTTATATATACCACAGGATTGACCCACGCCTGTAACCTGAAACCGGATCATTCCACGGTTTCTACGGTACAGGAAGAAACTCCCGTTAAACCTGTACGGCAAACGTTAGTCTTACCTCAGGACATTACATTGGAGAAAGAGTTTCTCTATGACCAGCATACCCTGGAGGACGTATATCCGTATAAGGATACGACCCGGAAATTTCAATGGGATAAAGTGAAAGAGCGTCTGTCCCGGTTGGAGAATATACAGGGGGAACCGGCAGCCTGGGGTGTTCTTCAGAACAGACGGAATGTGCATGGTGCGCCTCCGGCTGCCAAAGGAGCCAAAAAAGATGAATATAATGAACTGGATGATAGGTATGGAGTCGAAGACCGGCAATCCGTTCCTTTATATAGCCTGACGGATGCTGTCACCCCGGAGCGATACGGCAGGGATGGCTCTTTGGTGAAGATCAGTAAGCAGGATGGTGAATATATAGAGGCTTCTGTTGCTGACCTGGATGGGACCTGGAGAATTCCGGAACGATATGTGAAGGTGATAGAGACAACAGAGGCGCATCCTTTTAATAAGGTGATCTTAGTGGACCGTACGAATCAGAACATCGCGACGCTGGAAGGTTCCGGAACCCGCTGGCTGATTCGAAGTATGAATCCGGCCACTACCGGATTACACAAACCGCCTTACGAAAGACCAACCCCGTTAGGGATCTTTGTCGTACAGGAAAAGAAGGAAAAGATGTTCTACACGGCAGACGGCGGTCAGGAGATAGTAGGTTTTGCCCCTTATGCCAGCCGTTTTTCCAACGGAGGATATGTACACGGGATTCCTGTGAACAATCCAAACGGGAAAATAGTGGAATTCAGCACCACATTAGGCACCACTCCCCGCTCCCATATGTGTGTCCGGAATGCAACGTCACATGCCAAATATGTGTATGACTGGGCACCGGTCGGGAAGGCATTAGTAATAGTAATCGAATGAAAATGTGAAAATTATATAGGTTTTTTTGAGAATCATTGACTTTTTCACTCCGGTCGTTTAACACTATATTCTTTATATTTGTATGTGAGCTTATATGAAATATGTTTAACCGTTTAAATAACAAAACCCATAAACGATGAAAAAAATTCTATTTGTTCTAATTCTATGTGTATTATTCATTCCAGGCAAATTACAAACTCTTCAGCTCCCGCAACCGGATGCACCGGAGATTGTGGAACTGAAATGCCAGGAGCTATATGAAGAAATAGGCCTGGAAGGTATTGTGAACTATAAAGCTTTTGAACAGGCGATATTGGGATTCCATCAGGTTGACCGGAAAAATAAAGATATTATCGCCGTGATCGATTTCTCTAAACCTTCTACGGAAGAACGTTTATATGTGATTGATCTGGAAGAAAAAGAGCTTTTGTTTATCTCTCATGTGTCCCACGGAAAAAATAGTGGGGATGTACTACCCACCTCTTTCTCGAATGTAAACGGATCTTTCCAGAGTTCCTTGGGATTCTTCGTCACCGAAGGAACCTATTCCGGCAGAGGAGGATATTCTTTGATTCTGGATGGACTGGAAAAAGGTATTAACGATAAAGCCAAAGAACGCTCTATTGTGATGCACGGTTCCCGGAACGCGAACCCGTCTGTGATCAATAAAAGAGGAAGCCTTGGACGTAGTTTAGGATGCCCGGCCATGCCGGAGGCTGTTACCAAGCCTATCATCAATACATTAAAAGGGGGTGCTATTGTCTATATTTTGCAGATGATGAAGAGTATGTGGAACAAAGCCCCATACTTGCGAATGCATCCTATGCTGCTTAATCAGTCTAAAAAATAACATTTGAACCTTCATAGAAAAAGGGGCAGAACCATCCGGTAGGATGATCACTGTCCTTTTTTTGTGACTATGCAAAAAATATTTTTCCTGACAACTACCTTCCCTGCTCCCACTATTCATTCCAAACCTGAACGATGTTTCCTTTTATAAAGGAAATCCTGCCATCTTTCTTCCGGGGTTCCCTGGCTGAACATTTCGAACCGGCCCATCGTAAACAGCAGGTCAGAGAGACGGTTTATGAATTGAAGAATACTTTCCGGAACTTTGTCTACACGGTTCAAGGTCCATAAATGTCGCTCTGCGCGGCGGGCCACTGCTCTGGCAAGCTGTAAATGGGACGATACCAGATTCCCGCCCGGAAGGATGAAGAAATGGCTCTCCTCCATCTCCGCGGTCAGTGCATCGATCTGTGATTCACACCAGACCGTGATCTCCTCATCCAACACATTCGGATTGACTGAACGGATAGCTTCCGGAGTAGCCACCTGCGACATGATCACCATCATCTCTTTTTGTATACGGAACAAGACCTGCTGCCAGGGATGTTCTCCGGGCAGAAAGGCACGCACGACTCCTAACAGACTGTTTAACTCATCCAAGGTCCCGTTGGCTTCAATACGGATATCATCTTTTTCCACCCGTTCTCCCCCATGGATTTTTGTTTTTCCCTTATCTCCTCCTCTGGTGTATATTCTCATATGGTATGTTATAAAAAAGTAGTTAACTCTTTTGAGTACCGGGTCAATTAACTCCCGATTCCAATACAAATGTAAGAAATAAGGTATCTTTTTATGAACTTAATCGTACCTTTACTTCGTTTTAATAGGAAAGTTATTGTATATGATACGGCAATGTGCCATTATTTTCGGATGCCTGGCGTTAGGAGAACTGATTGTCTGGTTGACCGGAGTCCCCTTTCCCTCCAGTATAGTAGGGATGCTTCTACTTACTCTTTTCCTTAAACTGGGATGGGTAAAATTGCGTTGGATAAAAGGGTTAGCAGATTTTCTGGTATCCAACCTGGGTTTCTTTTTTGTTCCTCCCGGAGTAGCCCTGATGTTATATTTTGATGTGATCCAGGCACAATTCTGGCCCATCCTCATCGCTTCCGTAGTCAGTACGTTATTGGTATTAGTAGTTACCGGGTGGGTTCACCAATTATCCAGAAAGACCCATGGAATATTTAGAAAATGAGTTTTTCCTGCTGGCACTTACTTTCGGGATCTTTTTCGTGGCCCGTCAACTACAGAAAAAGACAGGGATCCTGCTTTTTAATCCCATCCTCCTTACCATTGCCTGTCTGATCCTTTTCCTGAAAATGACAGGTATCAGCTATGAGACCTACAACAAAGGAGGCTATCTGATTGAATTCTGGCTGAAACCTGCCATCGTAGCGTTGGGAGTTCCCCTCTACCTACAATTAGAAGCGATCAGAAAAACAATGGTTTCCCATTCTGCTATCCCAGTTAGCAGGCTGTGTAACCGGGATCTTTTCCGTAGTTCTGACAGCTAAACTCTTAGGAGCCACCCAGGAAGTGATCTTGTCTTTAGCTGCCAAGTCGGTCACGACACCCATTGCGATCGAAGTAACCCAAGCGGTTGGAGGAATCCCTTCTTTAACAGCCGCCGTCGTGATCTGTGTGGGAATATTCGGAGCGATCTTCGGTTTCCGGGTATTGAAAATCACGCAGGTCGGAAGTCCGATTGCACAAGGTTTATCTATCGGTGCGGCCTCTCACGCCGTAGGTGCCTCCACAGCGATGAACTACAGTAGTAAATACGGAGCCTACGCCAGTTTAGGATTGATCCTGAACGGCATCCTGACTGCCCTCCTTACTCCTACGATCCTGAGTTTGATGGGGATTCTTTAGCATACTGAACTCACATCCGCAGTATAGCTGGTTATAGAACCGGTTTTCGGCTAACAGGATACGCCGGCGTTCACTCAATCCATCTTTCCGCCAGTTCTTTTCCCAAAACTCCACCCCTTCATAGCAGGAAGCGGCTTCATGTCCGGCTTCGGCGATCTGTTGGAGGCTTTTCCAACGGGAAGAAGCTAAGGTAGTGGCAAACCGGGTAAACCCTTTCTCATAAGCGACCTTGGCCGTTGCTTTCATCCGCATCTTGAAACAGGCCAGGCACCGCCGGCCTCTTTCCGGCTCCTGCTCCATCCCTTTGATTTCACAAACCCATCCCATGTGGTCGTAATCATCATCTATCACCTCCAACCCCAGCGAAAGGGCGTACCGCATACACTCCGCTTTCCGGATGTTATATTCCTCTTCCGGATAGATATTCGGATTATAGAAATAAAGTACCGGGCGTATGTCATGTGCCAGCAACCATTCAATGATCGCTGCTGAACAGGGGGCACAGCAGGTATGAAGTAACAGCATAGGGAAACGTTCTTTCCTGCAAAGGTACACCTTTTGCTCTAAATTGTATGCCGGGATTAAACCATTCCCGTTTTTTCTGCTCTAAATAAATGGTAAATTATATACCTGGAGCAGATCAATAAAGAAAAAACGTTACTTAGAAGAATAAAATAGTACAAAAAAACGGATAGATGTTCATCTATTCATACTATTTCTCATTATCTTCGTAGTCTGGAGAATTATTATTTGTTCCCTGAATTGTAAATCTAATAACATAAATTATTCCTAAACCAATTAATTTAATAAAATGAAACGTCGTGAATTCTTAAAGACCAGTGCAGTAGCAGGTGCAGCACTGACGTTAAATTTCGAGGGGCTGAGTGCCGCTCTTACTAATCATACGTTAGCTGTAGAAAGCACACCGGACATGGTGGCCGTGATGGGCGGTGAACCGGAAGCGATGCTGGATAGGGCCTTACAGGAACTTGGAGGCATTGAAAAGTTCGTGAAGAAAGGACAGAAAATCGTTATCAAACCGAACATCGGCTGGGACCGGACACCTGAATTAGCAGGAAATACCAATCCGAAGCTTGTACAGGCGTTAGTAAAGAAATGTCTGGATGCCGGCGCGTCTAAAGTGACTGTGTTTGACCACACTTGTGACGAATGGCGTAAATGCTACGTAACCAGTGGTATTGAAGAGGCGGTGAAAGCAGCCGGAGGCGTGATCGTTCCGGGGAATGATGAAAAATATTACAAAGAGGTACCCCTTCCGAAAGGAATCAGCCTGAAATCGACAAAGATCCATGAAGCACTTCTGGAAGCCGATGCATGGATTAATGTACCGGTATTGAAAAACCATGGAGGGGCCAAACTGACCTGTGCCATGAAGAACTATATGGGGATTGTGTGGGACCGCCGTTATTTCCATCAGAACGACCTGCAACAATGTATAGCAGACGTATGTACCTGGGATAAAAAACCGGTGTTAAACATTGTGGATGCTTATCGTATTATGCACCAGAATGGTCCTCAGGGTAAAAGCGCGGCAGATGTGGCCACTCTGAAATCCCTGATTGCTTCCCCGAACATAGTAGCGATTGATACTGCTGCCTTAGGCTTGTTCAACCAGGTGAAAAAACTGGATATGGAAGCAGTAGGCCACATCGGTAAAGGGGAAGAACTCAAACTGGGCACTACCAACCTGGAAAAGGTAAATATCAAACGTATCAAAATATAAGAATGAAGTCATTTAATCATCTCAAGTGGCTGCGGGTCTTCCTGGCAGCCCTCTTCTTTATACCAATTTTTCTCCTTTTTGTTGACTTTGCGGTTCTGATACCGGAAGGAGTCAGCAAGATCCTTCACTTACAGATCATACCGGCCTTTTTAGGAGGTTTTATCGGGCTGTTCATCCTGCAAATCGTCTTAGGATTGATCTTTGGCCGAATCTATTGCTCCACGATGTGCCCGGCAGGTGTTCTACAGGACTTGGTTAACCGTGTATTCTGCATAGGTAAAAAGAAAAAAAACGGGATCTACCGTTTTAAATATACCAAACCTATGAACCTGTTACGCTATGGCCTGCTGGCAATCACCCTCTTATTGGCAATCTTTGGGATCACTGAACTGATCGTCTGGTTAGATCCTTACAGTAATTTCGGCCGTATCGGAAGCAGTTTGTTCCGTCCGGCAGTGATCTGGGTCAATAATATCATAGCAGATGTAATGATGAGCATGGACAATTATACATTCTACCATGTCACCATTAAAACAGTTACCACTGCCTCTTTAGTGGCGGCCCTGACGATTTTGGTGACCTTCATCGTCATGGTTATCTTCCGGGGGCGTCTGTTCTGTAACACACTGTGCCCGGTAGGTGCCCTGTTGAGCTTAGTTTCCCGTTATTCCCTGTTCAAAATATCTTTTGACAGTGAAAGTTGTAACAATTGCGGAATCTGCGAACGCACCTGTAAGGCTGAAGCCATTGACAGTAAAAATATGCAGGTGGATATGTCCCGCTGTGTAGACTGTTTTAATTGTGTATCCTCCTGTAAAAAAGGATCGCTGCAATACCGATTCAAACCTTCTTTCAAAAAGGAAAAAGAAGCAGTCTCCTCTATGGCAACCACCACAGATCCTATGGTAAATACCCGCCGTTCTTTTCTGGCAACCGGCGCTACGGTTGCAGCCACCCTTCCGGTGGTCTCCGCCGTTGCAAAGACCATGAAAAAGGAGGACGAAGAGGTAGAGAGCCGTCACTGGCCACCGGTTCTTCCTCCGGGTGCAATCAACATAGAACGTTTCAAGGATAAATGTACGGGCTGTCATCTGTGCGTGACTAAATGCCCAAGCCAGGTATTGCGACCCGCAGGTCTGCAATATGGTTTTGGCTACCTGCTGCGTCCTTACGTATCCTACTATGATAGCTATTGCAATTATGAATGTACGATCTGTTCCCAGGTCTGTCCGACCCATGCCTTGAAACCATTGACAGTAGAGGAAAAGGTCACTACCCAGATCGGGATCGCCACCTTCTTTATAGATCGTTGCATTGTCAATACGGAAGAGACAGATTGCGGAGCCTGCTCTGAGCACTGCCCTACCCAGGCCGTACATATGATTCCCTATAAAGGGACCCTGACCATCCCGCAGGTAGAGCCGGATCTTTGTATTGGTTGCGGAGGTTGTGAATCCATCTGTCCGGTCAATCCGGATCGTGCGATCATCATCAAATCCAATTTAGTCCACGCATACGTCGAAAAACCAGCCGAAGAAGAAGCTATTGAAATTGAAATCGACGGATTCGGATTTTAAGAAGTATATATCAGTAGTTAAAGGAGTGAAGGAGTTCTCATGGTTAGCGGACGCGAATGGATTCTTCGACAGCGAAGAAGAGGCAGAACAATCCGGAATATTAAATCCCTGACAGGGATTCAGCAATAGCCCAGGGATGAGCCATAGGCGATTCTCTGGGTAGAAACCGCCCCAGAACAACCCCAACGTGGGTTGCATACGGAAAAGCAGAGAGGTGAAACCTTTACAAGGTTACTATTAGGACTTATTTACCCAGGGTGTCGCTTCGCTCGACCCTGGGCTGTTGATGGATCCCCGTTAGGGATCAATTGCTCTGGACTGTTTTAAATAGTTTGAATTTTCTCTGCTAAATCCGTACCGGGAGAAACAGGAAGTACATCCTATCTATTTAGTTTTGCACCTTTTCTCCTAATGAGTGAAGCGGGTGATAACTCTCTGACACTTTTAATTACTCTTTTCAGGGCTTTGCTTTCCAGCCATAGGGAATATATTCCCAGGTTATTTTCTTATTTTCCTGGACTTCTACTAATAAAAACCCCTCTTTTGTGCCATGGAAAGAACCTTCCCACCAGTTAGCAGAAACGGCACCTCCTGTCACATAATGAACATCTTGTAAACGCATCTCTTCATGCAAATGCTGATGTCCCTGCAACACTAATTGAAGGTTATGACTCCCAAAAGCGGCTAATAATTCTTTGTAATTAGCAATCACATCTAAAAATACATACCGGCCCTCCACCACCGGATAATAGAGGGAATAGACCGGCACATGCGTACAACAAATGATAGGTGTGGAGGTAGGAACAGAAGACAGTTCGTTTTTCAGCCAATCCATTTGTTCCTCTCCGATGTAATAGCCCTTCTCCTCTTTCACCTGCACAGAGTTAAGAATAAAAAACCGAACTCCTTTTTCCTGAAACGTATAGTAAGAAGCACCAAAATATTTCCTGAAATATTCATCTCCCTGCGTATATTCTTTTTCGGGAGCGAAAAACCGGTCATGATTACCTACCGCCGGATGATAAGGGATCCCGGTCTGGTCTAAGGTATTTTTTATCACCCTATACATACTATCCACTGTCTGTTCCGGCATATTCTTCCCCATCCCGCTAACATCCACCATATCTCCTCCGGTCAGGATAAAATCCACATGTAGTTCTTTCACCTTTTCCAGCGCAGATAGCAACCCGTTATAGCGGTCATTCCGGTTCGCCTGGTCCAGATGGATGTCCGTCAGAAAAGCAAAACGGAGCGTTCCCGTTGATGGCTGCGCCTGTAGGGTGAGACACAAAAAACAAAAAAGAAAAAAAGAGATTCGTGTTTTCATATGGGTATAGTATAATCGTTTAAAGACCCAAAAATAGGTAAATCTATTCAGACGAAGAAAGATCTCCCGGCATAAGACAAAGATAAGGCAGCCTGGCAGGATGAATTCCGGGAACTTCCGGTTTTTCAATAAAAAAAGAGACATAAAATCCAGGGCCTTTAATCCGATCTATGCGCAGGAGCCCGGATAGTATACTTATTAGCTCTGGCTAATATACTTATTACGTCCGCTTAATATACTTATCCGGTGACGCTAATAAGTATATTAGCCTGGGCCGTTTATTCTTTATAAAAGGGCTTCTTTCTATTGTCTATTATTTTCAAATGGCTTATAAAGAATTACAAAAAAAGTATACTCTTTTAAGGTTAGGAGCTGTTTTAACAGGTACTTTAATTTTACTCTATCTTTATACCTATCTATTCATGGCTGGATTTGTCTTAGTGGAAATCATGCGTGAATTGATAGAATTATCCCTTTTTTAACCCTTATGCCGGCACATATCTCCGGATCTGTGCCTCTAAAAAATAAAAAAGCTAAGAAACAAAAAAGGTTCCTGAATCTATGATTCAGAAACCTTTCAAACTATCTTTGGGTGAAAGACGGGACTCGAACCCGCGACCCTCGGAACCACAATCCGATGCTCTAACCAACTGAGCTACAATCACCATGTTTCGTCTGGCAGAGTGGTTATCTCTTTAAGACGGTGCAAAGATAGGTATTCCTTTTTATTTTGCAAATATTCAGGATAAAAAAATCAAATATTTTTTCATTTATAAATAGCCTTCTTCCCTGCAAGGAGCGTGTTTCTCATTAAAGAGATAATGGTCATCGGACCGACTCCACCCGGTACCGGGGTGATATACGAACACTTAGGGGAAACTTCGTCAAATCGTACATCTCCGGTAAGTTTATATCCGCTTTTAGTCACGCTACTTGGCATCCGGGTCGTACCCACATCAATCACGACCGCTCCTTCTTTCACCATGTCTGCTTTCAGGAATTCAGGAACCCCTAAAGCGACAATAATAATGTCTGCCTGTAAACACATTTCTTTCAGGTTAGCTGAACGGCTATGACACACCGTTACGGTACAATCACCGGGATAGGCTTTCTGCATCATCAGGTTGGCCATAGGCTTACCGACGATATTGCTACGTCCTAACACCACGCAGTGCTTACCACGGGTCTCAATATCATAGCGCTTCAATAACTCCAGTATGCCGGCCGGAGTGGCAGACAAAAAACAGGGAAGTCCAATGGACATGCGTCCGACATTAACCGGATGGAATCCATCTACATCTTTGCGGTAGTCAATCGCTTCAATGATCTTCTGTTCGGAAATATGTTTCGGTAAAGGTAACTGCACAATGAAACCGTCTACATCCGGGTCGTTGTTCAGACGGTCTACACAGGCTAACAATTCTTCTTCTGTTACATCGTCTTCATAGCGGATCAGTGAGGATTTAAAACCTACTTCTTCGCAGGTTTTCACTTTACTGGCTACATAGGTTTCACTACCGCCGTCATGACCGACCAATACGGCAGCCAGATGAGGGATCTTCCCTCCTGCTTCTTTTATGCGGCTTACCTCTTCTGCGATCTCTTGTTTCATCCGGGCAGATACGGCCCTTCCATCGATTAATTGCATAGATTGTATTTTAGTTGACTAATTCTTATTTTTAACAAAGATAACGAATCCGGCATGGTTTTCAAAACCAGGGACGGAAATAAGAAAGGGGCACACATGTGCACCCCTTATCCTGTATGTTTATCTTCTGAATGAAGGTAACTTCTTACCACCTGGCTTTGCTGTCGTGAGCATACGCATCATTTTGCGTGTCTCTTCAAACTGCTTTAAGAGCTTATTGACCTCCTGGATCGTCATTCCGCTACCTTTGGCGATACGCTGGCGGCGGGAACCATTCAGCAGGGCGGGATTGCTACGCTCAGCAGGCGTCATGGAATAGATGATTGCTTCAATACTTTTGAATGCGTTGTCATCAATATCAATATCTTTCAGGGCTTTCCCTACCCCCGGGATCATCGAAGCTAACTCTTTCAGGTTACCCATCTTCTTGATCTGCTGGATCTGGGAGATAAAGTCATTGAAGTCAAACTGGTTCTTGGCGATCTTTTTCTGGAGACGTTTGGCCTCTTCTTCATCATATTGTTCCTGCGCACGTTCCACTAGTGAAACAATGTCCCCCATACCAAGGATACGGTCTGCCATACGTTCGGGATGGAACACATCCAGCGCATCCATTTTCTCTCCTGTACCGACAAACTTGATCGGCTTGTCAACTACCGTACGGATAGAAAGAGCGGCACCACCACGGGTATCGCCGTCTAATTTGGTCAACACGACTCCGTCAAAGTCCAGACGGTCATTAAATTCTTTTGCCGTGTTTACAGCGTCCTGACCGGTCATAGAGTCTACTACGAACAGGATCTCATCCGGTGGTTGAATAGCATTTTTGATCGCAGTGATCTCGTTCATCATCTGCTCATCAATAGCCAGACGTCCGGCCGTATCGACGATCACCAGGTCATTCCCGTTTGCTTTTGCTTCCCGGATCGCATTTTGTGCGATCTCGACCGGATTTTTGTTCTCCGGTTCCGAATAGACAGGCACCCCAATCTGTTCACCTAACACTTTCAACTGCTCGATCGCAGCAGGACGATACACGTCACCGGCTACCAACAGTGGTTTCATTCCTTTTTTGGTTTTCAGCATGTTGGCCAGCTTACCGGTAAAGGTGGTCTTACCGGAACCCTGCAGACCAGACATCAGGATCACGGAAGGAGATCCTTTCAGTTCAATCTCAGTGGCAGTTCCTCCCATCAAAGTAGCCAGTTCATCGTGAACGATCTTCACCATCAACTGGCTTGGCTTTACAGAGGTCAATACATTCTGACCTAACGCTTTTACCTTAACTGTATCCGTAAATTGCTTGGCAACTTTGTAGTTCACGTCCGCATCCAAAAGAGCCCGGCGCACATCTTTCAACGTTTCTGCCACGTTGATCTCCGTGATCTTGCCCTCTCCTTTCAGTAGTTTAAACGATCTGTCTAACCTTTCGCTTAAATTTTCAAACATAATGGTATATGATTTTTATTTTTTTCCAAATAACAGGATGCAAAGGTAAGAAATAAGTGCATGCAGACAAAATCTATCGAAGAGGTATTAATTGTTTTCCGGATAGATACGTTTGAATTTTAAGGTATAATGGTCACTTTCCATGACGAGAGAACTGGTTGTGTAGGTGAAGCGGTTCATCTCTTTTAATCTGTCTACATAGGATTGGTCATCTCCGTAGGTCGTATCTCCACCCGTTTGATTGTGGACGGTCAGTGAGATAGCGCTTTGATTGGAGAATACCTGGAAGGTTCCGCTAAACTCCCGGGCAGCACTCACACCGGTAAAGTGATCTTTTGATCCGAAAGAGAGAGTGTAATACGTATCGCCTTCCCGCTGGGGAGTGGTGGTCTGGTTCGTATTCTTATTGACGGTTTCGGTCAGTCTCCATTTCGTATCGGTCAGGATATCATTATTTTTATCTTCTTTTTCATCACAGGAGGTGAATAACAGGAGTAACAAAGAGAAGACCGTACATAGAAATCTTTTTTCCATACAGATAATTTTTATAGGATACATTTATATGATTACAAGCATAGTTCTATCCGATAGAACCTGATGATGTATTATAAACAAATAAAAGAATGAAAAGTTATTATCTGATGCTCTGTTTCCTGTTTTCCGGCAACCCATGCGGATGAATATATTCAACATTCATCCGCATCCTGAAAATCAGATCACCTGCACAAAGTCATATTGGAACGGTTCTTCTGATTCATGGGCTTCATACATCCGGAAGTGGGAATCTAACCCGTAACCCTGAACCGCGGCATCCAACGCCGCAGTCATTTCTTTCAGGTCAACAGCTAAAAGAAATTTCGTCTGCAAATGTTGGTAAATCTCGCAAATCAGACAGGCGAATGGGGTGATACGTCCGGAACCAAGGATAAGTCCCGGCTGATCGAATACTAAAAGTGTTTTCTTATCCAAGCTTCCCTTTAGCAAAAGCCGGTAGAGATACAGGAACGGTTGAAGGCTACTTTCACAAAACTGAGGCGACAATTCGACTCCATCTTTCCGCCGGTAGATATATTCAAATTTTTCTTCTGACGGTTTCTGGGTTGAAAAGACTTTTTTTTACGACTAATTCTCCCTGGATCACTTCCTGCAATTTCGCTAAAATACGATCCGGAATGGAATGTAATTCCGGAAGCTTCCCTTCAAAAACCGGGTAGCCGAAAGTATCTGAATTTATAAAATAACTCTTTTGTCCGGAGACTAATTTCCCAATCGAATCCTGGCCTTTTGCGATGATTGTTTTCCTCCCTTGCTGAAGACTAAACCAGGAAGAAGAGAGGAGATTATCCGGGAAGTAGTGCATGACTTCATAAAAATAAGTTATCGGACGCTCGTGGATGATGTGATCAGATTTTTCTTTTAAAAGTTCCAGATAAGCCTCCAGATGATCTATCAACGTGGGAAAATCAATTCCTTCAGGAGAAAGATCCAACTTCATTTCTTCTAAAAGATGGTCGATTTCATC
>Ga0192244_10284_pt1 | contig 20929 bp, 12 predicted proteins | sample Koala_Koa27_L3_FD_131234 | JGI IMG/M metagenome (GOLD analysis project Ga0192244, IMG submission 131234) | Enriched cells from koala feces incubated with labeled cellulose particles, San Francisco Zoo, California, United States - Koala_Koa2-7_L3 ... | reverse complement strand
CGGTCTGTAAACTTCTTTCCATAGTAACGCTCTCGTTTCAAAGTCCCCCAGAATCCTTCCATCGGACCATTATCGATACATTTAGCAACTCTGGACATGCTCTGTATCATTCCGTATTCCTCAAGCATTGTGTGGAAGGTTCGATTCGTATACTGGTATCCCCGGTCGCTGTGAAATATAGGCCGTGCACCGGGGTTGGCAGCAACAGCTGCATTAAAAGTATCATATACGATAGCATTATTATTGGAGCCCCCGATCATATAGGATACGATCCGCCTGTCATAAAGATCCAGGATCGCGCTTAAGTATACCCTGTGCTTCTCACCTTTGGCATCCTTATAGTGGAACTCTGTAACATCAGTGAGCCATTTCTCATTGGGCTTCTCTGCTTTGAAATCACGGTTAAGAACGTTCTCAGCTGTATACTGTGGATTTGACGCCCGTCTGGTGCATCCGTTATTCGAATACTTGATCGTGGACTTTATATCTCTCTGTCTGCAAATCCGAAGCACTCTTTTATCATTGACCCTGATGTCATAGTACCGCTCCAGATCATCCCGTATCCTTCGATATCCTTTATCCGGTGATTCCTTATGTATCCGTTCTATTGTATCAGCGATGTGTTCGTTTCTCCGCTCGTTTTCAGGGATCCCCCTGCGGAGCCATTTATAGTATGCAGCTCTACTGACACGCCCCAATCTGCATAAAGCGCTGACAGGGTAGTGCTTTTGTTCGTTTTCTTCTTTGACTGCCCGATAGATGGTCTCATTGCGAACCAGGCTCAGCCCCGCCTCCTTTCGATCTCTTGCAATTTTTTTAAGAATGACACCTCCATCTCTGCCTGTTCTTTCTCGGCCTTCAGAAGTTTATTCTCTGCACGGAGCTTCTCCAGTTCATTCATCTGATCGACGTCCTTGCGCTTCCCCCGACGGTCTTTCAGCGCATCGACCCCGCCATCTTGATATTTAGCTGTGTAATTGCGGGCCTGTTGATAAGAGATCCCGTATTTTTCCGCAGTCTCCTTGTAATTGTAATTATGGCCAATACAGTACTGAACGATCTCTATCCGCTCTTCCAATGTCGTTTTTCTTCCTTTAGTCATAAAAGCTCTCCTCCTTGTATCGGAAGATTCCAATGTTTCATGACTATTATAACGCTTTATCCAGGCAATTAGTTTAGATCTTGAACGAATTCCGTTTTTTAAACAGATATCGTCCAGAGATCCCTGGCCGGAAAGATACTCTTGAACAGCCTTCAACTTCAGTTCTGATGAATAATGCTTTTTATTCTTCAGGAAGAATGCATCGCTTCCCATGCTTTTATAATTACGGACCCATTGTCGGAATGTTGAATCACAGATGCCATAAGTCTCTTCTATACGCATTGGGCTCTCCCCTTCGTCAAGATACAATCTCACTGCTTTGAGTTTTTCTTCTGGTAGGATTTCTTTTCTGAACATAAATATGCCCCTCCTAAGTAACAAATTTTATTATTTCATTTGTCTACCTAGAAGGGAGCATATCATTTTTCAAAAGGGCTACGTCCTCGACCCCCCGCGGGGGGGTGTACCAAAATCGATTTAGACCTGTACCCAATTGGATTTTGCTATGTACCCGCACGCCACCGGCGTGCTTTTTTTATCTCGCAAACGGCTCCAGAACGGAGAAAATAGGGAAGGAATGAGACTTTTCAACCACTTTATGAAATTTAACTCATTTGCGTCCAAACGCAGAAAACGCTTGTGTTCTTCATCAAAATCAGATATGCTGTTTGTAAGAAAATAATATCTTCTTACTTTCTTAAGTCAGTATGGGAGATGAGCCTGTATGCTTACCGAGTTACGCCAAAAATCACAAGTTACTATTCCAAAAGACATCATTGTCAAGTTGGGTCTGTCAGAAGGTGACACATTGGATATTTATGAAAAAGACGGCACCATCTGTATGATACCGGTTGCCGTCTATCCGAAAAACTACATTGAAGAATTACGAGAAGAGATTAATGAAGTAAAAGCAAAAATCGATTCCGGTGAGCATCCCGTCTTTGACACCGTCGACGAACTATTTGAAAGGCTGGGGGAAGATGGATCGTCTTGCTGAAAATCCTATGCATCCTTCCTTACGCACCAAGCGGATCAAAGGGACAGATTATCTTTTCGAATGCAGCGTCCATATGGACATCACGATATTCTAAATCAGTACTGAATCCTATTCTAAACGTAAATATCATAATCCCAAAAATCACTTATGTTAACAAAAAGTGCTTCAGTCCCTTGATTTACAAGGGATTGAGGCACATCAATAAATCCCGCAAACCGGGCTTATATCATTTGGGTACAGGTCTAAAGTCAATTTGGGTACACCGCTCCTGGGGGGTTGAGGACGTAGACTTTTTGAAAAATGCTGCGTCCCCAATTAAACCAATTAAAGCGTCGTCCCCAGTTTCCATTCCCGGGGGGTGCATTTCATGTATCTTTTGAAGATCTGGCCGAAGTAGGCGGGGCTTGAGAAGCCGACCATGTCGGCGACTTTGGTGACGCTTTCGCCTTCTTTTAACAGGGGCAGGCTGTTTTGGATGCGCAGGTACATGAGGAATTCGAAGATGGTCATGTGCATGTGTTTTTTGAAAAAGCGGCAGCATTCGCTTTTGCAGATGTGGGCGGAGGCGGCCACATCGTCCAGGCTGATTTCTTCGGCGTAGTGTTCTTCCAGGTAGGCGATGATCTCCCGCAGTCGTTTGAAGTTTGGACGGGGTTTACGTGCCGGGGCGGGCAGGGCTTTAAATTGTTCGTAGAGTTGTATCCAGGCGTGGGTTAAGAGCAGGTGGACCTGGAGTTCGTAATCTTCCGGGGGATCCAGGTAGAGTTCGTAGATTTTCTGGATGTCTCCGGCCACGGCTTTCCCGCTCTTTGTGGTCCGCGGCAGATACAGGGAGCCCCATTCATCGTTGTCGGTGATGAAGTTCACGTACTTGGTCTGTAAAATGCTGCTCTCGTATCCGTACAGGAACCGGGGGTGGAAGGTGACGGAGATGTAGCTGCAGGTCTTTTTCCCGATCCGGTTCCCGGAATGGAGGGTATTGGCGTTGACGAAGAGGGCATCGCCTTCGGTGAAAATGTAGGTCTGGTCGTTGACGTGGTATTCGACTCTTCCTTCCATGACCCAGGTCAGTTCGATTTCGGGATGCCAGTGCCAGAGGAAGGAATCTTGTTCGTAATTCTGGATTTTTTCCAGGCTTACGTTGACGGGGAAGGCGTAGGTTCCGTGTTCTTTGATTTCTTTTTGGTTTTCTTCGGTGTGAATCTGCATTTTCTCAATATCCTTATAATTATCACGAATATATTTATTGTTATCTTTCTTTCTTCTCATTATTATTATAATCATAAGCTATCCCTATATTATTTGCAAGTTTTTTATTACATATAGAATTGCTTGCACCACAAAAGAGGTATCTGTTATGTTGGAAAATCTGGAGAAAAAATTTGAACAGCTGTATGGCGCCGGCGGAGAGATCCACACGTATGTCTCGCCGGGCCGGGTGAATCTTATCGGGGAGCATACCGATTACAACGGCGGCCATGTATTCCCCTGTGCGCTCACGCTTTCGACCTGGGGCGTCGTCCGCCCACGGCAGGATAAGGTCCTGCATTTTTATTCGGAAAATTTTGCTTCCGGGGGTGTGATCACCACCACGGTGGATGATCTGACCCCGGAAAGCGCCTCCTCCTGGACTTCCTATCCGAAGGGCTTTCTGTGGGCCTTACAGGAGCGGGGGTACCCTCTTCCGTTTGGCATGGATCTGGTGCTGGGCGGGGATATTCCGGCCGGATCCGGGCTTTCTTCCTCTGCCTCCCTGGAAGTGCTGATGGGGGTCATCGCCAAAGATATCTACGGATTCTCTGATCTTACGATGGTGGACATCGCGCTCTTAGGCCAGCGGGCGGAACACGGGTACATCGGCTGCAACTGCGGCATTATGGACCAGTTCGCCTGCGCCATGGGGAAAAAGGACTGTGCGGTCTTTCTAAATACGGATACGCTGGAGTACGAATATGCCCCCCTGACCCTGACCGGCGCCCGGATCGTCTTAACCAACAGCAAGGTCAAGCACAAGCTGGTCAATTCTGCCTACAACGACCGGAGAGTCGAGTGCGAGACGGCCTTAAAAGAGCTGCAGAGCGAGCTTAACATCCACACCCTGTGCGAGGCAACCCCGGCGCAGTTTGAAGCCCATAAAAATGCGATTCAGGACCCTATCCGGCAAAAACGGGCCCGGCATGTGATCACCGAGGAGGCGCGCACGCTCGCCGCGGTTACGGCGCTGAAAGAAAACGACCTGACCACCTTTGGGAAGCTTATGAACGCCTCCCACGCGAGCCTAAAAAATGACTACGAAGTCTCCTGTCCGGAGATTGACCTGTTAGTCGATCTGGCACAGCAGATGGACGGCGTCCTGGGCAGCCGGATGACCGGCGGCGGCTTCGGCGGCTGCACGGTCAGCATTGTAAAGGAAGCGGCCATCGGGCCTTTTATCGATACCATTCAAAGTACCTATCAAAAAGAAGTCGGCCACCCGGCTGAATTTTATGTGGTGCAGGCCGGCGACGGCGCCCACAAACTTTCCTAAAAGGAGAATGTCCATGCTCTATGCCAGTATCAAACGCCTTGTTGAATACGGGATTTCCACCGGCCTGCTGCCGGAAAGTGAACGGATTTACGCCACCAATCTGCTCTTAGATCTGATGCAGGAGGAGACATATGAAGATACACCCCTTAACGGGGAGGTGCTCCCGCTGGAGGATATTTTAAAGGACCTGTTAGATATCGCAGCCGCGCGGGGGATCATTGAAGAAACTCCCACCAGCCGGGATCTTTTTGACGCCAAGCTCATGAACTGCCTGCTGCCCCGGCCCGCCCAGGTTCGGGCGACGTTTTGGGAAAACTTCAAGCTTTCCCCGGAATCGGCCACCGATGCCTACTACAAGTTCAGCCAGGACAGCGACTACATCCGCCGTTACCGGATAAAAAAAGATCAGAAATGGACCGTCGCCTCCCCCTACGGGAAAATCGATGTGACCATCAACCTGTCCAAACCGGAGAAGGACCCGAAGGCCATCGCTGCGGCCAAAAATAACGCGAAAAGCAACTATCCGCTCTGCCAGCTGTGCATGGAAAATGAGGGCTACGCGGGGAGATTCGACCACCCGGCCCGGGAGAACCACCGGATCATCCCTCTAAAGATTGCCGGACAGCACTGGGGGTTTCAGTATTCTCCTTATGTCTACTACAACGAGCACTGCATCGTATTTAACGGGGTGCACACCCCGATGAAGATCGACCGCTCCACCTTCGAGAAGCTTTTTAGTTTTCTCCGTCAGTTCCCCCACTATTTCCTGGGATCCAACGCGGATCTGCCCATCGTGGGCGGCTCGATCTTAAGCCACGACCATTTCCAGGGCGGCCGGTATACGTTTGCCATGGAAAAGGCGCCCATCGAGGAGGAAGTGACGATCCCCGGCTACGAAGATGTGACCTGCGGCCGGGTAAAATGGCCTCTATCCGTGCTTCGGATCCGCAGTCGGGACAGCGTCCGGCTGATCGATCTGGCGGATCATATTTTACAGGTATGGCGGGGCTATACCGACGCCTCCGCTTTCATTTTCGCCCGAACCGACGGGGAGGATCACAACACGATCACACCCATCGCCCGGATGCACGGGGCTGAGTTCGAGCTGGATCTGGCGCTTCGCAACAACCTCACCACGAAGGAACATCCGCTGGGGGTCTTTCATCCCCACGAAGCGTACCACCATATCAAAAAAGAAAACATCGGCCTCATCGAGGTCATGGGGCTGGCGGTGCTGCCCGCCCGGTTAAAAGAGGAGCTCGAAGCCATGGCCGGCTGTATCCTGGAAGGAAAAGACTTACGCTCGGAGGAGCGGACAGGCAAGCACGCCGACTGGGCGGAACAGTTCCTCCCTCGTTACGAACATATCACGGAAGAAAATATCATGGACATCCTGCAAAAAGAAGTCGGAAATGTCTTTGTCCATGTGCTGGAAGATGCCGGCGTCTATAAACGAACGCCGGAAGGATTTGCGGCCTTTCATAGATTTCTGGCAGCCTTATAAAAAAAGCCCCCTGAACTTCAAAAAGTCCAGGGGATTTTTCTGTCCTTTTACTTATCTCCCGCCACATACAGTTCATGCAGCGCCCGGGTGGCGCCGATGTACTGATACTGCTTATACAGCGGGTTTTTCTGGTCATTGTCCACCAGGAAGACCTGGTCAAATTCAAGGCCTTTGGCCATGTAGAAAGTGGTGATCGTGATCCCCGGCTTAAAAACCGAACTGTTCCGGTCAATATAGGAAATTTCCGGCAGATCCTCCTCCCCCATTAACTGCGCCGAGTCACAGAAGATCTCATAAAGCTCCCTCGCCTCCCGCTCGGTAAGCGTCAGCACCGCCGCAGTCTCAAAGGGCTCCTTATCTTCGTCATCCCCTACGCGCTCCCCATCCTGCACCTGCAGAAGGATCTTGTCCGCCAGTTCCTCATAGGAACCTGCCGATAGGATTTCCACCGGCTTCCCGGGCCGGTCCACATACTCGATATCCTCCCCCAGATCCCCATAGATCTGCCTGGCATAATCAGCAATCTGCGTGGTATTGCGGTAGCTCTTTTTCATCTCGATCTGACGGATCTTTCTTCCGAAAATATCTGACAAAAATGCCCGCACATCCTGCGGCTCCCCTTCCACCGTCTGGGCCTCATCGCCCAGGATCGTCATGTTACACGGGAAAATGCGGTGCAGGATGTCGTACTGCAGATAGGAGTAATCCTGCATCTCATCGATCACCAGATGAAGGATATCCTTATGGACCATGCCGCCGCAAAGCCGGCATTTTAAATACAGCATCGGATACACATCCTCATAGTCAAGCACCCGCTCCTCCGGCGGCACATCCGGCAGAAGCGGGAATCCGCACTCCTCTAAAAACCAGTTGTAGATCTCATAGAGATCCTCGCTTTCATACATCCCATAAAACTGCTCTCTGATCTCCAGGAGCTCATCCCCCTCCAGCTCCCGGTCGCTTAACGTCTCATACTCGTCCACAAAGAAATACTGGACCTGCTCCATCCGCTCCAAAAGCGGGCGGCTGCCGCACCGATTATAGAAATAGTCCATGATCTCCTCCGCAGACATTTCATAATTGCCAAACGTCACCGTGTGGAAATCCATCAGCCGGTCCTCCAGCTCAATCAAAAATCCCTCCAGGGCCTGCACGCCCTCTTTGGACTGTTTGAAATGATACCGGCGCAGCACTTCCGGCTTCCTGCCGGCCATCTCCTCCTCGATCAGATCCCACCGGTCCTGCGTGTCATCCACGATGCCTTTAAGCTCCCGGTAGGCAAAAAGATCCAGACTCATTTCGCGGATATTTTCCTCCCCCAGCTCCGGCAGGATACGGGAAATATAATCCGAAAAAACACTGTTCGGCGAAAGCACCAGAATATTGGACGAATTTAAATCCTGGCGGTCGTGATACAGCAGGTATGCGATCCTGTGCAGCGCCACCGAAGTCTTGCCGCTGCCCGCCGCGCCCTGGATCACCAGGATTCGATCCCGCGTGTTGCGGATGATGGCATTCTGCTCCCGCTGAATCGTGCGGACAATCGTCTTTAAGGACGTGTCACTGCTCGTCCCCAGCTCCTGCAGAAGAATCTCATCGTCGACCTTGATATCGCTCTCCAGCTCAAAGACCATTCGTCCCTTCTTGATCTTATACTGCCACTTGGAAAGAATTTCCCCCTTCATAAGTCCACCGGGAGACTCATAGGCCGCCGCCCCTTTGTCATAGTCATAAAACAGACTGCTGACCGGCGCCCGCCAGTCATAGATCAGCGGCACCGCGCCCCGCTCCGTGGCAAAATTGCCAATCCCGATATAGAAAAGCTCCGGGGTCGTATCCCCGTCATAAAGAAACTCCACACTCCCGAAAAACGGCTCATCCTCCATCTTCTGCAGCCGATGCAGCGTCAGCCGGTTCTGCTCATTGGCGCCCATCTGGGCCATCAGGGCCTGCTGGTTATCATAATCCTCATAACCATACTCATCCATTTCCGTATAATTCTGCCAGTAGTAATCGTTCATCTGACTGATGTCCTCCTGCACATGCAGGATCTCCTCATCGAGCTCAGCTACCCTGACCTTTATTTTCTGAACCACAAAGGTTAAAAAATCCGTTCCACGACTCATGAACGTCATCTCCCAGTCAAAATACTATCTACCATCCTAGCAACTTCTAAAGATTTCGTCAACAGAAAAAGGTTGGGGACGCAGCCTTTTTCAAAAAGGCTACGTCCTCAACCTTCCATTGACCTGTACCCAAACGTTAAAAGGGGTGTACCCACTTAACATTCTCTTCTTCTCTTCCGGATGGTACGCACGCCTGCGGTCCCGATAAGGCCGCCGGATACAACCAGAAGCAGCAGCCACAGCGCGATGTTGTTTGTATCCGCTGTCTTTACTGTGCCCGGTCCGCCGTTATTCGGATTGGGATTGGCCGGCCCTGGGCCTGTGCCGGTATCGGGGTTCGGCTGAGCCGGCCCCGGACCGGTGATATTTTCCGGTGTATGTGTGTTCGTCACATCATAGCCATTTACCTCATACGTGTATCCGTCGATTTCTGCTTCGGTTATAATATAATTAATCTTATTTCCCTCTTCATCGTTTATCGGCAGATCAGAGAAACTCCAGGCCCAATTGTCTTCTGCAGTCACGGTCCTGGAATCAAGCGGCTGCCCACTATCCGGATCATCAAGAAGGTTAATAATAATGGAATCCGGACGAATGCCATCGGCATCATCTCCATCATCCCAGGTCTTGGAACCGACGATGGTGATTAAATCACTGCCTTCTGTATTCTCAATCTTAACCTCCTGGCCGTCCACCGTTGCATTGGTCGCCGAAATCGTCGGGCTGGCCGGATCGTCTCCTACTGTAATGGTCACGGTTATGTTCCCAACAATCTGCTGATATCCTTCCGGAGCCACAGTCTCCTCAATGGTAAATGTCCCGTCATGCAGGCCTTCCACAACCGCATTCCCGTCACTGCCGGAAATGATAGCAGTTGCATCGTCCTTGCTGCTGGTCCAACCGGTCAGCAGATAGGTGTTCTCGTTGACCTCGAACTGAGCATATTCTCCATTCGAATTGGCCATCACAAACTCTGCTCCGGATAACGGTTCATCGCTGCCTGTGTACTTAAAGAGATCAAATCCGTAACTGTAGGTTTCGGTCTCATCCGGCGTCGCATAGGATGCAAAGGACAGAACCGTGAAGCTTAATCCTATATGATTATCCACTTCATCAACATAATTATCATTGAAATCTTCAACACCTTCGTTGACATCAATATCAAAGATTACAATCACATAAGCGTCGGAGCTCAGATCTTCCAGGTCTTCATCCATGACATGAATCTCAAATGAGCATCCATCCAGTCCACAATCCGCAGTGCACTCACCGGTGGATATGGTATAATCTGTCCCTTCCTCAAGTGCTTTGCCTTCGGCGCCCTCGCTCTCATATAAAGTCACGCTCTGAATCTTCAATGTGCTGATGTCCAGCTGATCATCCAGAAGATCATGAAGCACAAGATCATGCGCGCCTCCGATATGATCTGCTTCCATCCTGTACTCTAACGTATTATTATTCTCTGCTTCGTCTTCGTGAAGCTCATCATCTGTACTCTCACCAAAGGTCGGATCGGAAACGTATTTGTGTACTTCCGGCAATGCGTTTGTCACGCTGAGGTTATCCTCGCTGTATGTGGGTATGTACCCTTCAATTTCACCTTCAGCGATGGTATACGTAATCTTGACACCCTCTGAAGTATATTCCGGCAAATCGGTAAAGCTCCATGCCCAGTTATCCTCCGCCGTTACTGTTACAGAATCACCCGTCTGCTCACCATCTGCATAAAGGTAAATCGTAATGGAGCTCGGACGAGTATTCCCTTCATTCTCATCATCAATCCATGTCTTTTCACCGGAAACTGCTGCCGTGCCCGTCAGTGTATTCGTGATCACATAGCCGCCATTTCCATCGGATGCTACCTCTCCGCTATAATCTGCAATATTGCCTTCAGATACCGTATAACTAATCTCAACACCTTTATCGTCATACTTCGCCAGATTTGTAAATGTATCCTTCCAGTCATTGCTATCGCTTAATGTCACGGTTATGGGATTCCCATATCCATCCGTAACTGCCTCTTCACCAATATACAGCGTCACTGTAATGGATTCCGGCCGGGTCTCATAAGTATTGTCGTTATCGAGCCAAACTTTCTCCACCGGAATCTCTGTCTCTCCGGTCCGGGTATTGGTCACTGTCACGACATACCCCAGCAGATTGTTCTCGTCATCGTAATCCGGGACAAGCTCACTGACTGCAGTATCGTAGCCATCGACTGCTGTTTCTTCTACCGTATATTCAATCTTCTGGCCATCCTCATAGCAATACAAGTCTTCCCATGTGTAGGACCAACTGTTGCTTTCATCCAGCGTCACAGCATCTCCGCTGGTCTCGCCATTTGCAAGAAGCTTAACCGTTACGCTGCCCGGACGAGCACTATCGTCGTTATCGTCCTGCCACTCTTTATTTACGGTGATCTGTGTCTTCTCATCCTCATGCGTATTGACAAGATACACATTGTAATCTCCGGTCTCATTCCCATCTTCGTCCGTCACGGGAACGAGTGTATCGCCGCCTGAGACGGTGTAACCATCCGGCTCAACTTCTTCTACTGTGTATGTAATCTCTTCGCCATTCGCATAAACCGGAAGATCCTCCCATGTGCAGGTCCATTCATTATCTTCGGATAATGTAACCGCTACTCCGACATCTTCGCCGTTCGCTTTCAGTTGTACCTGTACGCTGTCCGGACGAATGCCATCCCGGTTTTCACTGTCACTCCAAACCTTCGTAGCTGTTATATTGGTTTTCTGCAGCGTGTTGGTGATTGTATAGGAGCCGTCCGCATTTTCTGCAACTTCCCCATCATATCCAGCCACCTCTGCTTCTGTAACTGTATAGGTGATCTCTGTTCCGGTGCTGTCATACTTTGGCAGTTCACTCAGCGTATCACTCCATTCATTTTCGGCACTTAAGGTCAACGTATAGGTATTGCCATCGCTGCCCGTTACAGTCACTGTAATAGATTCCGGCCTATTATTATTTTCATTCTCGTCATCATCCCATTCTTTTTCAACGCTGATCTTGGTCTCCCCGGTCAGCGTGTTCGTGATAATGTAGGTGCCGTCATCGTTCTCAACAACGTCGCCAGTATAACCTTCCACAGTTTCTTCAGTGACTTCATAAGTGATCTCTGTTCCGGTGCTGTCATATTTGGGCAGTTCACTCAGCGTATCACTCCATTCATTTTCATCACTTAATGTCACTACATAAAGGCTCCCGTTGCTTCCGGTTATATTCACAGTAATGGAATCCGGACGAGTTTCATATGCGTCATCGTTATCGAGCCATTCCTTTTCCACGCTGATTTCAGTTTCGTCGGTTAAGGTATTCGTAATTGTATAATTGCCATCCTCATCTTTTTCAATCGTGCCTGTATAACCATCAATTTCTGTCTCGGTAACTGTATAAGTGATCTCTGTGCCGGTGCTGTCATACTTCGGCAGTTCACCAAGCGTTTCACTCCACTCATTTTCATCACTTAAGGTCAGCGTATAGGTGCTCTCATCACTGCCCGAAATCGTCACGGTAATGGATTCCGGACGAGTTTCATAGGCGTTATCGTTATCCGCCCATACCTTTTCCACGCTGATCTCTGTTTCACCCGTCAGCGTGTTCGTAATGATGTAGGTACCATCCTCATTATCAACAACTTCACCAACATATCCTTCCACATTCTCTTCCGTGACTTCATATGTGATGGTTGACCCATCATCTGCAAATACCGGCAGATTCTCCAAGGTGTCTTTCCATTCATTTGCATCACTTAAGGTCAGTGTATAGGTTCTGCCATCGCTGCCCGTTACAGTTACGGTAATGGATCCCGGACGGGTCTCATAGGCGTTATCGTTATCGACCCATTCCTTTTCTACGGTAATACTGGTATCTTCATTATAAGAATTTTCGAAAGGATATATGGTGTATCCGCTGTCGTCATCTTCTAACTCAAAATTCGAATCAGAAACCCTATAAATGTTATATCCACCTGACTCACTATCGTACTCTAATTTATAATATGTCTCCTCGATGGTTACATCGGTCAAATCTGAAGCATCATTTAATGTCACATCCAGTTTGATGCCATAGACGGTGCCGTCATACGTGATACCTTCGACTTCCCCTCCATTTTCATAGAGTATGAAATAATAACTGTTTGTTATCCCTGCCATGGAAGAGTCCACATTGAATGTGTAGCTATCTCCCATAATGCTGACGCTCTTGCCATCTTCAAGATCTGCTGCCGTGCCATTGACCGTAAGTACATAACCATTTGTTCCACCTTCTTCATCATCGGCTGAAACATCGACATACCAGTTCCCATCTCTATAACTTGCCTCGTACAAATCAAAGGTAAACTGTCCATTAGTCATTGCTGAATTCAGGAGTGTCTTTTGAATATCGAAATTCCAGGTGGTACTGCTATACCGCTTCAGGCTGTTAATGCCAAGTGCCAGATCAAGACCAGCCTGCCCGGTCATATCCTTGGTATCACAAAGCGCTGCTGCCACCGTAAAGTAGCTCAGCCCTTCCAATGCAATTCCGTGCTCATTATAATACTCCAGTCCACCTTCACCTTCGCCGGCTGCGACCGCTGCTGCAAAGGTATCCGCCGTATAATCCGTTCCGTAAAGTTCATTGTACAGCTGATAAGCGTTTGTCCCGCTGTAAGAGTAATACTCATCCTCTACATAGGTCGAATTCTTATCAATGGTAGCCACATAACTTTCGGTGTACTCCTTGGTCTCGCCGTTCTCTTCGTATGTGTAAGAAACTTCATATGCTATCTCAATGGTGTAAGTATCGTAAAAAGCAATACTGTGGGGATTGTCTCCGACATTTCCATCTGCATCTGCAAACAAAACATTATAGTCATTCGTGCCGGAATTATGCACCAACTGGGAGCTCTGATATACCAGTTCTCCTTCTTCATCATAGATCCTTACATAATCTACATTCGCCAAAATATCGGAATATCCCTCATCATCCGGATCCGCGATCGAAAGTTTGACATCCACATGCTCATAGAAATTGGCATCGGATTCCGTCAGATAAATATTTGTATCATCCGAGCCATCTCCCGCATATACATATTCTTCATTCTCATAAGAATAATGCGTGTACGTCATTGGATCCCGCTTCCGCTGGATGCTGTATAGGAAGCCTCTAATGTATAAGTTGTTCCCGGAACAACCCAAAGGGTCACCTCTCCGTTCTCATCTGTGGTTCCACTGGAGATGACATTTCCATTCTCATCCATCAATGCTACATGAGCGCCGCTGGCAATCTCACCGGAATTCCCCGTCGTTCCATAGTAGACTGTATAAGTCACCTGCTGCATGCCATATTCCAGTTCATAGGTAGCACTCGTCGTCTCTCCGGATGCGGATGTTGCCGTCACTTTCACTTTAATTGTATTGCCCGGATCATCATCGGTATTCCAGGTTACGGTTGCATTGGCTCCCTCCCCTTCGATGGAAGCATATTCCGTGCCGCTTGTGATTTCCCATGTATAACTGATATTCGAATCCTGGAAGCCCTCCGTATCTGCAGTCAGACTCACGGTATGATTCTCAGTATCCGCACCTGTGACAGAAATGGTCACTGATGGTGTGGAAAAATACAGATTAATGTAGAACTCGGTTGCCTGCGTATCACTCTTTGTGACCGTTGTGGTCGTCCCGCTTTCCGTCGTTACCACATAACTGGTGCCATTCCAGCTGACGGATGTGACCGGATCACTTTCACTTCCAATCTTGGTCAGCGTACCACCTTGATTGGATGTGGTCAGATACTGGACCGTTGCATAAACATAAGTATAACTATCTCCAATCTTTCCGGAAACATGTTCCTCCAAGAGATCATCAATAGAATATTCCCCTGTATCCCATGTATAAGTATCCTGCTCGTCTTCATCATAGATACCGATTCCATTGGTATCATACAGATAGACGGTGATATCTGTGGTTGTATCTCCTCCGCTGCCCCAGGTAATTGTAAAGCTGGAGAAGCTGGCCACTTCAAACTCTGCCGTGGCCTTATCTTTATCAATCGTTCCTTCTGTATTTGAGGAAGTATTGGCAACTATGACCGGGGTCACCTCATTGCCATTTTCCACTAAGTGCTGGACTTCCATGGAAGCGGCATCCGCATCCGCCGGGAGTATAGCGGAAGCATCGATGCTGACTTTTACCGGTTCGGTTGGCTCTACCTCATTTCCATCCAACAGAAAAGAGATGTCAAGCGCGGCCATACCGGTATCCTCCTCCGTATCCGGATCCATACCGATAGCCTTCGCGGCATCTCTGTATTCACTGCTGTCCTCGTCATAGCGCTCCACATGAAGCTTGGCACCCTCCGGAAGGGCCCCGGATGGCGCTGTGACTTCGACACGAATATTCTCATTTTTGGCGGTGTACGTGACGTCCTCGTCTTCCTCGTCGTCTTCTTCCGACTCTTCTTCTGTCACTTCACCTGTCTCATCTTCGGCCTCATCCGACACATTTTCTGCATCGTCAGCCTTTTCGTCCTCATCTTCATCGTTGGAAGGCGTAATCATAACCGTCCCGTCTTCACTCTGAAAACTGGCGCCGGACGTTTCTTCACTCTCCTGTGCTACTTCCTGGGTCGCTTTCTCTTCACTCTCATCCGATGTATCGCCTGCCGCAAGTACGGAAGACGGCACCATGGCCACCACAAGGGCGCAGCACATCAAAAGTGCGCACACTCTCCTCTTCATAATAAAAAAACCCCCTTATTGTGTAATTGTTTATACTTCCCCAAGTAAAAACACCGCTCCCCGGTGTCTATTTACCACTTATTATATTATACGTAGTTATTTACAATGTCAATATAAAATTTGTAAATTGCCTAAAAAAATAAGGAAAATTCTTAAAACATTAAAATATACACCGAAAATACTCCTCCGGAAGCTTACCATTTGCACTTCCTGATTCTCATTGATTGCAATGCATCCGCTTGGATGGTATCATAAGACCAGATAAAATTTTATGGTCAGGAGGCATCTCATGAGTACATTTGAGCGGGTCAACTCCGGGCTTCCGGGGCTGGATGCTATGTTGGATAATATTCGAATGGGAGACAACGTGGTCTGGCAGGTGGCGGATATGACGGACTACATGTTTTTTGTAGAACCGTTTTATAAGCAGGCGATCAAGGACGGACGCAAGATCTACTATATGCATTTCAAGGGGCATCCGCTTCTGATCGAAGATGAACCCGGAATTACGACCTATGAATTCGACCCTTCGGAAGGATTTGAAACATTTACCATGGCCGTGCGGACGAAGATCACCGAGGCCGGATGGGATGCTTTCTATGTTTTTGACTGTCTCTCAGACTTGCAGATCGCCTGGTCCACGGACCTGATGATGGGTAACTTTTTCCAGGTAACCTGTCCTTATCTGTTTGACCTTAACACCGTGGCGTTCTTCCCGATCATCCGGGGGCTTCATTCCTACGACACCATTGCCCGGATCCAGGAAACTACCCAGCTGTTTCTGGACATGTATATGCATGACGAAGATCTGTATGTCAACCCATTAAAGGTATGGCAGCGCTATTCCCCGAACATGTTTCTGCCGCATCAGTACCAGGCCAGCGACGGCTCTTTCTTGCCGCTTAAAGGAGGTTATGAAGTAAGCCAGTTCTATGCATTGATGGACACGCAGCCGCCGCTCTACGAGAACCAGGATCTGGACAGCTGGGAGAGATTTGTGGCCAACGCCACCCAGACGTATCAGGACACCGGCACCATGCCGGACGATGTCCAGGATATTTTCGCCAGAAATATGATGTCCACGGATGCACGTATCCTGGACCTGCTGAAAATGTATTTTACGCCGGAGGATTATCTGCACGTTTACAATCGAATGATCGGCACCGGCTGTGTAGGCGGGAAAGCCTGCGGCATGCTTCTGGCGCGCAAGATCATCGAGACCGACGCGCCGGACGTGGCGGCCTTAATGGAACCCCACGACTCCTACTATCTGGGATCCGATGTTTTCTATACCTATATTGTACACAACAAGTTCTGGCGGCTGCATATTCAGCAGAAGACGGAAGAAGATTATTTCACACTGGCACCGGACCTGGAAAAAGCGTTTATGACCGGGACATTTCCGGAGTCCATCCGCCAACAGCTCATGCGGATGCTGGAATATTTTGGTCAGTGGCCGATTATCGTACGGTCCAGTTCGCTGCAGGAAGACGGATTCGGCAATGCATTTGCCGGAAAATACGAATCGGTATTTTGTATCAATTCCGGGCCTATAAATGACCGCTTAACCGAGCTGGAAGCCGCCATTCGGACCGTTTACGCCAGCACCATGAACCGCTCCGCACTGGAATACCGTAAAGAGCGGGGCTTAGTCGTCAGGGACGAGCAGATGGCCCTGCTGATCCAACGGGTTTCCGGTTCCCTGTATGATGAATTCGTCATGCCCAGCGCGGCCGGCGTGGGGTACTCATACAGCGCTTACCGCTGGAACGACGACATTGACCCGTCCGCCGGCATGCTTCGGCTGGTGATGGGGCTTGGAACCCGGGCCGTGGACCGGACCGAGGGCGATTACCCGAGGCTGGCGGCCTTAGATAAGCCAAATGTTTCCAATATGACCGGCCCCTGGGAAAAGCATCAGTTTTCCCAGCGTTTTGTGGACCTGATCGACTACGATCTGAAAGCCGTGGCCACCCGCCAGGTGCAGGATCTGACGAAGCATATGGCTCCCTGGTACCAGAAACTGGTTCTGGAACATGACTGGGACGCCGAGCGGACTTTCAGAGAGCGGGGCATACACCGGGAGGTGCTGTACGCCGACTGCCAGGGGCTGGTGGACAATCAGGCCTTTACCGACTGCATGAAAAAACTGCTGCACACCCTGCAGGAAGCCTACCATTATCCGGTCGATATTGAATTTACCATCAATGGCAGCCCAGGCGGCGCATTTGTGTTCAACCTGCTCCAGTGCCGGCCGCTGCAGATCGGCAGGCAGGGCGAATCTGTCACTGTGCCGGATCTGCCCGAAAAACGCGCCGTTTTCTCCGTGGTCAACTCCTCCATGGGCGGCTCCAGGGCAGAAAAAATAGACCAGGTGGTCTTCGTCGACACCCGGGCCTACTACAATTGTCCATATAAAGAAAAAGCCGTGATCGCCCGGACCGTGGGCAATCTCAATGAAATATTAAAGAGCAGCAATCAAACCCTGATGCTGTTCACCCCCGGCCGTATCGGCACCTCCTCGCCGGAGCTGGGCCTGCCCGTCTCCTTTGCAGAAATTCACAACTTCTGCGCGATCTGCGAGATGGCCGACGCCGACATCGGTTACATGCCGGAACTGTCCTACGGCAGCCATATGTTCCAGGATCTGGTAGAAGCCGGCATCTTCTATACGGCTATATACGAAAACGAAAAAACATTGTATTTCAATAAAGATTTCTTTTCCGGGGAGCCCAATCATCTGACAGATCTCCTGCCAGAATATGGAGAATACGCAAACATCGTAAAAGTATACGATATGCGGAAGAAAAACCTGATATTGTACTCAGATGTAGAGAATAAAAAGACTGTACTGGGATTGGGAACCGAACTGGGGACGTAGACTTTTTGAAAAATGCTACGTCCCTAACCCCCCGCGGGGGGTGTACCTAAACGCGATAAGGGGTGTACCCGCTTAAATTTTCTTTACGTAATATCTGCTCTTTTTATAGTTTGGCACGCCGCTGGCTTTGCTGTCATAGGAGCGGCCATAGTAATTGTGTTTTTTATCCTGCAGGGCCCAGGTCGGGTCATATACTTTCCCATTGATTTCTGCCCAGCCATGGCCGCCGCTGGAAATGGCATAGCAACTTGTATACCCGCATGCATTGCCCAGATATGCGAAAGCTGCTCCAAAGGCATAGCAGTTGCCGTGTTTTTTATTGAAGAAATCCAACGCGTAGGTCTGATCCCAATGGGATCCTTTTTTAAATGTCGGAGAACCGCTATATCGATATTTCTTCAGCATGTAATCCCAGATAGCTTTCAGTTTCTCTTTCTTGGTCATCGTGGGCTTCGTCGCTTTTTCCACGACCTGATTTGCCTTCACCAGCACTTTCAGCCTTGTTTTTGCATTTCCGCTGGTGGACGCCTTGCCGTTTTTCTTGAGCTTGACGCTGTTGACTTTTTTGTTCTTGACCATGTAGCCTTTTTTCCCGGTGGCAATCTTGAAGTAATAATAATCTCCCTTGATCTTCTGCCAGCCGGTTCTCTGAACGCCTTTGGAATCGAAGTAATAGTTCTTTCCGTTAATCTCTACAAGTCCTTTGGTCTTTTTCCCTTTGCTGTTCATATAGTAGACTTTCTTACTTTTCGTCTTCCATTTGCCGCCGGAAACGGTTTTGATCGTGCTGCTGGCCGCCTTCACCGTACCTTCACCCGCATCCCCTATAGGAGTGACGCAGCTAAAAGTCAGTGCCAATAACAAAAACAGAAAAAACATGCCTACTCGTTTCGCTGGTTCTCTTTTCATTGATATATTCCTTTCATAATTACCAAATAATACTTTAAATCTTTTTTACGACCGTTCTGTATTTCCAGAAATTCCGCCGGCCGTCTTTTCCGCTGAGTTTATAAGCCATGCCAAAGTAATCGTGCTTTTTATCTACCGTCGCCCAGGAAGGATCATAAACTTTGCCCTTGATTTCTGCCCATCCATGGCCATCTCCTTCCACCACATAACATTTCGTATAACCACATGCATTGGCCAGATACGCGAAAGCAGCTCCCATGGCGAAGCAGGTGCCCTTGCCTTTATCAAAAATCTTAAGCGCATAGGTCTGATCCCAGTGGGAGGTCTTTTTAAACTTCTCATACCCGGTGTATTTCGTGTGCTTCAGGAGATAATTCCAGCAGGATTTGAGCTTCTGCTTCTTCGTCTGGGTCGGCTTGGTCGCCTTCTGCATATACTTCTGGGCCTTCACCAGTACTTTCAGCTTCGATTTGGCGTTGCCGCTGGTCGACGCCTTCCCACTCTTTTTGAGCTTAATTCCGTTGACCTTTTTATTCTTGACCATGTAGCCTTTGGTCTTATTTGCGACCTTGAAATAATAATAACTGCCGTCAATCTTCTGCCAGCCGGTTCTCTGAACGCCCTTGGAATCAAAGTAATAATACTTTCCACCAATCTTCGTCAGGCCCTTGACCTTCTTCCCGTCTTTTCCGTAATAATATACCTTTTTACTCTTCGTCTTCCAGTAATTGGCCTTGACGGTGGAGGTTTCAGTGGTGGTTGTGGTGGTCGTCTCAGCCGCTTGTGCCGTGAGCTCACCCACGCCCCCTAACGGGGTAACAACCCCAAGTGCCAGAATGAGTGCTAAAAGCAACAGAACTCGTCCCGAACGTTTGATGTACTTTCGAGTCATAACTTGTCTTCCTCATCTTAGTCGGTTGGGGACGCAGCCTTTTTGAAAAAGCCTGCGTCCCCAACTGAAAATTGCCCTGTACCTAAACGTGATTTGGGGTGTACCCAAATTAGAACTTCACGGTAATGTGTTTATCACCTTTGTAGTTGTAGTAAGTCTTCTTAACTTTACTACGTTTTACATAAAAATATTTTAATTTGGAATTTTCAGCAAACTTATCCATATCTGGATCAAATACATACCATGAGCCTCCCTTTTTCTTTATTTCTACCTAGGCATGTTTTTGTTTGCTATTTCCAAATCCTTTCGTTTTACCGACAGCAATCCGGACTGTATATTTACTACCTAATGCCTGTCTCGCTAGAGCTGCAAATCCTGCTGCCCAATGGTAACAGCCACCGCTTTTCCCTTTTAACATTTCATATGCATAAGTTGTCCAGTTATTTTTAGTAACCTTTTTATAATCCCGAGCGTAGGACCACTTTTTTTCGGTGTACTTGAAAAGTTTCTTAAGTTTGGTTTTTGCGCTGTCTGAGGATTTTACCTGTTTCTTGACGATTGATTTCGCTTTTTTCTTAACCTGAGATTTGTTATACGTCTTGGCTGCCTGTACTTCCATCGTATTTACATACGGGATGTCCATGGCCATAGACAGCATAAATACAGCTGCTAATACGAGGCTGATACTGCGTACCCAGGCAAATGCCGTGTTATTTTTCTTCATTGCTCTTCCTCCATTCTCTTTTACTGATTCTAGGTGTTCGATCTCCACTCAGCATTGAAAAAAATCACTTTTCCGCTTTTTCTATATTTAAAAACATCAATCCTGAAGTTTTTGTAATATATACGGCCATCCTTCCCGTCACCATAACAACTGGAGCTGTAGTATTTCGTCTTTGTCGGCTTACAGCCATACTTTTTCAGCAGATTCTGGAGGGTCGTGATATTCTTCTCGTACTTGGCCGCCTTACGCAGCTTGCTGGTCTTGGAGTCGTTCTTTTTCCCGTTGCTGTTGAAGTAATAGAACTTCTCGTTGATCACCTGTACGCCGGTAAGCGCCCGTCCTTTATAATCAAAGGCATATTTCTTTCCCTTGATCGTCTTGACCACCGGCTCTTTGGCCTTGCCGGATTTCGTCGTTCCGGATGCATAAGCCACGCCGTCTTTACCGAAGTAGTAACGGTATTTCTTTCCGCTGGAGCTTTTTATGGTCTTCCACTTTTTCGTGTAGGCCGCGCCCTTGGATCCGAAG
>Ga0192244_10282_pt1 | contig 21136 bp, 17 predicted proteins | sample Koala_Koa27_L3_FD_131234 | JGI IMG/M metagenome (GOLD analysis project Ga0192244, IMG submission 131234) | Enriched cells from koala feces incubated with labeled cellulose particles, San Francisco Zoo, California, United States - Koala_Koa2-7_L3 ... | reverse complement strand
TCACTCTAGTGAAACGATAAACTTGACGGTGCAAAAATATAAAAAAGAACGGATAAAAAAGAATATTTTCCCTGTTATTTTAGCTTAATCACTTTTCCTCCCCAATGCCTCTCAAACTATTGTAAAACCGATAATTAGGTATTAACTTTGTAGCCATGAAGAACTAAAAAGAAATTAGAAATGATAGAAAAAATGATTGAAGAACTCATGAAATGGTGTAAATCAGTGAAAAAGAGTGATGAACAGCCTACAGAAGTGCAAAAGGAAGAAGTAACTATCTGTAAATCAAAAGATAAACCCAAAAATACGGTGCTGGATGAGTTGCAGGAGTTTCTTTATAATAGATATGATTTTCGTTATAATCTGCTTTCTGAGCAGCCGGAGTATCGGGAACGCCGGTGCGCGGATGAAGATACTTATTATCCTGTAAATCAGCGAGATCTGAATACTTTTTGTATAGAGGCTCGTGTGGAGCATATCAACTGTTGGGACAAGGATGTGAGTCGTTTGCTCAATTCGCGCATGGTGAAGAATTATCATCCTTTTTTGCATTATATGAATACTTTGCCTGCATGGGACGGGACGGACAGGGTCACTCCGTTGGCAGAACGTATCTCTCATAAACCGCTGTGGGTGAACGGTTTCCATCACTGGATGCTGGGTGTTGCCGCCCAATGGATGGGGCAGGCGGGGGAGTGTGCCAATGCGTTGGCTCCCATGCTGGTGAGTAGTGAGCAAGGGAAACGCAAATCTTCTTTTTGCAAGATATTGATGCCAAAGTCACTTACACCTTATTATATAGATAAGTTCGACTTGACGAGCGAGAGTGGTTGCGAGCAGAAACTATCTCTCTTTGGTTTGATCAATATGGATGAATTTGACAAATACCGTCCCGGTCAGATGCCCACTTTGAAGAACCTGATGCAGATGACTTCGCTGACTTTCCGCAAGGCGCATCGTCCGTCATTCAGCAGCTTGCCCCGCATCGCCTCCTTTATTGCCACTTCCAATATGACGGACTTACTGACCGACCCTTCCGGCAGCCGCCGCTTTCTGTGTGTGGAGGTGAATGACAAGATAGACTGCACGCCTCCGCACCATGCACAACTCTTTGCCCAACTGAAAGCTGAACTTGCCGGAGGCGCCCGTTATTGGTTTTCATCGGAGGAAGAAGCGGAAATTCAGCGTAATAATCGGGAGTTCTATAAATCACCGGCGGAGCAGGAATTGTTTTTGCATTGCTACCGTGTGCCCGGGAGGGGGAGAAGCCGGTGCCCTATACGGCTACGGATATCTTCAATTATTTGCAGAAACGCTATCCGGCTGCCATGCGCGGGGTGACTCCTATCCGTTTGGGGCGCATGTTGGCTTCCTTGGGGGTGAAGCGGGTGCATACTGAGTATGGTAATGTGTACCGGTTGGTGATGCTGAAGGATTCTTCTTTGGACTGAAATGTTTTTCGGGTGTGATCTTTCAGCTGGAATGCCTTTCTGCACAAGGTTTGTGGGAAGGCTGAAACTTTTGAAGGAGTTTTAAAGCGGGGAAGAAGGTAAGGCGATGTTCCGGTGTTTCACTTTGTAGGAAAACAAATAAAGAAGTTATCGGTTTCTATCATAATATTGGCAAATCCATCGTAATCCACAAAATTGAGTAACATGGCGCGGCTTCACCCGTGTTCCAAGGTTTGGCGCACATAGAGCAAGGCTTTGTCGGGAGTACCTGAGCATTTGTTTATGATATAGCGATGATGCCCCCCAAAGTATGCCTCACAAATCTTCAACAACTTGTGGAAGATTTCCAGAATGTTCAGAATAGAGCTGAAAGAATCGTTTGGCATATCGTTCGATTCGGAAAATCCTTCTACCCTGGGCATCTCTTTGCGCAAATGCTTGGAATTAAAGGCTAAATGCATATATTTGAAGGTTGTCGTATTAAAAGAGATATATGTTTGCAAGAATAAAAAAACACAAGAAAATATCCGTTGTGATATTGGTTGCATTGTCGGTCTGGTTGTATCAAGAATTGCGTCCGACTATCATTTTCCATACTCCGCAAGAAAGCAAATACTTGGGGAAAATATCAGAGATAGACGGATGTATTGAAAAGATATATACGGAAAAACATATAGCCCGATATCGGTTGCCGTATAAATGGCAATGGAAAGAAGAGGACGAGGTAGCCATCTTCTTCTCCAATTACGGCGATGTACTTCATAAAGATGATCTGGATTTCTGGAGAAAGGATGTCTATCTGGACGAAGATAAAAATTATGTAAGATATACAAAAAGAAAATATTTCCGGCTTTATGAAGAATAGGTAAAACAGTCTGTCACCCATGAAAAGTACATACACACGTTAGGGATTGCAGGGGAAAGACCACTATGACTTAACCCTATTTTTCGGGGCTGTTTCTGCCGGGGGGCTGTTTCTTACCGCTTTGCTACTAAGATGCTGACCTGCTTAATTTTAAGCTAAACTTTGCTTTTCTTTGCGCCTAATCCCGATTTTTCACTAAAAAAACAGAGTACATGCCCGTCTATTTTCCGTCTTCCCTAAAAAGAAGGAATCATAATCAATAAATAATATAGCATGCTATGAAGTTACTTTTCTCCTTATTATTTGCCATCTTGGCTTTCACCGCCTGTACGAAACCCGAAAAGGAAGTGTATATCTTCACCTCCCATCGTGAACCGGCATTGGATGGACTGCATTTTCTCTATAGCTATGACGGCTATCACTGGGATAGCATTGCAGGGGCATGGCTGAAACCGGAAATAGGAAATAAAACACCTTACTATAATTATTTCACCAAACAGACCGAGGAACAAAAATACTCTCCCAATTCCATGATGCGCGATCCCTCCATTACCCAGGGACCGGACGGAATTTTTCATTTGGTATGGACCATCAGTTGGAACGGCGAGCAAGGTTTTGGCTATGCCAGTTCAAAAGACTTGATCCATTGGAGTGAACAGCGCGAAATAAAAGTAATGGCTGATTCCCTGACCAATAATGTATGGGCGCCGGAAGTCTTTTATGATGATGAAAAGGAGCAATTTATTATTGCCTGGTCTTCGGCTATTCCGGTAGAGAGATATACGGCTGCCGATAGTTTGGGAGCAAACAAGAGCCATCGGGCTTATTATACTACGACTAAAGATTTCCAAACTTTTACTCCGGCAAAGGCTTTTTATGATCCGGGTTTCAATTCAATAGACGGATTCATTGTGAAGCGGGACAAGGGTGACTATGTGTTGATTATAAAGGATAATCGCAAACCGGGTTATAGTGATTTGTTCTGTGTCTTTGGCACGTCGGCAGAAGGTCCTTATTCGGAACCTTCGGTGAATTTTGCTCCTACTTACTCCGAAGGTCCTTGTGCTGTAAAGGTGGGAGATGAATGGCTGATTTATTTTGATGTGTATCGCGAAGGGCGCTATGGGGCTGTGTCAACAAAAGATTTCAAGAACTTTACGCCGATAGATGACCGGATTTCTATTCCGAAAGGACATAAGCACGGCACTATCTTTAAAGTCCCCGAATCCGTTCTTTTAAACCTGAAAGCCGAGGAAGCTAAAAGATTCCCCCAAAAGGATTAATTTTTACCCAAGCATCATTGATTTTATGGCTTATTTTGAACCTTTGAAATTAATAAAATGTGATAATATGAAAATCAGGAATTTAGCATTGCTTCTCCTTATTATAATAGAAGGAAGCATCTGCCGGGTGGCAGCGCAAAGTGAATCCACCGTTTACAAGCCTTGGAGACACGGACCATTGAAAGTGAGTAAAGAAAACCGTTACTTGATGAATGCTGACGGAACGCCTTTCTTCTGGCTGGGGGAAACTGGTTGGTTATTGCCCGAAAAGCTGGATAGGGATGAGGCTTCTTATTATTTGGAACATTGCCGTCAGGCAGGATTCAATGTGGTACAGGTGCAGACTGTGAATGGAGTCCCTGCCATGAATACTTACGGTCAATACTCATTCTCCGATGGCTTTAATTTTAAGAATATCAATCAAAAGGGAGTTTATGGATATTGGGATCACATGGACTATATTATTCAGAAGGCCGAGCAGAACGGCATTTATATAGCTATGGTCTGCATCTGGGGAGGTTTGGTACGTTCCGGCTTGATGAATGTGGACGAAGCGAAAGCATATGGTAAATTCCTGGGGGAAAGATATAAAGATTCTCCTAATATCATTTGGGTGATAGGCGGTGACACGTATGCTGATCGCAATCAGGATATATGGGAAACATTGGCAAACAGTATCCGCGCCGTGGACAAGAACCATGTGATGACTTTCCATCCCTTTGGCCGTACTTCCAGTGCCACACACTTGAACAGTGCTGCATGGATGGATTTGAATATGTTCCAAAGCGGACACAGACGTTACGGACAGAAGAAAGGAGATGGAGATACTTCCGTGACCGGTGCGGAGGAGGATAACTGGCAGTATGTGGAAGATGCTTTGTCCATGACTCCGTTGAAACCTGTGCTGGATGCAGAACCCAGTTATGAGGGTATTCCTCAGGGATTGCATGATCCCAGTCAGCCCCTTTGGCGTGCATGCGATGTGCGGCGTTATGGATATTGGTCTGTTTTTGCGGGTTCTTGCGGGCACACGTATGGACATAATAACATCATGCAGTTTGTGAAACCGGGTACACCGGGCGGTTATGGAGCCGATGGAATAAAGAAGCCTTGGTATATGGCGATGCAAGATCCGGGCTTCAACCAGATGAAGTATTTGAAGAACCTGATACTGACCTTCCCTTATTTTGACCGTGTACCGGATCAGAGTGTGATTGCCGGTAACAATGGAGAGCGTTATGGCAGGGTTGTTGCTACCCGTGGAAAAGATTATCTGCTGGTATATAATTATTCGGGCCGTCCCATGTCGATAGATCTGACTAAAATAAGCGGTGCAAAGAAGAAGGTATGGTGGTATAGTCCGAAAGATGGAAAACTTTCTTTTGTAGGGGAATTTGATAGCAAGGTCACTCCTTTTACCTACGATGGCAGTTACAACAGGGATAGTGATAATGTGTTGATTGCTATTGATTCCAGTAAGGATTATGTTTCTACAGAGTGGTCTGAACTTCCTGTAGTACATCAATAAGACAGTATTTTTTTAAGTTCTTTTTATCCTAGCGTAATAAAAAAAAGAGTAACTTTGTGCGTCGTCATACAGAGGGTATGGCGACGCATTTTTTAATTGATAAGGGATATGAGAATAACAGAACTTTTTAGAAGGTATTTGGTTTTTATTTTAGGGTTATATTTTCTTGCGGCCGGCATTGTTTTGATCATACATTCGGCATTGGGTACTACTCCTATTTCAAGTGTAAACTATGTCTTGAGTTTGAATACTGCTTTATCTTTAGGTGCGTGTACATTTATCATCAATATGCTGATGGTCGTGGGGTAATTTTGGTTGATCCGGGGGCATCAAAGCCGTCGGGATATTATTGAAATATTGCTTCAGATTCCATTCTCTTTTATTTTCTCGGCTTTTATAGATCTTAATATGGCATTGGCGGCAGAATTGCATCCTTCCAATTATGGTATGGCATTGGCAATATTGCTTGTGGGGTGCTTTGTACAGTCCGTCGGGGTAGTGCTCGAAATAAAGCCTAAAGTGGTGATGATGAGTGCTGAGGCATTTGTGAAATATGCATCACAGCGTTATAACAAGGAGTTCGGACAGTTTAAAGTTTATTTTGATGTAACTCTGGTTACACTGGCTGTGCTGTTGTCTTTGGTATTTACCCGGAACATCGAAGGGGTGCGCGAAGGATCTTTGATTGCAGCGTGTATAACGGGATACATTGTTACTTTTCTGAATAAGCGGGTAATGACAAGAAAGATGCTTCGTAAGTTAGTGCCTGTGTTGAAATGATGAATGTTATCTTCTTAACCTAATTAAAGAAAACATGATGTCCTTGGCACTAAAATCCAAGCTGACATCAAATGTACTGTGCAAAATAATTTTTATCTGATATTATTCATTATATTTGTATGTATATGGATAAAATGCAAGACTATAACTACACTGAAGCCGTAAAGACGATTAAAACAGCCATTCTGCAAAGTCAGTACATGGCTGTTAAAACAGTAAATTCAAGTCAGTTGTCACTATATTATGGAATTGGTGAATATGTATCTTTAAATTCAAGGAAAGGATTTTGGGGTACAAATGCCATTGAGAATATCAGTGAACAATTACAAAAGGAATTACCCGGTCTTCGAGGCTTCTCCATCGCCAATATTAAATTTATGCGTCAATTTTATGAAGCATGGAGTACTGAAACGAAATCGCTAACTGGGGTTAGCGAAATGCGATCCAACCAATCGCTAACCGCAATTAGCGAAATTGACGCATTTCAGTTGATAGGGAAGATTGATGATGATGCGCAAAGATTGAAACTTTCAGATTTTCTTTCGTTGGGCTTTACTCACCATATGATTATAGTAAGAGAGGTAAAAACTGTAGAAGAACGAACTTTCTATATTCGTCAAGCTGTGCTCAATAAATGGAATAAACAACTTCTGAAAGAATATATCAAGAAGGACTTATTTCATCATCAGGGCTCTTTGTCTAACAATTTTGTGAATACCATTACAGATACTCGCTCTGCCTTAAAAGCAATAGAAATGTTCAAAGATGAATATCTTTTGGATTATATCAATGTGGAAGAACTGGGTGAACGAGATAAGGAAGATATTGATGAGCGAGTTATTGAACAAGCCATCATCCATAATGTCAAGAAATTCATTATGACATTCGGACGAGATTTTACCTTCGTGGGTAATCAATATCACCTCGAAGTGTTTGGAGTAAACCATTTCTCTGACTTATTATTTTTCAATAGAGAATTGAATGCCCTTGTTTGTGTGGAGCTTAAGCGTGGAGACTTCAAAGCCTCTTATTTAGGACAGTTGACAACCTATCTACGTATTCTTGATGACCAAGTACGTAAACCACATGAAAATCCTTCCATTGGTATTATTCTTTGCAAAAGTGCTAATAAAGAATATGTGGAATACGTTATTCAGGATTATGAGAAACCTATGGGGGTAGCCACTTATAGAACTTTAGACGATATGCCGGAGAAACTACGTAAGGCTTTGCCGGAAGTGGAAGAACTTAAAAAATTGTTGTGAATATGATGGTTATAATAAAACATATCATAGACAAAAGACAGTTAGGTATGCAAGAGGATAAGTTAATCAGACCGCTTTATTCTTTCAATTGTTTTCGCATATTTCGACCTTTTTATGTAAGTTTACCGCATGAATGAGGAAATAGCGGAATATTACGAAGAATTATATAGTCTCTACATAGAAAAGGAACAATCGTTAGAGCGTCGTTACAGGCAGTTGCGTGAGTCACTGGAACGGGTGGTGCGGGAACGGATGCAGGGCAGTAGCTTGCAGACTACCGACTTGGCAGCCCGCATTAATTATGTGGCAACCCAATATGAACTGGATACGAAGGAACAGAACCGGCTTCATACTTTCCGCCTTACCTCCAATGATATTCTGAATCACCGAAAAGCTCCCGTTCAAGAAGAATTTCTGCGCGACTTGCGTGCCGTGGCTTATGCCTATCGGAAGATGTTCAAAGAGGATATTCCCTCGAAATTGTATTCCGCGTTACCTAAACAAGACTTCACACCGTCTGCACAGCAGGAGAAAGTGAAACAAATCCGCCGTATCCGTGTCTGCTTTGATTACGCGGATGACACCTATTTATATGTGCATTCCATAGATGTAGTAACCGAGGAACCGATAAAGGTGGTTTATAATAAAACCGGAGTGAATGCCGAATTTAAAGAAACGGTGGAGGTGCTTTGGCGCTATGCCCAACTCAATCTGGTAGATGTGGCAGTAGGTGAGGATGGCATTTATACTCCTTCTTTTATCGTATTGAAACCCGATTACCTGATAGATATTAGTTCTTTGGCAGAATGTTATAAAGATTATGGCAGCCATCCCGGCAATTATCTCTTGAGCCGGTTGGTGCCGATAGATAATGCCCGCCCTTTGCTCTTGGGAAATATTGCCAATCTTTTCTTGGACGAGTGGATACATGCCGGAGATGAAGAACCGGACTATATAGCCTGCATGAAGAAAGCGTTCCGCCAATATCCCATCGAACTGGCTGCCTGCGAGGAACTCCGTGACCCGGCAAAAGAAAAAGAATTTGCCAAGGATTGCCGGAAACACTTTGACCATATACGGGAGACTGTGCAGCGTACTTTCCTGGAACCGGGTTATAATCTGGATAAAAAAGATGCTGTGCTGGAACCCTCGTATATCTGTGAAACACTCGGTATTCAGGGACGTTTGGACTATATGCAGCGGGATATGAGCAGCTTTATTGAAATGAAATCGGGTAAAGCGGACGAATATTCCATGCAGGGAAAAATAGAACCTAAAGAGAATAACAAGGTGCAAATGCTGCTATATATGGCTGTGCTGGAATATAGCATGGGGCAGGATCGACGGCGGATGCATCCTTATCTGCTATATACCCGTTATCCGTTGCTTTATCCGGCTCGGGCATCATGGGCGCAAGTGCGGCGCATCATTAACCTGCGTAACCGTATTGTTGCGGCAGAGTATGGAGTTCAGTTTCACAATCATCCGGATTTTACAGAGAAACTACTTTTGCAGATCACTCCGGAAACATTGAATGAAAAGAAGTTGCAAGGCCGCTTCTGGGAGCAATTCTTGAAACCTTCTATTTCCCGTTTCAGGGAAAAGCTGTGTGCATTGGAACCTTTGGAGCAGACTTACTTTTACACGCTCTATAACTTTATAACCAAAGAACTTTATACCTCTAAATCCGGTGATGTGGATTATGAGGGGCGTACCGGAGCCTCTGCGCTATGGCTCAGTACACTGGATGAAAAGCGGGAAGCAGGGGAAATCCTGTATGATTTGAAAATTACGGAGAATGGAGCTTCACAGGCGCACAAGGCTTATATCGTTTTGTCTATTCCCCACTATGATGAAACATTCCTTCCTAATTTCCGCACGGGTGATGTGGTGGTGCTGTATGAGCGTAATAAGGCTTCGGACAATGTGACTAATAAAATGGTGTTTAAAGGGAATATCGAGTTGATTACGGAGCATGAATTGCGCATCCGCCTCCGGGCAACGCAGCGTAATTCGTCTGTCTTTCCTTTGGACAGCCGTTATGCGGTGGAGCATGATATGATGGATACTACATTCCGAAGTATGTATTTAGGTTTGTCCGCTTTTTTAGATGCTAATCCGGAACGGCGGGAATTATTGTTGGGACAGCGTTCTCCTCGTTTTGATTCTGCCTTTGATACAGAAATAGCCGGGGCAAGCGATGATTTTGAACGCGTGGCATTGAAGGCGGAAGCTGCCCATGACTATTTCCTCTTGGTAGGGCCTCCGGGAACAGGTAAGACTTCGCGGGCATTGCGCAGAATGGTGGAACATTTCTATGCCGTGCCTTCCAAGCAAATCTTATTGCTGGCATATACAAACAGGGCTGTGGATGAAATCTGCCAGTCGCTTTCTTCCATTACTCCTGCTATAGACTATATACGGGTGGGGAGTGAACTGTCTTGCGACACACGTTTCAGGGCACATTTATTGGAGAATATATTGGCGGAATGCAATAGTCGGCGCGAAGTAAATATCCGTATGGCAGGTTGCCGGGTATATGTGGGCACGGTGGCTTCCATTGCTGCCAAAACGGAACTGTTCAAACTGAAACATTTTGATGTGGCTATTGTGGATGAGGCTACTCAGATATTGGAACCGCAGTTATTGGGCATTCTCTGTGCACGGTTTACAGACGGACGGAATGCGATAGGAAAATTCATTCTGATAGGTGACCATAAGCAGTTGCCGGCAGTGGTGCTGCAAAATGGGGAACAGTCCGAAGTGCATGATGAAGGATTAAGAGAAGCAGGGCTTTTTAATCTGAAAGATTCTTTGTTTGAACGCCTCTATCGTTTTCATTTGAAAGACGCCCAGTCTAAGGCGGTGGATATGCTTTGCCGTCAGGGACGGATGCATCCGGGAGTGGCTTTGTTTCCCAATCAGGCATTTTATGCAGGAAAGTTGGAACCGTTGGGACTTCCCCATCAGTTGGAGGCGATAGAATGCCCAGTGCGGTTTATACCCTCTACGCGCGATGCGAATAGTACTTCGGGAAAGACCAACCAAAGCGAGGCGCGTATTGTAACTGAGTTGGCAGAAGAAATATACCATATATATAAGGAAAGGTTTGTTTCCAATCGTACTTTGGGCATTATTACTCCTTATCGCAGCCAGATAGCGTTGATACGCAAAGAGCTTCAGACTTTGGGTATTCCTGCCCTGAACGAAATATCCATAGATACGGTAGAGCGTTACCAGGGGAGTGAGCGGGATGTGATTATTTACTCTTTTTGTGTGAACCACCTTTATCAATTAAGGTTTCTTCCCAACCTGACGGAAGAGAACGGAGTGCAGATAGATCGTAAGCTGAATGTGGCGTTAACCCGTGCCCGTAAGCAACTTTTCATCACCGGAGTACCCGAAATATTGAATCATAACTCCATTTATCGCCGGCTTATTGAAACCATCTATTAGGGAAAACCCTACTTATTATTAGGGTTTTTCCTTTTAAGGTATCTTTTTCCCTCCTTATTTTTGTAGTGTTAAAAATAAGACGCTATGAAACGATTCATTCTTTTCCTGTCATTTATCTTGTTGGGGTGCAGCATTCTTTTTGCGCAGAGCACTTCATTGAGCCCTACGGTAAACATTAAAGGTGTTTTCCGAAAAGAATATCAAGGCATTTCAAAGGGGTTCCTTTTGTGCTTCAAAGAGTTGTCAAATTGAAAAATGCTTCGGAACAAGGTGTTTCGCGTACTCAGGCTGTACTGATAGTCAATGGCGTCCAGTTGGGACTGCCGATGAATATGTTTGATGTTGTGAGCCTACAGCCGGATGATAAGAACTCTTTTTGGTAAAGCAGGCAGCTTTCTAATGAACTGATTACATATTATGAAAAGAAAGGTTATCAGGAATCACTGCGCAAGGAACAAGCTCAGGAAGCCAATGATTATCTGAGAGAACTGGAACAGTCAAAACTCTTTTATGAGGATGCGGCGGTAGAGGACTATTTGCAATGTTTGTTGCTATCCATCATCCCTGAACAAATGGCAGTGAAAAGGGAAGGAGTTCCACAAATCCGTGTCTTGAAATCTCCATCTCCGGATATGCTGATGCTGGCAAATAATTGCCTGCTGATTTCCACAGGGATGTTGACAACTCTGGATACCGAAGAAGAATTGTATGCTATTCTCTCCCGCGAGGTGGCGCATTATGTGCTGGATCATGGTATGATAACAGTGAATAAAAATATAGCTCGCGCCCGTCGTGCCGAGTTCTGGGGGGCTGTGATGGATGGAGTGGTAGCTGCAACGGAGGAATACCTCACAGAACGTTACGATTATTATGTTCCCGGATTGATTTATGTGACTAACGATGTAGTGCAGGCACTGGTCAATGATAATATAATGAACCGCATGGGCTTGGATTATTCGGCTCAGCAGGAACGGGAGGCTGATAGGGTTGCTATGGCATTTATGGATCTAATGGGAAAGAATAAAGAAGCATTGGTGTCTGCTCTAACCAAGATAAATACTTATTATGAACGTCAGCGGGATGCAGTAGCGTTGTCTAAGTATGGCATCTATGGCTCTTTGTCCAAGAGATTGGAGAAGTTGGGTGAAGCTCCGGTGCTGGAGGAAGACCGGAATTATTTAAAGAAAAATTCGGGAGTCGTTAGTTTTGAGGCTGCTATGCTGGACTATAATAAGGATTATAAAGAGTCACGCCGGTTGGCAATGAAGAATATAGATAATGGGATGGCTTGTTCGGATGATTATCTGATGGTGGCACGTAGCATTATGAAGCTCTCGAATACACCGGAAGCGAATAAAGAATGTATGTCTTATCTGGATAAAGCGGATGAGGTTGCGAAAGTAACGAACCTGAATATCTGTAAGATGAGAATCTTATTGTTGCTTAGAGAAAATAAGCAGATGGATGCCGTAGATCTTTTGCATCAATATCAAAGCTTATTGGATGCTATGTTCCAGCAGCCGCATAGCGAGGAAGACGCCCAATGGATTGCGGCTGAGCATACCTGGGCAGAGAAGTTATTGGATAGAACTTATATAATGTAGATATATTTTTTTGAGGATTACAACACTAAAACTAAACAAAGAATCCCCCTATATCAGCTCTGGTATAGGGGGATTGATTCTATATAGACTTGAATGATTATGCGTCAATCAATTTGTATTTGGGAACTAATGCTTTCATGATGATCCAACCAATCAGATAAGCTACGGCACAAACACAGAATACAATGAAGTAACCGGCCGGTTTTCCTTCAAATCCCATAAAGGTCATATTCGTTTCTGCTGCATAGTCAAATAATCTGCCGGAACCCATATTGATAATGAAAGAACCCAGACCGCCTGCCATACCACCTATACCGACGATTGTGGCGATAGTGCTCTTGGGGAACATATCACCTACTACAGAGTAGATATTGGCAGACCATGACTGGTGCGCTGCACCTGCAATACCAATAATGATGATAGGATACCAGTATGAATAGTTACCCAGCGGCTGTGCAAAAAGTGCCAGCAAGGGGAACAATGCAAAAATAAGCATTGCCTGCATACGTGCTGCATACGGGTTTTTGCCTGTTTTGTTGATAATGATAGTAGGTAATTTACCACCATAAATAGATAACATGGTTATGGCATATAATACGAAAATCAGGATTTGGGCAGTGGAAGTATCTGATACAAAGCCATATACGTCCGAGATATAAGCCGGAGTCCAGAACAGGAAGAACCACCATACACCGTCGGTCATGAATTTACCAACGAATACAGCCCATGTTTGTGGGTATTTGAAACAATTCAGGAATGAAATTTTCTTATTGTCAAATTCATTAGCCGCAGCCTGTTGTTCTGCTGATTCGTCCGGATTATTGTTGTCTTGTTCAATATATTCCAGCTCGGCTGCATTTACGCGTGGGTTAGCGCTAGGCTTCTTGTAGAGGAACATCCAAAGTCCCATCCAGATAAATCCCAAACCACCGATTACGACAAATGCCATTTCCCAACCGTTACCTACACCAATGCTTTGGAAATAACGTGCCAAAGGAGGAATAGAGATGGGAGCAGTCAAAGCGCCGATAGTAGATCCGGCATTAAAGATAGAGGTAGAGTATGCGCGGTCTTTTTTAGGGAAGTATTCAGCTGTCACTTTGATGGCGGCGGGAAAGTTTCCTGCTTCACCTGTAGCCAATACGATACGGGCTGCAATAAAGTAATAAACGCTGGTGATGGCAATGGTGGAAGCAACGGCTCCGGTTGCCGAAATCATTTCTTCTGCGTTATGAATGCCTAACGTATGCTCGGTAGCCCAACCGCAAAGTGCGTGGAGACAAGCTCCTGCAGACCAGATGGCGATAGCCCAAAGATAACCTTTCTTGGTTCCCATCCAGTCAATGAAACGACCGGCGAATAAGTTGGCAAGGGCATATACAATAGAGAATATTGCCGTAATATCTCCATAGTTTGAATCTGTCCAGTGAAATTCCGGAGCAATGAAGTCCTTCCATGTTAATGAAAGTACCTGACGGTCGAGGTAATTGACTGCAGTGGCAAAGAATAACAGTCCGCAGATTACCCATCTGAAACTTGTCATCTTCTCACCTGCTTTTTGAAATGTACCCATGATAATAGATTTAAAAATAAATGTTTTTCTGAAAGACGCAAAAATAATGTATTTGTACTAAGTCTTTGCGTAATAATTGGTTAAACTCGTTCACTATTTGGTAATGTGATAAATTCTAATGAGTTCTCTTTCTATACATTGCACTAACTTTCCCGGTAACGCTATACTCGTAGGGGCGGGGTTTGCCCGCCCGAATGCATATGCGCTATGTTATCGGGCAGGCAAACCCTGCCCCTACGGTAAATGTTAACGAGATATTACTCATTTATCTCATTTCAGTATATGTAACCTTGTCCATATCTCCGTAGTCCAGGTTTTCACCACCCATACCCCAGATGAACATATAGTTGCTGGTGCCTGCGGCAGCATGGATAGACCATTCGGGAGACATCACAGCTTGTTCGTTCTGCATCCAGATCACTCGGTTCTGTTGCGGTTCACCCATAAAGTGGCAGATGGCGTTGCCTGCGGGAACATTGAAATAGAAGTAAGCCTCTACGCGGCGGCTATGAGTATGTGCAGGCATTGTATTCCATACACTACCCGGTTTTAACTCTGTCAATCCCATTTGCAACTGGCAAGGACCTTCTTCCAATACATTGGAAACAATCAACTGATTGATAACACGGTCATTACTTTCTTCCATTTTTCCGGCAGGGAATGAATTGGCTTTCAATGAACCCTTGTGTCCGTCAATGGTAATCAACTGAGTCTTATATGCTTTGTGAGCCGGAGTTGAGTTGATATAGAATTTTGCCGGTTTGCTGGCATCTTTGCTCTTGAAAGTCACTTTCTTGTTGCCTCTACCTACATACAAAGCTTCTTTGAAGTTCAAAGTGTATGCTTTACCGTCAACAGTTACGATACCTTCGCCACCTATGTTGATTACGCCTAACTCGCGGCGTTCCAAGAAGTATTCTGCTTTCAAGGGATCAATGGTTTCCAATACCAGTTCTTTATTTACAGGAACTGCACCACCGAAAATCAAACGGTCATACATAGAGTAAGTCACATTGATTTCATCCGGAGCCATTACTTTTTCCATCAGGAAACGGTCGCGAAGCATGTCTGTATCATAATGTTTCACGTCTTGCGGATGGCAAGCTATTATCATCTTGTTGTAGTTCACTTGGGCTGAGGCTGATAATGCAGCAACACTCAACATCATGGCGATTGCAAATTTTTTCATATTCGTTCTTATTTTATTAATTATCTTTCTTTTATTGTGCTTCTTTTACTGATTTCTGGTATTTAACGATAGCGCGACGATTCAAGACCATAAGGAACAAGGTAATCAACACTAAAATAGCAGAACCAATAATCTTAAATGAATAAGTCATGTGGAAAATAGCCCACGAGAAAGGACTTGAAGCAAAGTCTAATGCGCCACCTTCAAAACCTTCGGGGATATTTACGGCAGCATCCTGTGTCTTAGCATATACATCATGGGCAGCTTGTGTGAAGCAAGGAGCCAAGTCGGTTACAAAATAAAGACCGATAGCCAATACTACAAAACCGATGATGAAGGTTTTCAGTACATTACCTTTGGTGATAGGCAATACCAACGGGAATATATAGAACATACCGGCCAATGAAGCCAAAGGCAGGAATTCATTGCCCGGAAGGATAACTGCCAATAATATGGTTACAGGGATTAATAACAACGACACTACCAATGTAGCCGGATGACCGATTACCAAAGCAGGACTCATACCGATATTCAGACCTACAGCCCCTTTAAACTTCTTGGCAATCAGTTCGCGAGTCGCGTCCGAGATTGGTTTCAAACCTTCGATAAACAGGCTGGTAATACGGGGAATCAATTCCATGACAGCTCCCATCTTGATACCTAAACCTAAGATATAAGGGATTTTATCTATTATTTCTTGTCCGTTTTTGCAAGATAAGGCTCCAATGCCACAACCTACCAAGATACCTAAAAACAAAGGTTCTCCCAACAGGCCGAACTTTTTCTTCATACCTTCGGCATCGATATTCAGTTTGTTGAATCCGGGAATCTTATCCAATACTTTGTTTATAACGATAGCGAAAGGAACGAATCCTGCACAGAAAGGTTGTGGAATAGAAATACCTTCCATCTTATCATAAAATCCTTGGAATTTATCTGCTGTATAGTCGGCTAAGATTAGAGTAATGATATAGCAAATAACTGCTGCGAAGAATCCCCACAGGATGCTATCGGAAGCAAAATAAACCACGGCTCCGATAAAAGCGAAATGCCAGTAGTTCCATAAGTCGATATTGACTGTGCGGGTGGTCTTGATTAATAGCATCAGGATGTTGACAGCCAGACAAACCGGAATTATAAATGCGCCTACGGAAGTGTTGTAGGCTACGGCTGCTGCGGCAGGCCATCCCATATCGAATACTTTCAGTTGCAAGCCATATATTTCGACAACTTTGCTTAATGCCGGACCCAAACTGCTGGTCAGAAGGGCGGTTACCACTGATAAACCTACGAAACCAACTCCTACCAACAAACCGCTTTTCAAAGCCTTGCTGAATTTGATTCCGATACAAACGCCTAAGATTGTAAAGATTATAGGCATCATCACCGCTGCTCCTAAACCGATGATATAACTAAAAACTTGTTCCATTCTCTTGTGAATTAAATAGTAATTGACTGTGTTTCTACAATAGTATAAACTAAAAACTGCCCCAAAAATAAAACCTTTTCTCAACTTATCAAACATGAAAGACATAATAATTAGTAAAAAGACAATTTTTGAACGATTTTTATCGTTATCGCGCACAAAATTGATCGTTTCCGTACACGAATACCAATTAATACACCCTCTTGGTTGAAAAGTACACACGGACTTTCGGATAAAATGCTACTTTTGTAGATAGAAAATAAGTAGGTCTAATACTAAAAATAAAAGTCTTCATGAAAAAGAAATCTATTTGTAAATTTATTGTGTCCGGTTTACTTGTGGCTGCTCCGTTGGTGGGTATGGCACAGAGTGTTTGTGGTAATAAGCCTTGGTCTGTCCGTATGGCAGAGTCGGAGATGGCGCGTTGCCCGGAATCCTGGCAATTGGACTTTCAGACTTGTTTGAAGTGGGATTATTGTCATGGCTTGGAACTTCAATCCATGCTAGATGTGTATGACGCATATGGTGATAAGAAGTTCTTTGATTATGCTGTGGCTTATGCCGATACGATGATACATAAGGATGGTTCTATTGTCACTTATAAATTGGATGAATATAATATTGACCGTCTGAACTCCGGTAAGATGCTGTTCCGCATTTATGAACAGACAAAGGATGAAAAGTATAAGAAAGCGTTGGATTTGCTGCGTAGCCAGTTGGATACCCATCCGCGCAATGCCGATGGCGGCTTGTGGCATAAGAAGATTTATGAAAATCAGATGTGGCTGGACGGACTCTATATGGGACAACCGTTCTATGCAGAGTATGCCTATCGCAACAGTCGTGTAGGTGATTACGCCGATATTATTAATCAGTTTGTTACTGTAGCCCGTCATTGCTACGATCCCAAAACAGATTTGTATCGCCATGCCTGTGATGTGAGCAAACGCGAAAAGTGGGCGGATAAGGCTACCGGACAATCACAGCATTGCTGGGGACGTGCCATGGGATGGTATGCAATGGCTTGTGTAGATGTATTGGACTTCATTCCGGAACATGAAGCCGGACGCGATTCGGTGATTGCTATTCTGAATAAACTGGCAGCTCAGATAAAACGTACTCAGGATTCACAAACCGGAGTTTGGTATCAGGTAATTGACCGTAGTGGTGACGAAGGAAACTATCTGGAATCTTCTTGTTCTACTATGTTTGTTTATACTTTGTTGAAAGCGCTCCGTAAAGGGTATATCTGTCCGTCTTATATGGCAGTGGCAAGGAAAGGTTATGAAGGCATCTTGAGACAATTTATCGAAGTGGATGATAAAGGATTGGTTTCCATAACCAACGCTTGTGCCGTTGCAGGACTGGGCGGAAAGCCGACTTATCGCACAGGAGATTATAATTATTATATCACTGAAAAGATCCGCTCCAATGATGCAAAAGCTGTAGCTCCATTTATTATGGCTAGCTTGGAATGGGAACGTTTGTTTCAGAAAGGCGGCTGTGGATCAGCGTGTAAGTAATAGGGGAGGAAGAGGATGAAAAGGACTTTAGGATTATTGCTCTTTCTGATGGTAGTTTGCGGTGCATGGGCACAGCAACGGCAGGATACTATTGTTGTATCTCGTGATGGAACAGGAAAATACCGCACTTTGCAGGAAGCTATAGAAAGTGCACGCGCTTTTATGGACTATACGGTGACCATTTATGTGAAGAATGGGGTGTATAAGGAAAAGCTAATAGTGCCCTCTTGGCTGGAGAATATAGATATTATAGGAGAAGATCGTGATAAGACCATTATTACTTATGATGATCATGCGAATATCAATAAGATGGGTACTTTCCGCACTTATACCGTGAAAGTAGAGGGGAACCATATTACTTTCAGAAATCTGACGATTGAGAATAATGCAGCCCAGTTGGGGCAAGCTGTGGCTTTGCATACGGAAGGCGATTGCTTAAAGTTTATTAATTGCCGGATATTGGGTAATCAGGATACAATTTATACAGGTATGCCATTTACGCGCCTGTATTTTAAGGATTGCTACATTGAAGGAACTACCGATTTTATATTCGGCCCTTCTACTGCTTTATTTGAAGACTGTACCATTCATAGCAAACGAAATTCATATGTCACAGCGGCTTCCACTCCAAAGGAAGCTAAGTATGGCTATGTGTTTAAGCATTGCAAGTTGACGGCTGCTCCCGGTGTGGATAAGGTGTATTTGGGGCGTCCTTGGCGTCCATACGGCTATACCTTATTTATGGAGTGTGAATTGGGAGATCATATCGTTTCTGCGGGATGGCATAACTGGGGAAAACAGTCCAATGAGGAAACCGCACGCTATATGGAATATAAAAATACCGGTGAAGGTGCAAATGTTTCGGAAAGAGTAAAGTGGAGTAAACAACTTACTAAGAAGGAAGCGGACGCAGTGATGATTGATGCAATTTTTTGTACTCATAGCACTTGGAGTCCTAAAGACTAAATCTCAGAATATCAGTGTTATATAGATGATGGAATGGAGAACCTTTATGAAAAATTAAGGGTATCTCCATTTTTTTGTTGTATTCTGAATGGTGAACAGTTTGTAGACATTAAGAAACAATTCCTGCACATATGGCTTGTTCTCATTGTTTATTTTTGCATACGAATTTAATATTTAATAACCTATGAGGAAAATATCTAATTACATGGGAAACATGAGACTGATATGCATTTTGCTATTCTCTTTATTCTCATTAGGCGCTATGGCGCAAATTTCTATTACCGGTACAGTGAAGGATGCCACTGGTGAAGCTATTATTGGAGCATCTGTTTTAGAGAAAGGTACGACTAACGGTACAGTGACGGATCTTGATGGAAACTTTGCTTTAAGTGTTTCCGGTAAGAGTCCGATTGAAGTCTCTTACATTGGTATGCAAACGCTTACTATTGATGTGAAGGGCAAGAAACATTTTGAAATCGTTCTTCAGGATGATACACAGGCCTTGGAGGAAGTTGTGGTTATCGGTTATGGAACAGTGTCGAAGAAAGATTTGACCGGTTCTGTAGCTTCTGTCAGTGCAAAAGATATCGCTTCTATTCCGGTATCGAGTGCAACCGAGGCTATGACCGGTAAGTTGGCAGGTGTAAATATCACCACTACTGAAGGCTCTCCCGATGCCGACGTGAAAATTCGTGTACGTGGTGGTGTCTCTCTGTCACAGGACAATTCACCTTTATATATAGTAGATGGATTTCCGGTTTCCAGTATCAGTGATATTGCTCCTTCCGAAATTCAGAGTATTGATGTATTGAAAGATGCATCGTCTACTGCTATCTATGGTGCCCGTGGTGCAAATGGTGTAATCATTGTTACTACAAAGAGTGGCAAGGAAGGTAAGACAATGGTTGATTTTGGTGCATCATACGGCTTTAAAAAAAGTGGCCAAGATGAACAAGGTATTGAGTCCGTATGACTATGCTTATTATCAGTACGAGTTAGGATCTACTGATTATGGAAACTACAATGACCTGAATATCTGGAAATCTATCGAAGGCAATGACTTTCAGGATGAGATTTTCGGACGTACAGGAAACCAGACTCAATATAATGTAAATGTAAGTGGGGGTAGCAAAGACTTGAAATATAATGTGAGCTATGCCCATAATGATGAAAAGAGTATTATGTTGGGATCCGGTTTTAATAAAGATAATATCAATGCAAAGATTAATGCGGATTTGAGTCAATGGCTGACTTTAGATTTTAATGCCCGTATGAGTTACACCACAGTAGACGGATTGAGTGGCGGTGCCGACACCAATGAATCAAATGCAGCAAACTCTATCGTTGCTAATTCTGCCCGTTTCCGTCCTATTGATCCGTTGAACAGCAACTCTGACGATGACGAAAACAATACTTCTTCTCAGAAGAATCCGTTGGAACGCTTGCTGGCTACCTACAAACAGCGCACTACATTCAATCAGAATTACAACGTAGGTTTGAACTGGAAACCAATTAAGAACTTTACTTTCCGTTCTGAATTCGGCTATGGATGGAAATATGAAGATACAGATCAAATATGGTCTTCGGATGCAGTTCAGAACTCAAAGTTAGGCTATAACGGACAGCCTCAGGCTATATTATTGAGAAATACGACCAAGAACTGGCGTAATGCCAATACTTTGACTTATGAAAATAAGGATTTGTTTGGCGGACGTGACCGGTTGAATGTTTTGTTGGGACATGAAGTTTCAAGCAGTTGGAAGAAAGCAGTGGAGAATACTTCCGTAGCTTTCCCCACATCCATGACTATTGATGAAGTAAAAGCCAATATGGCAGCAGGAACTGCATTGCCTATAGCGACTACTATTTCTGCAAAAGAAAATATGCTCTCTTTCTTCGGGCGCGCCAATTATACAATGATAGATAAGTATCTGTTGACCGTAACGGTTCGTGCCGACGGTTCAAGTAAATTTGCAAAAGGCAATCAGTGGGGCATATTCCCGTCTGCTGCTTTGGCATGGCGTATGTCTGATGAAGCCTTTATGAACAGCACTAAGGATTGGTTATCCAATTTGAAAGTTCGTTTGAGTTATGGTACTGCCGGAAACAATCGTATCAGTTCCGGTTTGATGTATACTACTTACTCTATGGCTGGTAATTCATCAAAGGCACCTTTCTTTAACGGTGACCGTGCCAGTATGTTAGAATTGGGTAGCAATTTGTACAA
>Ga0192244_10280_pt1 | contig 21207 bp, 18 predicted proteins | sample Koala_Koa27_L3_FD_131234 | JGI IMG/M metagenome (GOLD analysis project Ga0192244, IMG submission 131234) | Enriched cells from koala feces incubated with labeled cellulose particles, San Francisco Zoo, California, United States - Koala_Koa2-7_L3 ... | reverse complement strand
AAGAACAAAAAGCTAAACGGTGGGTAATTAGTTTTCTTTCTCCAACTAATCTTCCACCGTTTTTACCACTCTAATATATCCTTTTACTCATCGTGCAACGCCTCTGCAGGCTGAATAGCCATAGCTTGACGAGCAGGATACCAAACAGCTAATACAATTATCAATGCCAAAAATAATATAGCCACCAAGAAACAAGCTACAAAACGGCCAGTCGTAACATCCATCAATGTATGCACAGTCAAATCGGCCAATTGCAAATTAATGGCCAACACCAATGCAGGAACAGCTGCAAGCAATAGCAACATAAGCCCCTCCAAAATAAAATACGACAGTATCATACTGCGGCGACTGCCCATAGCCATACGGATCGCCACTTCACAACGCCGCTTACGGGTGCGATACCAAAATGTAGCAAACACACACAGAAAAACATTGAACAGGAAGAAAGCCGCCACGGCGTAGACCGTATTGAGGTAGTTCACTGTACCTTCTTGTACATCATAAGCTTCTTTCATATCATCGTACGAACGGATATGATTCAGATAAAAAATACCTCGATCGAACACTGGCTGCATGTCGTTCCGAAAGCGTTCGGCAAAGCCAGCTACGTGGTCAGGCGCAACACGTATCGCCACATGCTGCCACCAGAGAGCCTTTGGGGCAGGTAGATAGATAAACGGCTCATAACGCTCGTAGTCATCCAGTTTATGGCGGGGCAGGACGGCCGTCAGGCGGTAGTTAGTCACCGGATTGTCTCTATTCAACCAATAGGGATTGAAACAGGTTTTGCCCACTGCATCAGCCACGCTAGGCTGGTGGAAAAGCGAGTCGACCAGGTCAACGCTCATCAACACAGGCATGGGATATTCGGCGGACGACCAGTGTGTTTCGTCCAGTTGTCCGGCAAGAGGCTTCAGGCGAAACACTTTGAAGTAAGAAGGCGTCACGTAGCGGATGAAGCATAACACTACGTGCGTCGAATCAGCATGCGGTGCATAGCCCTCGAACATCACGTCATCCGTATAAGGAATGCTGCCGTGATAGGCACAAACCTCCTCCACGCCGGGATAGTCTTTTATCAGGTTGTACAGGTAGGTGAAGTCTTCTCCTGCCCGACGGTTGTCGGCATCGTTAATGACCTCCAAAGGCTTCGTTTCCATTGTCAGGTCGAACACACACGAGGTGTCGTAGCCCTTGGATTGCCAGGCTGCTCCTTCGTAATTATACACCAGGTCTATGCCATACCACAGCAGTACAGTCACAATACACAATTCTATCCACAGCCATGCGTTGGCACGCCGCTGGTTCCATATCTGTCTGCATATTTGCTTCCACATAGTTTTATTCTCCTCCCGTTAATGTGTATGAAATACTACGATGCACCGCCATCCATGCCGGTAGCAAAGTAGACAGTGCATTGAACACCAGGCATGCCGCCAATACAGCCAGGAACAGCGACGGACGCAGCAACAGGTCGCTGCCCAACAAGATGCCTTCCAGCTCCACACCGCCCGTACCAAACAGCCACGTCCTGCCCGCCACCACCAGCAGGCAAGACAATGCGTAGCCCAGCACACCACCTGTCAGCGTGGTGCCCAGGCTCTCGGCAAACAGGTGGCCAATGATGTTAGCATTGGAGGCACCATAGGCCTTGCGGATGGCAATCTCGCCCAGGCGGCTCTGCATCTGAGCATGTACCAGCCCCGATATGCCCACGGCAGGCACCACCAGCAGAACCACCAACAACAGTGCGTAGACCAACCCCGCGCTGATGCTACCATCGCGGAAGAAGGTATACTCCGTATGCGTATAGAGCCGCGGATCCTTAAGGATGTACTCTAACCCCTGCCTGTTGAGTTGTTCCATCCGGCGGTTCACTTCGGCACGAATTTCGGCAGGCGATGTACCGGACGACAAGTGGAGGATGGTATAGCGGAAGCCCAGCAGACCACCAGTGGTGCAGTTCGGCTCAAGGTTCTCCTCATTGGTTAGGGTAAAAGGTTCCCACACGTCGGCATAGGCGGTTTGGAAGATGGAGCTGACGTCGCGCACCACCCCCACCACACGGGCCTCCTGAAAGTTCAGCAGCAGTTGCTTGCCCACCGCCTCGGCGGATCCGCCAAACAGCTGGCGTGCCAGCCGCTCGCTGACGATGACGAAACGCCGCACGACACCATCTTCACGGTTGCGCACCAGACGCCACTCGTCGTCGGCCGACTCGAAGGCGGCACGGCCGGCGTCATACTCCGCCCGGGTGAACGGGCGTCCCGCCACGAAGTCGTAGCGGAAAAAGTCGAACCAATTGGCAGCCACGGAACGAAGCAGCACCGAACAGCGGTCGGACGAAGCAGGCAGGGCACACACCGCTTTGTTCAGTCCGCTGTGCCACGTCAGGTCGTCCACGCCGGACAGGTTGTCAAAGAAGGCGTGGAAAGCCGTCGGCCCCAAGGCCCGGTAGCCCCACATGTTCGTGCCGTCGGGACGCATGCACTGGGTACCGTCGTTATAAAGTAAACGGCTGCGCCGGTTCTCCGGCGCCACATTCGCCGTGCGGAAGTCGTAGACCATCACTACCACCATTACGAAAGCAATGGTCACCGCCGTGCCTACCACGCACACTGCCGTATAGAATCTGTGTTGCCGCAGATGAAGAAAAACGTGCTTGAAGTCGTGCCACAAAGTATTATCCATCATTCCATCAAATTATATTGTCAATTATTTTCAAACCATCATTTTGTATATTCCCGTAAGCTTATCGTCACCAGCCGGAAAAGTGAACCCGCGTCAGAATGTATTGTAGGGGCATTTCCGACACTTCAGGGAGTCACTCGTTACCACTCCCGGGAGTGATGCGGCATGACTCCCGGGAGTGGTCGCCTATGACTCCCGAGAGTTGTGGCCTATGACTCCCGGGAGTCGTGAAGGGTAAGATACGCATGTCATCAGCATCGCTCAATTTGTCATGTTTTTTCCTTCCCTCTACTCGTCGTGCAACGCCTCTGCCGGTTGCACTTTCATTGCCCGGCTTGCAGGATACCAGATGCCTACCACAACCATCAGTGCCATCAGCAACCAGGAGAGAACCAAGGCCAAGAAAAAGCGGAAGGTATCGAAAGGAAGCTGCGTCACGTCCACCAGTTCAGCCATACCCAGATTCAAGGCAATAACGATGGCCGGGGCGGCAGCCAGTGTCAACAGCAACAAGCCTTCAGCAATCAGACGGATGAAGATACCCCGACGCGTACTGCCCATTGCCATGCGGAGGGCCACCTCCTTACGGCGATGCTGCGTGCGGAACCAGAAGGTGCCGACAACGCCCAGGAAGATATTCAGCAATAGAAAGCCCAGGATGCAGAGCTGCGTACGAACATCGTTCACCTCCTCTAGTTCGCTGATATATCGTAGCTGCGTGAAGGGCTGAATGTCGAGAATGTAAATGTTGCCAACACGGTAAAGGCGATCAGCATCGGCCAGCAACGCGTCCATGAAGCCACGGTCGGCTTCAGGCTTCACACGCAGGCTGAGTTGCAGGTAGGCGGGGTTTTCGTATTGCAACATCACTTCGCGCGGAAAGTCGGTGGCCAGGAAGGGGCCTCCCCACTGGTCGGCAGTCTCGAAGTGGTTCCAGCGCATGGGTTCGGCAATGCCGGCAACACGCAGGCGAGAGTCGCTGTCCTGCTTCCACAAGGGCAGTTGGCGACCGAGTAACGATGTGGCATCGGGTATGTTCAACTCCTCATACTTCGCTGTCACGTTGCGCGACAGGATCATCGTCCCCGGCTCCAGCACAGCGGCTAGAGAGTCAGAACTTGTGGTCCGTACTGTCTTCCCATCGGCTCCCTGTACGGCTACTCCTTGAATGCGGAACAAACGCATATAATCGGGCTGAACCAGACGGAGCATGGCATAAACGGATACTGTATCCACAAAAGTCTCAATGCCGTTGCTGCCATTATTATAGGGAATACTGTTCTGCGAAATAGCCACTGCTTCCACACCCGGACGATGGCGCAAGCGCTCGGCTATCTCCAACAGGGCATCCATGTCGTCTTCAGCCGTATGGTCATCTTCGTAGAGGGCGGAGTTGGGAGTCAGCCGGTTCACCTTCAGGTTATAGCAATGTTCTGTATCGAAGCCCATCGGTGCAAAGTAAACGCGTGCCGTCGTACAGCACCAGTCCACGATGTACCACAGTACCACGAAGACTACCAGCAACTCCAGCGCAAGGAAGAAATTGCTGCGCCATTCGTTTCGTATTTGAGTAAATAGTTTCTTCATCATATTTTGTTTTTAGTTGACGAGTTGACAAGGCAAGTCCTTGTGGTCTGGAAGCCTCGTTCCCTTGTCAACTGATTAATGAACCTTCCCATTTATCGCCTCCACAATATTCATCCGCGACGCCCGCCAGGCAGGAATGCCCGCGCTAAGCAGATTCATCAGCAGGCAGAAGGCGAAGGCGGCCAAGAATATCCACGGGCTGAGCAGTTCACCTGCCGTCAGGCTAGTCTCGCCCGACAGATAGGCGTTGGCAGAATTGCCGAAAAGGAAACCGTTCAGCACGAAGGTGGCGGCATAGCTCAAGAGCAGTCCCAACAGTCCCGCCAGGCAAGTCAGCAGCAGGTTCACCACGAACACCTGGAGCATCAGTTCGTTGGCCGTGGCACCGAAGGCCTTGCGTACTCCTATTTCCGCCATCCGCTTCCGCATACGGGACAGGGTCATGCTGCTCAGGTTGATGGCAGGCACGATGAGCAGGATGAGCATCACGGCGACGTAGCGCAACACCACGCCCTGCACGTCGGGCTCCTGGCTCCACGAGCGGTAGAGGTGAGTGAACTGCGTGTCGGGCTGTCCGCGGTAGAATACCTCTACCCCATCCTGTGAATCATTGTACTTCTTCCGCAGGCGTTCGCACTCCTCGCATATGGCGGGGAAGTCCTCCCGGCTGCGAGCCAGGATGACGGCACGCATCGGCCCCATCAGGTTGTAGCCCCACGAGTTGGCTTCGGCATCGCCGGCCGTATAGGGTATCCACACCTGAGCATAGGCGTCCGTAGCCAGCATGGAGACGTCAGCCACCACGCCACACACCTGGAAATCCACGTGGTTCAGTTCCACGTGCTGCCCGCTGACGTCCGTCCGCCCGAACAGGCGGCGGGCCACCGAAGCAGCAATGACAGCACGGGGCAGGCCGCTGCTCAGATCAGCCGTCGTGAAGGGCTTGCCGTCGAGAAAGCGGAACCGGAATACCTGCCAGAAGGCCTCGTCGGTCTGTACCCTATCGGCCGTCATCTTGGCACCGGCAGGCAGCGAGACACGTACCTTGTCTGGATTCGATGCCAGCGTGACAGCCTCGGCCGTAGTCAGCGTCTTGAAGCATTCGCGCCCCGTCTGCACCGACATGCTCGAATTGGCAGAACTTCCGCTCAGGTCACCTTTGGCGCGGTAGGACATGTTGGGCACGTAGAGCGAGCGGCTGCGGTTCACCTCTGGCTCGCAATCGGCCGTGCGCACCCGCAGGGTAATGACGATGACCATAATCATACAAATAGACAGCGCCGTACCCAATATGGATATCCAGCTAATAATAGGATTTTCCCGAAGATGATAAAGAGCCTGTTGAATATATAATCGTAACATAAAAATTAACAGTTAGTAGTAAACAGATGGTAATGAGTAGCAAGTATGCCAGCCTTTTCCACTCATCATGAATCGCCCCATATCATTCATCATGCAACGCCTCAGCCGGTTGCACTTTCATAGCCCGACGGGCTGGAATACCAATGCCAACACAAATCATCAGTGCTATAAAAATAAACGTGATAACACAACAGAACAGCAAGCGCGACCACTCCAACGTAGTACCGTTGTGCCAGGAATTCAGTTCGTTGTATGATAATATGATATCAATGATAATGGCAGGCACAGTTACAACAAGTAACAGAAACATACCTTCGCACATCAGACGGCTAAACACAGCACTATCCGCAGCTCCCATAGCCTTATGCAACGCTATCTCAGCACGACGTTGCTGCGTACGGAACCAGAAAGTGCCTAACAAGCCCAGGAAAATATTGAGTAAAAGAAACCCCATACCCACTATGTAATTGCGCAACTGGTTGGCATAGGATTGCTGGTAATTACGACGAATGTCTACAAAACTACGAATCTCGCTAATATATAGATTGCCCACACGAAATTGCTTCTCACTGTCGGCTTTCAGATTCTCGATAAAATTCTTATCGCGGTCAGCATGTACACGAATACAAAGTTCACTGTAAGCATGAATCCATTCCTCAGGCATCAGATTCAGATTATATACCATGCTATAACAAAAACGTGCTTGTTCATAATCACTATAACGGACATTCTGTAAGGCGGCGCCTAAACGATAGTTTTTCACCGTATCGCCAAAGAGATGGAAATGCTTGCCCACCAGGGAAGTCATCGATATGTTTTTATAGCTATACAGATTATCCGAAGCCAAGAAATCACCCTGCTCCAACAATGCAATCAGTTGTTCGGGAGTTTCGCCCCGCGTACCCCGGTAACGGAACACACGCATGAAGTCGGGGGTCACTAAGCGGCGAATAGTCCAACTAGGTGCGTGGAGCGTATCGTAGACCACATCCGCTCCCGAATTGCTGCCATTATAAGGATAGGAGTTTTGCGACAGGCTAACAGCTTCCACCTCGGGGCGACGGCGCAGGCGTTCTGCCAGTTCGCGTATCTCGTCACTCATCTTATGGGTATCGCTATAAGGAGTGTAGTCGGGGCTCTTGTCGGTAAGCACGCCCATCTTCACTAAGTAGCAATGCTCGGTATTGAAGCCACGCGGCTCCAGATAAGTGGCCAATTGGCAGTAGAGCAGGTCGATGATGTACCACATCACCACACTCACCACCAGCAACTCCAGTGCCAACCACAGGTTGCTGCGCCATTCGTTGCGTATTTGAATAAATAATTTCTTGTTCATAATCAAAAGAAGGAATTTCCTTCTGTTTTATTGTCCTATCAATTTTCATTTATTATTTATACACTGAATACGATATGCGTCCGCATCAGTGTAATTTTCCTCCTATCGCTTCCACTATGTTCATTCGCGAGGCACGCCAGGCGGGAATGCCGGTACTGAGCAGGTTAAGCACGAAACAGAAGAACAATGCCCACCCAAAAGTAGAAACGTGTATCAATATTGATGCATCCACCATGGGAGGATTGAGCGTCTGGCTATATTGTTGCGCAAAAATTAGTTCATTGCCCACATAGGCAAATATCAAACTGAATAACAAGCCCAGTATGCCTGCAACAAGTGTGACAATAAGATTTTCACCCAATATCTGTCCCATGAGCTCAGTACGAGTACAACCAAAGGCACGGCGCACACCAATCTCACTAATGCGGCGGCGCAAGCGGCTTTGTGTCATGCTACTCAAGTTGATAGCAGGTACGATGAGCAGAATAAGGAAGGTGATGAACCGTTCTCGGCGGGCAATACTCACATCAGGTTCCCAATTGGCACCCGTAGCTAGTATGTTTTTTTCCTGATCGTATGGCCGGTTACGACCAATGAACTCCCATCCATTCTCACCGATTACTTTATTATATTCCTCCAACCGGCGGTTGGCCTCGGCATGGATGGCAGGAAAGTCACTCCGGTCGTGAGCCAGGATAGTGCAACTCATAAAACCCATCAGTTCCTCGTTCCATGTATTGTTCACCTGATCAGTAGAAGTGTAAGGTATCCACACCTGACCATAAGCAGATTCTGCCAAGGTTGATACATCTTTCACCACCCCACTCACCCGATAAGGCGCATGGGCCAGCAAGAATTCCTTGCCCGTGGCATGCACAACGCCAAACAAACGGCGCGCCACGCTCTCGGTTATCACAGCCACAGGTTGTCCGGCATTGAATAGTGCCGAATCGTAAGGTTTACCATCCACAAAAGCAAAGTCGAAGACTTGCCAAAAAGAATCATCCGTCTCACGCACATCGACTGAAGTAGCAGGTTGCCCGGGCAAGCTGGCGGGCGTCGATTCCGGGTATACCGTATAGACCGTTACCGCCTCGCATGTAGTAAGTTTATAATATACCTCACGAGCAGTTTGCACACTCATAGGGCCGTTACTGGTGCCGTCGCCCCACTCCTTATTGGAGATGCTGCTCCACTTCACATGCAGGAAACGGTCACGGTTACTTTCGGGAGAGAATGGTTCCACCTTTACCTGTTGCATCATCACCACCAGCATAATAAGAAAGATGGAAAGGGCCGTACCTGCCACCGTTACTCCGCTAATGAGAGGTTGTTGTCTGAGTTGCGCCCACGCTTGTTGAAAATATTGTTTTATCATTTTATCTGTTAATCCTCTTTTATTATCAGTTGATCCCTATCCACATTACCAATGCCACTACGGCTAATATCGGCACTACTAGCCTTGCCTTTCAACGTCATGCTACCAATACCGCTGGCACTGGATTCCAAATGGCCGCAATTCACATTCAACTCTGCACTACCTATGCCACTTAGTTCAACCGTAAGATCATCACACGTCAAATCTGCTACTTCTACCGACCCCACACCACTTATCAGGAATTCCACATCACCAAGTTTCAGAGGCTCTTCGCAAAAGAAAGTTCCCACTCCTTTGAAACGGACACTCTTCAAGCTGGGGGCCGTAAGGTAAATGGCCGGTCCCTTTTTAACATTCCGTACCTGCTTTGGGGTATTGATAATGAGACAACCATCATCTACCGTCGCAGTAATAAGTTTCACATATTTTTCCTTACCTTCAACCTTGAACGAATAATGGTCTGCTTGTGTAAAATAAACCTCAGCTATCGAATTTATTTCTATGGAAGAATACGCATCTATTTTACGCACTTCGCTCACCTTGGCATCCTGCCCCCACACGCTTATAATCCCTGCAAAAGCCAGCATTAAAGCGATAATTACACCTATTATGTTTGTTTTCATATATTCTCTATACTGAATTTCTGATTACCCAATCTGTCTTCCGTCAAAGAACCGTATGGTACGGCTAGTTTGCTTGGCTTGTTCAGCATTATGTGTTACCATCACAATGGTACGTCCATCTTCTTTATTCAATTGATGAAGCAAATCCATCACTTCAGCACCCATCTTGGAATCCAAGTTACCAGTAGGTTCGTCAGCAAGGATTATCTCCGGATTGCCAATGATGGCACGGGCAATAGCCACACGCTGACACTGACCGCCAGAAAGCTGTGTGGGCATATGACGCATACGATGACTAAGTCCAACTTTCTGAAGTACTTCCTCTGCCAAACGACGGCGTTCTTTGGCCGATACCTTACGATATAATAATGGAAGTTCCACATTGTCAATCACGTTCAATGAATTGATTAGATGAAATGATTGGAATACAAAACCTAAGTTCTTATTTCGGAAAGCTGCAAGCTCCTTATCCTTCATCCCTTCTACCCGTGTACCGGCAATCTCTATGGTACCGCTGGTAGGAGCATCAAGTAAACCCATGATGTTCAGCAAAGTAGATTTTCCACATCCTGAAGGTCCCATAATGCTAAGGAATTCCCCTTTCTCCACTTCGAGGTTTACATTTTCCAACGCTTGCGTTTCAATTTCGTCAGTACGATAAATCTTGTTGATTCCGGTTAATTTAATCATGTCCATAATTGTATGTAGTTTTTAGTTTATAAATCTTTTCAGTTGGCAAATGACATGTCCCAAAAGCTATGCCAAAGCACATATATATTGATTATTAGCATATTAGTAAATTTAAAAGTGTCCGATAATGAACACCTTGTTCGTTTTCAGCGTACAGTTTCAGATAAATGGTCATCCTATTCATCTCTCAATGCCTCGGTCGGCGGAATAGTACTGATACGGCGGGCAGGTATGTAGATACCCACCAATACTACAGCCAGCAGAATAAGATAAATGATGAGCGACACAATAAAAAAATGCTGTCCGAAATTATCTACCCAACAGGGAGCAGCAGTTTGCATCCAGGAGTTTCCTTTGTTCAACCCTTCACTAAGACCATATTGTAAATAAAGAAAACATCCAATTAATGTGGATACTGTAGTAAGTATCACACCTTCTCCCAACAATTGAAAACGGATGCGACACGGAGTAGCTCCATAAGAAAGCATAATACCTACCTCTTCACGCCGGGTGCGGGTCTGTAACCAAAAGGTACCGATTACTCCCAGACAAAGGTTGACAAGGAAAAATACAGCAATACTCAAATTTCGACGGTAAAGCGACGTAGCACTACTAAATTCCCGTTTAGCATTAATTTCATTGTATGACTTAAGGTCGCGGGCATAAAGGTTACCTACTCGCATTTGCCTGTTCATCCACGGCCGAAAATCGTGCAAGAAACGCTTCATACTCACGCCTTCCTTCAACCGGATCACCACATACATATCGTCCAGGTTGGATAAAATGTCTGGCTGTAATATCGGTTCAAAAGCAAGAGGTACAGGTCTCCAATCACTCACATATTTGAAAGAGCCGACCGTTCCCACCACGGTAGGCAGATAAAGCGTGTCTGTTTCGCTCGTCATCCAACAGCGCTGATGGTTGTAAATACGGGTATGGAACAAACCGTCCAATGCATCCTCGGTCAGCACCACATTAAATGTACTGTAATTATAATCGGAAAGTTGTTCAGGGGTCATGCTACCTTTACCGGGACGAAAACCGAATGTTTCAAAAAATGAGTATGAGGCAAAAACTCAATGTGCATCAAACTGATTGCTACCGAACCACCTTCAGCAGTCAGTTCAGAAGTACTGCTTCCACCAGAACCGGGATAAAGGAAAGAAAGTAGCGGCGTAGCCTGTTCCACATCGGGATGCTGACGTGTCCGTTCTACCAGATTGAGATAGGCTTGCATCAACGAAGCAGAATCAGTAGCCTGGGGATCATATCCCGGTGCCTGTGGCTGAAGCATACCGACAGATAGCATACAGAGCCGGTCGGCATCATAGCCTAGCGGAAGATGACGGTCGTAGGTTACTACAATGACAGGGTCGAAGATAATCCATGAAAGAACAGCGACCAGTATCAGCTCAGCCAGCAGCCACCCGTTGCGGCGGCGACGGGTCCATAGAGTTTTAAAGATAAGTCTGAACATAATTTTCTTGTTTTATGCAGTTGACAAAGGGACAAGGCTACAGACCACGAGGACCTGCCTTGTCAACTCATTTACTTGTCAACTCATCAACTTATTAATAATTATCTCTTTTCATATAGCGAATTCACAATAGGCTTCCGAAGCGACATCCATGCCGGCAGAAAGGCCGAAAGGAGATTCAACGCCAAACAGAGCAGGAAAGATATGGCAAAGACAGCAGGTGCAAAAAGCATTTCGCCCGACACATAAACATCCACGCCCTGCGGCACTTCTTCCGACCAGCGATCGAGTAAAAAGAATATCCATTCACGCCCCCAATAGACCACAATCCATGCCAATATCAATCCTAACAAACCACCGGCCAACGTCAAAAAAAGGTTCTCCCACATTATTTGAGAAAGCAACACATTCCGTCCAGCACCAAACGACTTGCGTACTCCCATCTCTGGCAATCTACTCTCCATACGGCTGGCTATAAGCCCGCTCAGGTTAAGGGCCGGAACTAACAGGAGTACCAATACCACTACTATCAGATATCCTGCCGTCTTCCAAGGGTTGAAGCCGACATTTGACGGATATTCCTGAAAAACACTGAGCCAATGCGAAGTAGGTTGTTTCCACAATTCCAGTGTCCACTGTTCATTGTATTGCAAATTTACCCGTCGTGTCAAGTCTTCAATTTCCGCCCGCAAAGCTTTGGACTGCGCTCTGTTCTTTACTAGAAAAGTAACAGAGAAGTCTCCACAATATGGAAATTTCTCAGTAATTGGTTTCTTATAATCCTTATCTACTGAATAAGGCAGATAGACCTGCGCATACGATTGCAAAGTAAGATAACTGGCACTACGCACCACTCCACACACCCGATAGTTCACATAATCCAATGAAAACGAACGGCCGACAACACCCGCCACCGTACCAAAAAGGCGGCGTGCCAAGTCGTCTGAAATGACTGCCGAACAGATGCCACTTGCCAAATCGGAATCAGTAAAAGGATTTCCCTCCAAAAAGCGGAAAGTATAAATACGGAAAAAAGCAGGATCAACCAACTTCAAAGCCACACAAAAGTCACCACTCAAATCTGCCGGTTGTATATAACGGGGATTTTCCATGCCATAGTCTATAAAAGCAGATACTTCTACCGCATTCTTCAACGGATATATCCACTCTTGCAAAGCCTGGAAAGACAAACCGGACTGGTAAGTCATCCTTTCCTTATCAGAATGGAAACTTGCATGAGTGAGATACAATGTATTCGCCCGGTTTACCTCGGGATATACAGGTGCCAGCTTCACATAGTATACCACCGCCACAATTACCGTCATGGCAATGGCCAGCCCCGTTCCGGCAATGTAGAGGCTACTGAATAGGCGGTTCTGCCTGAACAACACAATGGCTTGTTTAAAATAGGTCTTCAGCATACGTCTTTTATTTTTTATAGTTGACGAAGAAACGAGACGACAGGCCACAAGAACCAGCCTTGTCAACTTGTCTACTTATTAACTCGTCTACTTGTCAACGAAACTCATTCTTCCCTCAGCGCCTCCACCGGCAGCGTACGTGCCGCACGACGTACAGGGATATAAGTACCCACAAGAGCTACCAACAACAATATCAGGTAACTGAACAACAACACCACAGTAAAGTGAAAGTCAAAACGGTTCTGTCCATAGGCAGGGTTAGGGACAAAGTATTCTTTCATCTCCAAAGCATACAAGCCGTTGACATGGGCATGATAGAGCAGGAAAGGAATGACTACGGCAAAAGCGATTGCCGCCAACAGCCATGCTTCAATGAGAAACTGCCGTACGATGCATGCCTGAGAAGCTCCCATGCTGCGCATCACGCCTATCTCCTCGCGACGGGCATTGCTGCGTATCCAAAAAGTCCCTACCATTCCCAGGAAGATACAAAGCAGGGCAAAACCAGTCAGAGCGTATTGCAAACGTAACTTATTGGTTACCCCACTTCTCATGGCATAGGCATCACTCAAGGCCGAAAACTTCTGCAAATTATCGAAATAATAGTTGCCCACGGAAAGCAACGGTGCAACTTCCTGCTGGAAACGCCGCTTGAAAGCCGATGCATCTACGTCCGGTTTCAGACGAATAACAAAATTGTACATCCAAGGCATGTAAAGCCCACCTTGCATATCGTCGTACATACGGACAATAAGCGGATAAGGCTGTTCATAGTCCCGGTGTTTGAAATCGCAGAAGACACCCGCCACTTCAATGGCCTGCTCGGATTCATAAACTTTTTTCCCTACCACATCGGTAGTACCAAAAAGCAGTTGCGCCAACCTTTCCGAAAGGTATGCCTTACCTCTTGCTTGGGGCGACAACACCATTTCACCGCCTGTACGGACATCCTTCATGCCATAAGTACGGAACAAGTCACTGCCCTCGGTAGCCACGAAATGATATTGCTGGACATGCACATATCCTTTCCCCCGATGCAATGAAGCCGTATCGGCAAAAAGCTGGGTACCGTTCCACGAACTGCTGTTCGGGAAACTCCAACCGGTAGAAATACTCCAACTGTCCACCTCGGGCTGGTTGCGGACGATGCGGGCAATACGCCAATAAGCTTCCCTGCACATGGAGTCGGTTGCCATAGCCGGATCGTAACTGCCATGTGTTTCATCGTAAGTACCGATGTTTACTACATAAAGTCCTTCGGGATTGTATCCTTTGTCAATATGATGATTGGCAGTCAATACATAAATGGGATCTATGGCCGTCCAAAGGAAAAAGCTGACGGCCAACAGCTCTATAAATATCCAGCCGTTCTGACGGCGCTGATTCCAAAGCTGATGTAAAATAGTTTGTAACATAACACATTTATCTTTTCGTATTCAATGAGGCAACAATCGAATTTTTCAATGCCCATAAAGCCGGTATCAATGCCGAAACAACATTGAGCAACAGACACACGCCAAAAGTACAGCCGAAAACCATGGGATTGAACAGCATCTCCGGCGTGAGCGATGTAGAGAGTGAAGTATCATGGATATACTTGTCGAACAATGTCAATATCCATTCACTGGCCGTCAGTACAATAAAGTAAGAGAACACTAACCCCAGCACACCGCCCAACACCGTCAGCACCAGGTTCTCGCATAGGACTTGCTGTACCAACTGGTGACGCGTAGCCCCATAGGCCTTGCGGATGCCCAATTCGGCAATGCGACTATCCATACGCGAAGAAATCATGCCACTCAAGTTCAACGCAGGGATAATCAGCAAAGCCAGCAAGATATAAAGAAAGGTCTTCGTCAACTCAGCCATGTCGGGTGCACGGTCAACATCCTGGCGGAAGGTACTTATCCAATATTTATCGGGCTGCCCCATCAGGTCGTATTCATACTCCTTGTCCTGCTGCGAGTAACGGCGAAATACATCCTGTACCTCACTGCGCACAGCTTCGAGGTTCTCTTTATCGTCTACCAACAGATAGGCAAACACATTGCCCAACAGTCCCCGGTTGTCCAGTTGCTCTGAAATGTCCAAAATGCCCGAAGCATTAAGTAATGGTACCCACAGGTCGCCCGATGTCTCGGGTGTAGCATTGGAAACATCCCGCACCACACCGCATACACGGTAGTCGCGCCCGTTGAAGGTGAAGTGCCGGCCCGCCACGCCTTCGACAGTGGCAAACAGTCGCTTGGCCAGCGACTCACCGATGACGGCCACTTGCGCCTTTGCTTCCACATCTTCCTGCATGAATGGCTGGCCGTCGACAAAGCGGAAGGAAAAGACTTTCCAGAAAGCGCCGTTGGCAAAACGGGGAGTAACCTTGAAGGGCTTTACGTCTACGGCAGACACCTGATTATTTCCCCAGAAATCAATCATACTGCCCGCCACCTGCTCCACATGGGGCAGTCCCGGAAGCATCTGATCCACAACATAATATGCCACACCTCCATTGATATTCCAGTCGTCCGGTTTCTCTTTTGGGTAGCGCTTCACCGGTTTGAGTACCAGCGTACGATCCCGGTTATATTCAGGATAAATGGGAGCAAACTTAACGTAGAAGATGATGAACAAAGTCATCACCAGTGCGATGGACAGCCCCGTACCCACCACGTAGATGCCCGTGAAGAGGCGGTTTTGCCGCATCAACGTCCAGGCTTGCTTGAAATAATTCTTCAGCATACGATTTCCGATTTAAATCCAAGAAGTTTCTCAGGCATGAAACCAAAAGTTTCATAAAGTTTCAACAGCTTGAAACTTTTCTGAAACTCTTAGTCTTTCCTTATTTCTTCAATTTCAGTTTGTTTTTGTTCTTATACTGGCTCATGTCGCTCACAACCACCCGGTCGCCGGGCTGCAAGCCGGATACCACCTCGACGTACTCGAAGTTGGAATCGCCCAACTGCACTTTGCGTTTCACCAGCTCGTTGTCTCCGTCGCGAACAAAAAGTTCATACTCGCCACGTCCTACGTAGTACGAGGCATTGGCCACGCGCATCACGTCTTCCTTCACGGCATTCATCACATAAACGTCGGTTTTCAATCCCGAGCGCAAACGACGGTTGCTGTCGTCCTCCAACTGGACGGTGAAAGAGATGACGCCGTTCTTCGACAAGGGAGTCACACTGCTCACCTGCCCTTCCAATTTCTCACTACCAATCTTCACGACTGCACGCCCGCCGGCTGCCACACGGTCGCCGTAAGTATCGGCAATCTCACCCTCCACCTTGAAGTGGCTCAGGTCGGAGATGACAGCTATCTGTGTACCTTCCGTCACCTGGGCTCCAATCTGGTTGTTGATATAAGTCAGAATGGCTTTGCGGGGCGAACGCACCTGCGCGTCGTCCAGCGTACGTTTCGTCTCAGCCAGGCTCTTGCGGAAGATGCTGAGGTCGAGCTCCTGTACCTTGTACTCGGCAGCCAGCACTTCCTGCTCGTTGGCATACTGCTGGCGGAGCTGTTCCAGTTCCAGCTGGGCCACATTGACACTCAATTCGGCCTGGCGAACCTTATCGGTTGTACCCGAGCCGAGGCTGTCCAAGTATTGCTCGTTGCGCAACTCCACTTTCATACGGTTAAGTTTCATCTCGGAAACCTTGATTTGCATGGCCAGGTCTTTCAGTTTGGTCTCGTTATTCACCTGCAATTGCTGGAGTTTATAAGTACGCATCTGCTCTTCATCCAGTTGTTTCTTGTATTCGGTTTCGGCACTTTGAAGGTCAAGTTTCAAAATGGGCGTACCCACATCCACGCTGTCGCCCCCTTTCTTGTACACTTCGAGAATGCGTGTGTTAATGGGCGAGTTAATGATTTCCTCGAAAGCAGGCACCACCTTGCCCGAGGCACTCACACTTACTTCGATGGTTCCCTCATCTACTTGCGAGAAAATCAGGTCTTTTTCCTTTACCCCCGTCCGCATCAGCGAGATAAGTACACTAAGCAGCACTATACAGGCCACGGCCGTAGCGCCGTAGCGAATCATTTTCTTGTTACGCTCCTTTTGGCGCACTTCTTTTGGAATTTCTCTATCCATAGTTATATCTTTATGTATTTTATATTAACGAACACTACGCCTCCATCCCTGCTAAATCTATGCCAAAAACGCAACGCACTGATATTGAAGATAAAAAACAAAAAAAGGGTGTCCGATATCGGACACCCCTGTACATTTTCGGATAGAGAAGAGGACACCTCAACGCAGCCACACCCGTTCGCCTACCTCGGGTACATAGTCGTCAACGTCCTTGGCGTTGAGTTTATAGAGGTTCTTCAGGCGAATGCCGAACTTTTGCGAAATGGAATGCATGGAATCACCGTCACGCACAATATAATAAGTATAGGCCTTGTCGGCTTTCTTGTTCTTTTGTTTTAAGTAAATGATGTCACCGGCCTCCAGGGTGTACTCCTTATGCAGGTCGTTGTACTTCACCAGTTTCTTCCAGCTGATGTCGAACTCTCCACCCAACATCTGGAACGTATCGCCATCGCGCGCCACGACGTAAGCCAAGCCGTTGGCAATGTACACCTGATGCGGATTGACCAGCCACGGTTTCTTCTTTATCAGCTTCTGCCAGCGTCGGGCCTCCCGCTTGCTCATGCCTTCGTTGTCGTATTTGTAAAGGCCGTAATCCTCGATAATGGTTATCAGACGGTTGGCATACGAGGGGTCGGTGGCATACCCGGCTTTCTTAAGCCCGCGCGCCCAGCCCTTGTAGTCGGTCTTCTTGAGCTTGAAGAGAAAAGCATAACGCGCCCCGCTGGTGAGGAACTTGGAATGGTCTTCGTACGAATCGGCCACTTTGCTGTAAGCACGAAAGCACTCTCCCCGCGCGTCGTCGTCGTGATATACCTTCCGTCCATGCCAGTTCCGGTGGCATTTAATGCCGAAATGGTTGTTACTCTTACGAGCCAATACACTTTGTCCGGCACCACTTTCCAACAATCCTTGGGCCAGCGTAATGCTGGCAGGTATCTTGTAGCGTTTCATCTGGTCTACGGCAAGAGGCGCATAACGCTTGATATAATCATTATAACGGGCATTCCTGCGTTGTGACTGGGCAGGCAAAAAGGCAAAAAGGACAAGCACAAGGGCCAGTAAGCGGAACGTATACTTCATGTTTTTATGATTGATTGGCGCAAAAATCTGCAAAAGAAACGAGAAAAACAATCCTTTTACTATTTATTAGCGCACCAGGTGAAGGTAAATAAGTAAAATTAGCTACATTTGAGACCAGCAAAACATTATTCGCCCCCAATATGAAAAAGAAACGCGTTATCATAGAAAAGTGACCACCCTGCCAGAAAAGGTCTGATGCCGGAGTCTGGATTACCTGAAATGATACATATCACTTAAATATTTTCCTACTATGAAAGAACTGAACATCCAAATCAACATTCACATCTACAATTACGAGGAACTGAACGAAACCGACCGTGAACTAATGGATGCCGCCTGCCGCGCAACCCAAAACAGCTACGCTCCCTATTCGCATTTTGCAGTAGGAGCCGCCGCACGTCTAGCCAACGGTTGCATTATCAGTGGAAGCAACCAGGAGAATGCTGCCTACCCATCAGGATTATGCGCTGAACGCACTACATTATTTTATGCCAACTCGCAATATCCTGACCAGTCAGTAGACACGCTTGCCATAGCCGCCCGTAACGAGAAAGGCGAATTTCTGGCCTCCCCTATTCCACCCTGCGGAGCATGCCGCCAGGTGATGCTGGAAACGGAAACGCGCTTCAAACGCCCTATGCGCATTTTACTATATGGCACGCAAGGTATCTACGAGCTAAAAAATATAGGCCAATTGTTGCCTCTATCTTTTAGTGCCGCAGCAATGGAATGACTCAAACCACTTGCCCGTAACCTGTTTGAAGGAAACTTGTAACAGGTTGGAAAGAAACTTGTAACAGGTTGGAAGAAAACTTCCAACCTGTTACAAGGAAATCGGACTTGCGTTGAAGGATACCGGACTTTCCCATAACACTTTCTGTAATATAGGTACCTATTTCCGTAATACATGTACACGGCATATAAGCCGTACCATCTATTTTTGCCGCGTAAACATATAAACACTCATTATGACCAAAAAACTATTAATCCTTTCATCCAGTCCCCGTCGAAACGGGAACTCGGATACACTATGCAACGAATTCATGCGCGGTGCTCAGGAAGCCGGCAATCAAGTTGAGAAAATATTCCTGAAAGACAAACACATCAACTACTGTACGGGATGTAGCGTTTGCAGCATGTACCAAAAGCCCTGTCCACAAAAAGACGATGCAGCAGAAATTGTAGAAAAAATGATTAAAGCCGATGTCATTGTCATGGCAACTCCCGTATATTTCTACACCATGAGCGCACAAATGAAAACCATGATTGACCGTTGTTGCGCCCGTTATCTGGAAATTAAAGACAAAGATTTCTATTTTATCATCTCAGCAGCCGAAGATGACCGCACGCTCATGGAACGAACCATCGACGGCTTCCGGGGTTTTCTAGACTGCTTGGAAAATGCTAAAGAATGTGGCATAATCTATGGCACAGGTGCATGGAAAATGGGGGAAATAAAAAATAAGGCAGCCATGCAAGAGGCTTATGAAATGGGGAAAAACGTATAAGCAGATTTCCGTATAAAGCAAACAAAAAGGGAACAGGTGCATGCACCTGTTCCCTTTTTGTTTATGCCAGCTTTGGATAAATTATCCGCCAAAGTTATCGTACATAATGCTAGACGATTCAACGCCCAGGCCATCGAGCATATTAACCACAGCCTTTGACATCGGTCCAGGGCCACACATGTAGTACTCAATGTCTTCGGGAGCTTCATGGTTCTTCAAGTAAGTATCATGCATTACCGTGTGAACAAATCCCGGAGTATACTTCACGCCCGCTGCATCGGCGGCAGGATCGGGACGGTCGAGCGCCAAGTGGAAATGGAAGTTGGGGAATTCTTTCTCCAGTCCCAGGAAGTCGTCCAGATAGAACACTTCGTTCAAAGCACGTGCACCGTAGAAATAGTGCATTTCGCGATCGCGGGTATTCAAGGTCTTCGTCATATGCATGATCTGCGCACGCAACGGAGCCATACCGGCACCACCACCTACCCATATCATTTCTTTCTTTGAATCGAAATGTGGATGGAAATCACCATAAGGGCCGCTCATGATAACCTTGTCACCCGGCTTCAAGGTAAAGATATAAGAAGAAGCAATACCCGGATTTACATCCATAAAGCCGCTACGATCGGGTTTGAACGGAGGCGTAGCAATACGTACGGTCAACATAAACACATCACCTTCCGCAGGATAGTTGGCCATAGAATAAGCACGGACAGTAGGTTCGGGATTGACACACTTCAACGGGAAGAGCCCAAACTTCTGCCATGCAGGCAAATATTCATCACCTATAAGATTCTTGTCGATATCCTTGTCATAATCCATTGTAAACACAGGAATCTTAATCTGCGCATACGAACCCGGCAAGAAATCCATATGAGCACCAGCAGGCAGCTGCACTTTGAATTCCTTGATAAAGGTAGCCACATTCTTGTTGGAGATAACGGTACATTCGTATTCCTTTACTCCCAACACACTCTCGGGAACTTTGATAGACATATCGCCCTTCACCTTTACCTGACAACCCAGACGCCAATGGTCTTTTTGCTGCTTACGGCTGAAGTGAGGAACTTCGGAAGGCAATATTTCACCACCACCTTCTACAACCTGACATTTGCATTGTCCGCATGAGCCTTTACCGCCACACGCAGAAGAAAGATACACACCGTTAACAGCCAGTGTATTGAGCAACGTACCACCAGATGCAACATCCAGCACCTTGTCGCCGTTCATTGTAAGTTTTACATTACCTGAAGGCACCAGAAAATTTTTGGCCACCAACAGAATCACAACAAGCAGAAGAACTACCACGAGGAATACTCCAATGCTTGCCAATATCATATTCATATCCATTGTCTTATTCCTTTCTTTATTAGATGTTCAAACCAGAGAAACACATAAACGCAATAGCCATCAAGCCTACAGTGATAAATGTAATACCCAAGCCCTTCAGAGGAGCCGGAACATCAGAGTATGCCATCTTCTCACGAATAGCGGCCAGACCTACAATAGCCAGCATCCAGCCAATACCAGAACCCAATGCGTAAGAAATCGCATCACCAACTCCACCAATGTATTTGGGGTCACTCATACCGAGGTTTATACGCTGTTGCATGAAAAGCGAAGCACCCATAATGGCACAGTTTACAGCAATCAACGGCAAGAAGATACCCAATGAAGCATAAAGTGAAGGGCTAAAGCGTTCAACTATCATTTCTACCAACTGAACAATGGCAGCAATAACAGCAATGAAAAGAATAAAGCTCAAGAAGCTGAGATCAACCCCCTCGATAATAGCGTTGGGTCCCAGCACTTTGGTCTGCAACAAATAGTTGACCGGAAGAGTGACCACCAACACAAAAGTTACGGCGATACCCAAGCCAACGGAAGTCTTCACTGTCTTTGAAACGGCAAGATAAGAACACATGCCGAGGAAGAAAGCGAATATCATGTTATCCACAAAAATG
>Ga0192244_10278_pt1 | contig 21256 bp, 21 predicted proteins | sample Koala_Koa27_L3_FD_131234 | JGI IMG/M metagenome (GOLD analysis project Ga0192244, IMG submission 131234) | Enriched cells from koala feces incubated with labeled cellulose particles, San Francisco Zoo, California, United States - Koala_Koa2-7_L3 ... | reverse complement strand
ATTGAAGGTTTTCACTGTCATTGTCATTGTGAATCATCGTCTTATGAACTGGAGCGGACATTGGCACATATTGAGGCCAAGTTCTCTTCCTGGTTTCCACAGATAAAGTGGCTCAATCTGGGAGGGGGGCATCTGATGACGCGCAAAGACTACGATGTGGAACATCTGATTGGTCTTTTGCAGGGGTTGCATAAACGGTATCCGCACTTGCAACTTATTTTGGAGCCAGGGTCGGCTTTTACCTGGCAGACTGGGGTGCTGGCTTCCGAAGTGGTCGATGTCGTTGAGAACAGAGGAATACGTACCGCCATCTTAAACGTAAGTTTCACTTGTCACATGCCCGATTGCCTTGAAATGCCTTATCAGCCGGCAGTACGGGGGGCGGTTATGGGAGAGGAAGGGCCATACGTGTACAGGCTGGGAGGTAATTCCTGTTTGAGTGGAGACTATATGGGCATGTGGAGTTTTGACCACGAGCTGTGTGTTGGCGAACGAATCATCTTTGAAGATATGATACACTACACCACCGTAAAAACAAATATGTTTAATGGAATCCATCATCCGGCCATTGCCATGTGGACACGAAACGGTGAAGCGATTGTCTTTAAACAATTTTCATATGAAGACTATCGTGGGAGAATGAGCTGATAATCAGTTCTCTCGTATTACAGGCGCTTTATTTGTATGATTTTTCAGGCAAAAAAACACATGGAATGTTTGCAGGTTAAAGGAAAATATCTACCTTTGCAACCGCAAACGCGGAAATAGCTCAGTTGGTAGAGCACAACCTTGCCAAGGTTGGGGTCGCGAGTTCGAGTCTCGTTTTCCGCTCCAAGCAGATTGTGATACCAAATGCCCAGGTGGCGGAATTGGTAGACGCGCACGTTTCAGGTGCGTGTGTCGAGAGGCATGCAGGTTCGAGTCCTGTTCTGGGCACAGAGGTTAAGCAATCGGTTCTTTGATTTCTTGAAGGAGAATGGAGAGATGGCGGAATTGGTAGACGCGCTACTTTGAGGGGGTAGTGACATTATGTCGTGGGAGTTCGAGTCTCCTTCTCTTCACATTCATTTGCGGAAATAGCTCAGTTGGTAGAGCACAACCTTGCCAAGGTTGGGGTCGCGAGTTCGAGTCTCGTTTTCCGCTCATTGCAGTAAAGAGGCCATATCATTACGATATGGCTTTTTTATATTCTTAGTAATTGAGAAAAATGAAGAAATTTCACATTGTTTACATCCTCTTGAGCGGATTGTTTTTGTCTTGCTCAAATGTTCGGAACCTGGAAGATTTGCGTGCCGACTTCAATGCATTGGAATTTGGTATGTATATTCATTTCAATATGGGTACATTTCATGGAAAAGAATGGGTAGAACCCGGTCAGGATCCAATGTCATTCAATCCTACCAAGTTGGACTGTAGCCAGTGGGCTAAAGCTGCTAAGAGTGCTGGAATGAAATATGCTGTGCTTACAACTAAACATCACGATGGCTTTTGTCTTTGGGACAGTGAAACGACGACATATGACATTGCTTCAACTCCTTTGAAGGGACGCGATATTGTACGTGAATATTGTGATGCTTTCCGTAAAGAAGGGGTAGAGCCCGAAATTTATTTCTCAATATGGGATCGTACTTTGGGTATTGAAGACACGATAACTACAGAAGATATTGCTGTTATCAAGACACAATTGAGAGAGCTTCTTACACGGTATGGCAATTTTAAATGCATTATTTTTGACGGGTGGGGAAATTGTGGTACACAATGGACACAGGCCGATTATGATACAATCTACAATTATATAAAGTCCATCCAACCTGAAATTCTCATTACAGATCATTATCAGCAGAGACGGGGATTGCCTTTAAGTGAGGTCTACAAGCATATTGATATACTCAATTACGAAGAGCCTTGTGGAGAGTGGGCGCCTATAGACAACACGTATGCTTCACAACAGGAATTTACCATACAAAGTGAATGGTTTTGGAAAAAAGGATTTCCCAATGAGCAACTTATGTCTGTTGGGGAAATTGTAGATAAACACATTAAAGTATTGCGTGAGCGTAATTGCAATTTCTTGTTAAACTGTGCTCCGAATACGGACGGACTGCTGGACCAGAATGTTGTCCGCCGTTTGGAAGAAGTGGGCAAGGCGTATCAAGAACTTGAATAGTTGCCATGCTGTCCAGTGCCTGTTTATCGAAATGATTGTAGAATGAGTAAGGGGACTTGCCAATATCCCTTTTCAGGATTCTAAAGTGCATGGTTAGAAAGCTAAAGTGGGTAGTTGTATACAGAAATGTACAACTACCCATTGTCTTTTAATTTATCTCAACTATTTCTTTTCTGCGTTTGCGCTATTGTTTTTCCAGCCCCAGCCCTACAAGCATTCCGTCGTAGGTCTCTGCCAGTGAGCCGATTGTCTTTAACGTGGTATTGTTGCTCTTGCTGGAGAGATAAGTGAGCAATTGCAGCAGTTTGTCGGCGTTGAACAAAAGATCCATGGAGTTGGACGTGCAGTTTACTTTGGCATTCAGACCGATAATCTTGGCAAACTTCAGATTCACTTTCTGCGTAGAAAGGTCGTACGAATAGCTGCCATTCAGAGGCTTGCTACCTACTGTTGCAGTAAAGGTACTGTCGGCGTTGAATGCAAACGTCAGTTCGCCGGCTTTGATACCTATCTTTTCCAGCTGTTCGTCCAGTTTCTGTTCCACGGCCGATGCTGCCAGTGAGCCTCCGGCTTTTTGCAGAAGGTTGTCTGATTCAAATTCGAGCGCCGAGCCTGTAAACAGCCAGGTTCCTGTCATATCTATGTTTTCTTTGCCTGTTACAGCGTTGACAACCTTTTCTATATTGTCTTTGTTGAACAAATCTTCCAACGATTGCGCCTGGCCGACGGCAGGGCATACCAGCAGCACGGTCATCATGACAAATCCTACGATTTTTCGTTTCATAATTAAATCCTTTCTTTTTTTCTTTACGGTCTCACATCTTTATTGATTTTCTCGATATAATCCAATAACTCCTTTCGCCCCAAATTGTTTTCGGAAGAGGTTACAAAATAAGGAGGGAGTTCTTCCCATTGTGCTTTCAGCGTTTCCAGATATGCCCTGACATTGGCATTCAGTTTGCCGCCTTTCAGTTTGTCGGCTTTGGTAAAGACAATGGAAAACGGAATGCCGTTTTCGCCCAGCCATTCAATGAACTTCAAGTCTATGTCCAGCGGTTCCAGCCTGCTGTCAATCAATACAAACAGGTTGGTCATTTGGGCCCGTTGCAGAATATAGCTTTCAATTACATTCTTTATCTGCTCCTGACCTTTGAATCCGCGTTTGGCATACCCGTAACCTGGAAGGTCTACAATATACCAGTTCTTGTTGATGAGAAAATGGTTTATCAGCATGGTTTTTCCTGGAGTGGCCGAAGTCATGGCCAATCCTTTTCTGCCTGTCAGCATGTTGATGAGACTCGATTTTCCTACATTCGACCTTCCTATAAAAGCATATTCAGGAAAGTTTCCTGCCGGACATTTACGCACGTCCGTATTGCTTATAATGAATTCAGCACTTGTAATTTCCATATTGTTCTGTAACTGTATCGTTATTGTCATTCGGTTTGTAGAGCCGGATAACCCATAGCAAAGATACTATTTATTTTTGTAAGTTGGCAGCATTCGGTTCAATTTGCTATCTTTGCAACCTTGTATAAAGAAGTTAAGATATGAACGAACAGTTTCCTTCCGTATTGTTGGAAAAGGCTGTAAGCGAGTTTGCCAAATTGCCGGGAGTGGGGCGTAAGACGGCCATGAGGCTGGTGTTGCACCTGCTTCGACAGGATACGCCTGTGGTAGAAGCTTTCGGCAACGCCATTGTAACGCTGAAGCGGGAGGTGAAATATTGCAAGATATGCCATAACATTTCAGATACGGATGTCTGTCGCATTTGTGCCAATCCGCAAAGGGATTCCTCGGTGGTGTGTGTGGTCGAGAACATACGCGATGTAATGGCAGTGGAAGCTACCCAGCAGTTCCGAGGACTGTATCATGTGTTGGGAGGAGTTATTTCTCCCATGGACGGTATCGGCCCCGGCGATTTGCAAATTGAAAGTCTGGTGCAGCGTGTAGAAGCAGGAGGTATTAAGGAGGTAATTCTGGCATTGAGCACTACCATGGAAGGCGATACTACCAATTTCTATATCTATCGTAAACTGGAAAAGACCGGTGTCAAACTGTCGGTCATAGCCCGGGGTATTTCTGTAGGCGACGAACTGGAGTACGCCGACGAAGTCACACTGGGGCGTAGTATTGTCAACAGAATGCCTTTTACGGGAGTAGTTTGAATGAAATAAATGCAATAAGTATGGAAGAGGAAATAAAACGGACAAACAAACTTATCCAAACGGCCTACGGCATCTTTTGGTTACTGCCGGTGTGTCTAGTAATTGCAGGAGAGACAGGTGACAGCTGGGTGGGACTTTATGCCGAACAGGTACGCACTACCTATCTGGCCGAAACGCTGGTTATCCTGCTCACGGCAAGCATGGTTCCGCTGTCGCTGAAACTGTTTTCATGGGTGCTTGAAAAGAAAATCAATACGGCTCAATTGCCCCACGCGTTGCGCCTTTATGCTGCTTGGAGCTGCATACGCCTGTTTATGCTGGCATTGCCTGCTGTGTCGGGGTTGACTGTTTATTATACGATGTTAAGCAATAAAAGTGCCTTGTGCGCACTTATTTCACTGACGGCTTCCCTGTTTTGCCTTCCGGGCATCAAACGTCTGCGCAGGGAGTTGCAGCTGGAAGGTGCAGATTAAGTAAAACAGACTCTTCATTCCCGGATATTATATGGACAGTTCTTACTTTGTCGGAAAAGAAGTATACCTTCGGGCCATGGAGCCTGAAGATTTGGAAATCATGTATTCCATCGAAAACGATCCCCGGATGTGGGACGTAACCAATTTTACCGTGCCTTATTCCCGCTATGCGTTACGGCAATACATCGAAAACTCGCAATATGATATGTTTGCCGATAAGCAGCTTAGGCTCATGGTCGTACGTCAGATTGATAATGAAGTGGCAGGTACAATCGATATTACCGACTTTGCACCGTTGCATTCACGTGGCGAGCTTGGTATTTCAATCCGTAAAGAGTTTCAAGGTAGGGGATATGCCAAGGAAGCGCTGACTTTACTTTGTGACTATGCTTTCCGTTTTCTGTTTATGAAACAGCTCGTGGCCCATGTTGCAGCCGATAACGAGGCAAGTATCCGTTTGTTTGTTTCCTGCGGCTTTGTGCAATGCGGTTTGCTGAAAGAATGGTGGCATGTGGAAGGTTCGTACAAAGACGTGTTGCTGTTGCAGTGCATTCGTCCTAATTGAGGGACGGAATCTGCGGAAAATGCGACCATACCTCATATTTGTTTCCCAATTTGCCCAGCGACTGTTTCCACATTTGGTCGGTTGAAGTTTCGTCCATCAGTACACTGGCATTTTCATGGCCTATCAGCCACGTGTTTTCGGCTATTTCGCGCGAAAGTTGCTTGTATTCCCAACCGGAATAACCCAAAAAGAACCGGACATTTCCTTTGATGTTTCCTCCCTGTTGCATGTACTGCTTGAGCATGTCGAAATCACCGTTCAGATAAATATTGGGACCAATCGGAAGCGAGTGGGGGATGCCTTCCAATGTATGCAGAAAGAACAACGTATCCATACTGATAGGGCCACCTTGATACAACGGGATTCTTTCGGTAAACTCTACGTCATCAATGAGGGTATTCAGCGAGACGGAAAGCGGTTTGTTCAACACCAATCCCATACTTCCGTCCGGCGTATGCTCTATCAGTAATACAACAGAACGTCCGAATATCTGGTCGCGCAAAAATGGCTCGGAAATCAAAATCCGGCCTTTTGCAGGAACGATGTGGTTCGTTTCTATCTTGAATATGTTGGGGTCACCGTTACACATGAGGCTTCTAATTTACGGATTATTTTCTGAATAACAAATATTATCAGCTTTTTTTGATAGACATCCGTTGAAAAGAAACCGCTTTTGTGCAGATGCTTTCTTGCGGGCAGGCTCTATCCGTCGTTTATGCATTTTTTGCCTGCCCGTTGATATGGCTTATTGATGCGGATGATTGGCTTCAAACAGTTTCATCCGTTCTTCCAGCAAATCATACTGATGGTCTTGAATAAAGGAGGTGCACGCCCGTAACCCCTGTTGTTCGCTTCCGGTTGTCACAAGCGATATGGCGCTTACTCCATAATACATCAGTTCGCGTGCCAATTCTCCGCTGTCCATACCCGGATAACCGATGGTGAAGTAAAATCCGTCGGCAATAGGGTCTTGTAAATCTTTGTCGTATACCAGGTAGAAACCGTGTCGCAGGAATATTTCTTTCAGGCGGCGGGCACGTTCTCCATAGACTTTTACTTCGTCCAGAAAATGATAAGTGCCGTCGCAGGCCGCTTTCAGCATGGCGGCAAGTGCATATTGGGCAGAGTGGCAGGTACCCGATGAAAGTGCGTAAAGCACGCGATGCACAAATACGGTACCGAATGTTCCTCCGCCATAGCGTTTGGTCAACCCCGGATAGGCGCGCTGGTATAATTTGTCGGAGATGCAGCATACCCCGATGCGTTGTCCGGCGTAGCTGAATGCTTTCGAGCCCGAAATCAGCAAGACATAGTGGTCTGTATAATGTGCTACACTGGGTTGGAAGGGAGCCTGGAACGGTTTTCCCTTGTCCTGTCGGAAATCCATGGCAAAGTAAGCCAGGTCTTCCAACACAATGGTATCATATTGGGTGGCCAGTTGTCCGATGGTGCGCAGTTCGTCTTCCTTCAGGCAAATCCAGCTTGGGTTGTTGGGGTTGGAGTAGATGATGGCTGCTATGTTGCCTTCCTTCAGGTAACTTTCCAGTTTTTCTTTCAGTCGTTCTCCTCGGTAATTGTATACATCGAATGTTTCATATTTCTGTCCCATCACAACCAGTTGTTGCTTTTGTACCGGAAAGCCCGGATCAATAAAGAGAATGGTGTCTTTCTTTTCGTCGCATTGCCCACAGGTCAGAAAAGAAGCAAATGTTCCCTGCATAGAACCGGTTACCGGTACACAGCCTTCGGGTGATATGTCCACATCGATAAATGCCTTTACAAAACGGGAGGCTTCTTTTTTCAGTTCCGGCAATCCGTTAATGTCGGGGTACAAACTTGCAATGCCATGTTGCAAAGCCTCTATTTCGGCTTTTACTCCCACTGCCGAAGGTGGCAGTCCCGGCACCCCCATTTCCATTTTTATAAATTCAATACCCGATTCAGCTTCTGCCCTCGATGCAATGGCCTTAACTTCACGAATCGTTGCTTTTGAGAAATCTGTTATACGGAATTCTTCGATGGTACGGTCAATCAGTTTGCGTTCAATAGGTGTACTTTCCATGTTTGTTCTTTTTTCTGTTCTACAAAGGTAATATAAATCTCTTATTGTCAACGCAGAATAAAAAAATAAGTTTTTTTTCGCTTTACCTATTGCAGATTCCAGAAAAAGCTCTACCTTTGCAACCGCAATCGAGAGAGATAGCAACAAAACAATGAGACTTTGGTGCGGTAGTTCAGCCTGGTTAGAATACATGCCTGTCACGCATGGGGTCGCGGGTTCGAGTCCCGTCCGCACCGCCAGTTTACAAAGCAAAATTAGGAAAAGCTCTGATTCTCAACAGAATCAGGGCTTTTTTCATTTCCGGCTGGAGGCAGAATATAGCGTTTCTACGAAGTTTGTCAGGTGCAAATTCAGGGTCCTTTTTTAGGGACAATAAAAAAGCACCTGAAATGTATAATACTTCATTGATTATCATGTTTTTGCGTAGGATTTTCCTGTTCCTCATTTTCTAATTTTACAACGTAAATAAAGTGGTATGAAACAGGAATCAATGAAAGTTCTGTTCTTTATCCGTAAGAGCAGACTAAAGAAAAACGGTGAGGCACCGATTTTTCTGCGGGTGACAATTAACGGACAATTGGATGAAGTCCGGATTCAAAGTTCTGTCCCGTTGAAGTTATGGGACAATGTGAAGGAACGCAGCAAAGGGAAAGATCGGAGTTCAACAGAGCTGAACAGCTATATCGAGGCATTGAGAGTAAGGCTGTATCAGATTCACAAGGAACTTCTTTGTCGGGAAGCCCTGATTACCCCAAAGAATCTTCTCATAAAGTTGTTCTCTATAAAAACCGCAAATCACTTTGTGTGACTTTCTCAAATCAAAATGTGTCATTTTAACAGATTGGTTTCTAAAACAAAATGTGACAATTTTGGATTTTTCGAGTGATATTCAAACAGTGATTTAATGGCGTTTAAACTCCATTAAATCACTGTTTTTTTCTTGGAAATATTCCGTAAAATTTGGTCGTTTTCTATTATTTTACTATCTTTACATTGAGATTAAGATGCCTTATTACAGCTTTTTATCATAGCTTGAATAGCTTTCTATGTGTGGTATACAATGGATATTTTGTATCTAAAACAATATCAAATACTATCTAATCATTCCACAAATAGAATTAAAATAACGTAGCCTGGTTTCCTGTTGTTGAATAATTACATACCATCCATTCTTCTTGTTTGCGTCTACTTGTTTTTGAAGCACTGATGGTTCGTTCTATTCGATGTATTGTCCATCCATTTATATTTGCGTATTCTTCTATCATAGATAATGGAAACATCGTTAGCATGAATTTTCCTTTTAGTTTTGATAAAAGCTGCAATAAGCATTCCAAGTTTTTTTCGTTGAAACAGCCTTCGTAGTGTCCGCAATCGCTATTAACGTATGGTGGATCGACGAAATGGAATGTCTCTGTCGTATCATAGCAAGAAATTACTTCAAGTGCGTCCCTGTTTTCAATCGTTACATTATCAAGTCTATGACAAAGATATTTCGTAAAACTATCTTTGGCATTTGATAGTTTTTTAGGCATTGAACCAGTAAAGTCATATCCAAAAGATCCATCAAGCATAGAAGCAAAGGACATTTTGCAAAGAGCCCATACTGCCCATGCGTTTTGCGCCGGAGTAAAAAGTTTGCTATAATTGAGTATATGTATTGCATGAGTATGAAGATTTCTACAATGCAAAGTCTTATCTATTTCAATTTTTAATTCAGGATAGGCTGTTTTGGCTACGTAGTAGAATACATATAAATCCATATTTAAATCATTGATAATTTCAGCTTCTGCTGGTCGTTTGGCAAAGAGGACAGCAGCACCACCACAAAATGACTCTGTGTAAATCCTATGTTTGGGTATTAACGGTAGAATATACTTCAACATAGTTTGTTTACCCCCGTAATAAGAAATTGGCGTTTTCATAATGATAATTGATTTTTTTGTTATACTTTTGTATACCACTCACATAAAAAATGCGATACCACGTGCAGAAGGTCTATACCCCCGGCTTGCGTGGCATCGCGTTTTTTGTTAATATGTGAGTGGTATTACATATAACATAGCCGGGGGTTATTATATCCCACGGCTCAATATTTTACAAAAATAATTGCAATTACAACACAAATGGTAATTAGTAACAGAATATTCTTATAAAGAAGGGGAAGACCGTCTCACGACGCACTTCCCCTTAAGCATTAAATAACTTCGAATAAGAACTCCATTCTGCTTCCATCTTTCAGTGTATAATACAAATATTGAACAGGATACAACACCGTATATATATGTTGATAAAATAAAAGACTCTATGCCGTTCAATCTGTATTGGAAAAAAAGAAAGCACAGGGCTTGCATTATACATTGAGATAGCAAATTTATCATCCATCACTGGCGATGCTGAGTCAGTCAATATTGCAGGGAATTGTTTGGCTGAGAAGATAACATTTACAAATGATGGAAGTTATACAAAGATTGACGAATAGTCTCATGTCGCTTCTATCTCTACTGAATCTTGCACATCTGATTCGGATGCTTCTGTCATCAGTAGTTTATTGCCTACGCCAAAACGAGTGAGTATCTTCGCCCATATTACAGGCGTGTATGCAGTCCTTTTAACAAATAGCTGAAACCTACCATTAGCATCCGTTTTTTGAGCCAATTTCATAGTATACGAACCAGATAGTACTTTGATATATACATTAGGAGCAGATGTTGAACCAGTAGAGCGATTTATCTCAACAGAATATAGATTAGGTCTGCCTGATTGTGAGGATGATACGGAAATAAGTAAAGAACATGTGATAGCCGCTGAACTGGTATCTAATAGAAGGAAAGATGTACCACCAGTGATATATTTTTCTTTACCATAATCCATAAGTTCTCCCAAGACTGTTGCCATGTCTTCCTTGCTCATCTGCTGAATGCTTCCGTCGTTCATCACTGCGAGGAAGGTTTTTACATTATTAATACTCGCAGTAGGAACTGTCGTTACCTCATTTAATTTTTGATTTGCCATAATATTTTACTTTTTATTCGTTTGTAATTTCTGATTCATCACTCTCTGCTGGGATTTCTGCCGACACCGGCATGAAATACACAACCGGTTCTTCCGTTACAGTCGCTTCTTCCAGCCCTGAACTATCTTCCGTTGTCGGTTCTTCGGCCATATTAGCCGCAGCAGACAACAGCATTACAGGTGGAATCGGTGGATTGTCTGCCGACAACGTGTGAGGGGTAACAACCTCGTAGAGCGTGTACGGTTCATCTTCAGTTGCTCGGTAGCGAAATTTGAATCCTGCTTCGACCTCTTTGCCCATCTTGGCATTGGTGTCACCCCATACTGGATAATAATCCTGGTGCGCAATAGCATCCGCCGGCGCGATATACTTTTCATTTATGTGTGCCGGTATCTCGGCCAGCACGGTATCTATCTTGTTGAGATAATCGGCTGACAACTGTTCCACATCGAAGATAGTTCCCTGTTGGAGCATCTTCTCTTTTTCGGCCTCAGTTACTTCGCGCCAGCTGGAGAAATCTTCGACTCTGTGAACAACAACTGTCTGTACAAAATGTCTCTGTTCAATAGGCACATCGGCCGTTTGTGTGAGGTAACAACCTCCTTTTGCTTGTAGTATCATAATTACATTATTTTAATTTGATTCATACATTGATTTCAAGATACGTTCTCCTCCTTCATTTAACGGGTAAACGCACCAAGTCGTTCCGTTTTCTGGAAATGGATAACCGCCCAATCCATAAAAGACAAACGAAGCTCCTCCCCCAGCATCTGCCGAAAAATAAGTATTGCTTCCATCCAAAATATCACCATAGATTGCTATTTTCACATTTTCGTTTTCACATTTGAACACATAACTAAGCAGTGTCCTATTTGTTAATGGGACTATGACACGGAATTCCATACATTCGTCTTCTTCAAGTTCCGGTAATAGCCCGAAAACTCCACTATATGACACTGTACCATTTATTACTTCATCTGGACCATTTGTGCAAACTCTAAGCCTCATAGAGCTTGCTGTCAAATCACCATCCAATGAACCGCTACCATGTACTTCAGCATTTGTCATCACTACCTTTCCGTTCTCATATACCCGAAAAGGTGCAATATCAGGTGTGTCAGAACCTGCCCATATCCGCGTTTTACCACCATCTTGAGTACCAGAAAGACCTGCCGTAACCGTTCCATCATCTTTCATGATAAGTAGCTGATTACCTTGCATGAAATCTATACTTGCATTCTTAGCTATAATCAAGCTGGTAAATATTGCTGTTACATTTGCACCGAATTCATCCCAATAGGTTGCGCCTCCGGAAGTCCCAGGTGCATTGGACGCAGAGGAAGTATGCGTCACCTTACACTTGTATGCTCGCCATCCGGTTGCTGTTGTATTATCACGCACCATGGCAACATCAAGGAATCTGGTACCGCTTGTGAGCGCTTCGTCATTTCTCCATTCTACGCCGATAGCCCACTCACCACGACGGATAATACAACCTTGTATACCAGTGGCTCCAGGCTGTCCATCCGCTCCAGGCTGTCCATCCGCTCCATCTTCAGCCACCAGCTCATACTCACCAGTATTCTCTCCGCCCGTCAGCACATAGTTCCCATCGGAATAAGTAAAGTAGTTTCCGTTCTGGTCTGTCCAGCACCACAGCGGAGGATTGCTTGTTCCGTTCTTTACGGTACATTGCCAGGATGCACCGCCCATGCGCACGATTCCAAGGTAGGGAACGAACAAGCCACTATACCACCCTCCCATATTCACAGGAGAGATACCATCTTGGTCCTTGTCCACCTGCTTCAGCCAGTCGGCCGAAGTTTCCGATGGTTCTGAGTCTGTTCCTGATTCGTTGACGCACAGCCACAGGCAACCGTTATGAGATACCCGGTCATAGTAATCGTAGTGTCCTGCCTCCCATGCACCGCGGTCGTTGGCAGTTCGGACAGGGGTGCCGTCCGGCTTCACCTGCATGAATTTCCCAGCGAAATAGATATCAGTCGTGTACTCAGAATAGCCTTCCATATTCAGGCCAAAAACATTCAGGTTTGACAAGTCTCCTGATTGCTTGGCGATATTACTTTTTTCAATTTCCCATGTGTTCTGATGCCACAAATATCTTGTGTATGTTCGGGTCTCGTAAACAGACGTTTGCCTATCTTCATGCGTGAAACTACCGTATGCCACGAAGTTCATCATCTCAAAGGGGGCGAATGAGAATTTCCATCGTTCTGATACAGGTCGAATCTGGTACTTGAACTTCTCGTTCCTGTCACCCATCACCTCGGTAATCGTGAAATAAACCGTGCAGAACCCTGCAAAGGTTCGATTGCCTCTACTGTCATCCATATCTTCAGTGGCATTGTCGGAAGATGTAAGAGAGTGGAATATACCCATACAGATGTCACCTGTGGCTACAGCTCCTATCTGCCCATCTTCCAATTTTAGAGTACATATCTTGTTTTCGGTATCAACCGCGTCAATTAGACCGCCTCCAGGTGCCCGCCATTTGTCCCCCAAAAATATTTCTATACTATTGAAACGAAATTCGGGTGTCTCGATGTATCGACGTGAGGTAAGAGACTCAACTTCGGCATTTCCATTTTCGTCAATCTTTGCTCCAAATCCGGTCATACCACTAGCGTATCCATTTTTACCGAATATCGCTCCTGCACGAAAAATAGCCGTCTGCAAGAATGTTAGGATTCCGATGACTGTGTCATTGAATTTCTTCGAGATAAACTCAACTTTGGAACGAAGAGCTGAAAACACATTACTGTCGCTTGGGGTCTTCGTATCCGTAGTCTTGATGATGTCTATCACCGCCTGTTCCGCCTGCTTCGACAGCTTGTACTGCAGCGAACTGAGCTGGTTGTCCACGGAGTTTTTCCACCCCGTGCCTATTTTGTCGGTACAAGTGAGGGTGGCCTGGCAGAGGTCGTTCAGTTTGCGCACCACTTTAGTGATGCGGGTGTCCTTATATCCGCCGGTGAAATAGTCGTCGGACAGCAGACGGACGTTTTGCCCCACCATGAGCGGCACGGCATTGCGCTCGATGTAGTGACGGTCGGTCGGTGCGGTGTATTTCGTGGGGTCAAAGCTGTAAGACATCAGGAAGTCGTCCACCGCCTGGCTATAGACTTCCTCTGCTGTAGTGTTGTATTCGTCTGGCATGCGGAAGTTCCAAGGGATGTAGGTGTCACCCGCTTGCGGAACAATCATTCCGCCCGGCACCTGCGTCTCTTCATCAGGATAGATGTTGATGATTTCCCACTCTTGTGTGTCGGCGTGCCAGTTGGCCTCGAAGGAGCCTTCTTCGTTGCCACGTCCGGCCAAATCACCCGTCTGGAAGGCAAGCATCTTTGTGTACTCCGGTATCTCGTAGTCGTTGGGGTTGAATGTCATTCCGCTGTCCTTGAAATAATAGACTGTGTACTCCCGGCCTTCTTCGTTGGTCAGCTGTTCCGAGCGCACAGAGGTTACGCTGCCGATGTATTTCGGGTAGATACCCGCAAAGGCGTCTTCTTCCCAGGCCTCCTTTATGCCGTACAAGTCCACGTTCCTGTCCACATACTTTTCGCGTGACGGAAGCTGGAGGCGTGAAGCCCCGTATTTCGTGGGGTCGATGTTGCGTGTCGAGCCGAGCGGGAAGAGTCGGGTGAAGAAGCGCATCTCTCCGTTCTCTTCAGGCTGGAGCTTCGTTAGTCCCTTCCTGTAGCCCAGCTCCACGATTTCTCCGCGCGAAGCCTTGCACAGGTTAACGACATATCCGTCCGCCCATAACTCCGTGTCATAGGTGGCGGCGATGCCGTTGCTACCGAAGGCGGCCTCCCAGCAGTACACATTCCGGTACTCGATGGTTCTGTTCTCACCGGTGATCACGGTACCGATGATCCACAGGTTTTCTCCCGCGATGCGGTTCATGTTGTCCACCCACAGCTGCAGGTGCTCGCGCGGGCCACCGTCGTAGCTGAACTCAGTAGTCGTGTCCCCGTCCGCTTCATATAGGAAGATTGCGTCTTCCGCATCGTGTATCGGGGCATAGAACTTCACCTGGTAGCTAAAGGTCTGTGTGTTCTTCTTCACGGGCTTGTAGGCCGTCTTCAGCTTGTACTTCACACCCTCCACCAGCACATAGTCGTTCACGTTGATCTGTACGAAAGCCGTGTGGGTGAAGGCTGCCGATACTGCATATTCGCCCATCACTTCCTCGGTGACGGTCGATGTGGAGTTGGGGCTGGCTGTCAGCTTCAACGCTCCTGTGCTGTTGTATATCTTCAGTTCCATTCGATTGGCGTTTTAATGACGTTTAAACGGTGGGCGAAGCCTCCAGAAACTTGATGGAGAAACGGACTGCAAACTTTCCGTCCAGTCCGTTGTACCATTGCGGGTCCGAGGGCATGTCCTGGTAAAGCAGGCTGTAGGTGCGGTAATCCTTGACCACGCAGGTTTTGATTCCAGTCATCAGAGCCGATAGGAATGCCTGGTACAGCGTGAGTCGCTGCGCCGCGCTGGTGGCCACAATCATGAACTGCAGTGTCCGCTCGATGGAGTTCAGCTTCAGGTTCGGATCCTGCGGCAGTTCCACGCCGTTTCGTTCGCGAAAGTCCACCGTCGTCACCTCTTTGGCCTTGGGCATGCGGAGCAGCGAGTCCATGTTGGTGTGTTCACCTTCGTTCTCGCAGAGGAAAGCCCTGTAAGCGGTCCAGATGTCCATCCCGTCCATTGTCATATATCCGGTCAAGTCCATATATCATTGCATTTTGATTCCTTCTCTGTCAAACTTTTCCAGCAGTTCAAGAATGGGCAGCAGGTGTGACGTGTTGGCCACTATCTGCATCAGTGCCTCGCTGTCCTCCTTGCCCGCCTGTCTGATTTCCTGCACCACCTTGTCGATGCTGATCAGGTGAGTCTGCACGCTGCGACCTATGCCTTCAAAGGTCGAGATGCTATCCTGGCTCATCGTGGTCAGCGCGCCGCTCTGTGGCGACTGGCTAATTCCCGTTGCAGCTTCGTCCGAAGTCCATCCGAAGAGGTCCTTCAGCTGTTCACGTTCCTTTAGCATCCGGTCGGTCAGTTCCTGCTGTTGCTGTCTCAATGCCTCCACTTCCTCCTTGCTCAGGCCGTCGGCCCCCATTTCCGCCCAGTCGTCATACAGGGCCTTGATGTCTGTCGCATATTTGTTGGCGATGAGCGACCGCAGGATAGCGTTCTGTAGGTATTTCTCGAAGTTTTTGGCAAAATCCTCGTTCGTGCTGTCCAGGTCGGCCAGCATATCAATGTAGCCATCTTTGAAGGCGTCGAAGCCGATGCCGGCAATGGCTTCCTGCTCCTGCCGGGCTATTTCCTCCAGTTGTTCACCATATTTCTCAATGTTCTCGATGTAGGAGATGAATTCGGAGTTGACGGAGGTGAGTACTGAGACAAATTGTTCATCTTGCAGAACCTTTCCAATCACATCAGGTGCAAGGTTAAGTACGTCATAAATACTTCCCACATCTTGACCAACAAGATCCGAAAGCCGTTTCCAACCTTCTTCTCCCATCCCGGTCCTGATTTTATATCCTTCAGAATGTGAAAACCACCCTGAACCGCTCCGTGCAAGGGTCTCGGCCAGCTGCCGCTGCCGTTGAATACTTACCTCCACCAACTGCCGGGCTTCGTCTGCCGCTTTCTGTGCCTCCACACCGTAGTCTATGTCGATATACTCCTGTTTCTTGGAGATGAGTGTGTCCCAAATGTCGGACAGGGCTTCGTATCGCGACTTCAGTTCCTCGTAGTCCGAGAAGTCACGTCCCCCTCCGAATAGTCCCGCGATGGTATTTCCAATGCCAGTCAGGATGCTGACGGAGCCGGTTATCATGGAAAAGGGTTTTGTCAGGTCGATGCTTTCCAGTCCAGACATCACCTGTCCGAGGCCGTCGAGTGTGTCGGTAACAGCCTCCGGCATTTCCACACCGAAGTTCCCGAGCATCTCTACAATGTCGCGTCCAGCGTTCACTACCTGCATGCCCTGGGCTCCGATGGAGTTGGCCGTTCTGGTCAACTTTTCCAGCGTCTGCTGCCGCTTTTGCTGGGCATTGTTCAAGTTGTCCTCGGCCTGCTCCAGCGTGAGCAGGTTCTTGCACAGACGACCGTTTTCGTCCATATAGAGTCCGGTTATCACTTCTCCGCCCTGCATCACGGTATTCAGGTCCGCCTGTGCCTTTTTCACGGCCTCCTGCGCTATCCTGTATTCGTTCATTCCGCTGCGCAGTTCACCAAATGGGTCACGCTCCGCAATTTTCAGATCCAGTTCCTTGAACGCGTCCTGTAGCTCCTTCAGGTCTTCGGGATCCAGTTCGCTGGCGGCATTGTTGATGTATTCCTTCAGTTTGTCCCTCAGGATGGTTAGTGCGTCGGTGGTCTGTGTGTCCAGCTGGCCAAACACGTCCGCAAAGTTGATGCTATCCTTGAAGTGGGTGAAGTCCAGTTCTTTCAGCGTATCTTCTGTCTGCCGCATGATCAGATCGCGATCCCCGTCCGTTTCGGCCTTGGCAGCCTTTCGCAGGCCTTCGGAAATGATGGCGGCGCGTTGCTCAGCGTAGGTACCGTATTGTTTGTTGTATGCTATCTGTGCTTCGATGGACTGCTCCTGGTATTCCCGGTCGATGTCTGTCAGCTTCTGGCTCAGAACCTGCTGTTGCAAAATACGCTGTTGGTTGGCATTCTGACGCACCTGTTCGTATTGGCTGTCCGTCACGGTGTCGCCCTGCTTTCGGGCAGCATCCATCTTGGCCAGTGTTTCCTGTTCCTGCCGGTCAATGTCAGCCCGTTGTTCTTCATATTCTTGCCGGGCCAGTTCCTTGCGCTTCTCGATGCCTTCTTGCATCAATTGGATACGCAATCTTTCTACGGTCTGTTCGGCACGGAGGCGGGCTTCGGCCAGTTCTGTGGTATAATTTTTTTTAGCCTGGGTTGACCGTGTATTATTTCCATCTAGTGTATCATCAAGATAAGCGGAAGTATCAATCTGATTGACGGTTCCCTCTATGATTTTATTGTTCTTGGCTATTTCATCCGTATATTTTTTGATATTAGCCATACGCCGTTCGTATTCTTCTACCAGTTTTCCTTCTTTCGTATTGCTAATCCAATTTCTCGCAGCTTTATCTATGAAAAAACTTCCTTGGTTTATATTGCGGTAGTTTTCCCACATTCTTTCTGTTTCCAGTAATGCTTTTTCATATTCAACTTTATTTTCATTCGTCCAGTTTGTATCTTCAGAAAGGCTCTGTTGAATCTGAAAGTTTTTTTTAGTGTAATCAGCTACTACGTCTTCAGCAGCTTGAGCTTGTCCTTTCCTTATGATGGATTTGGTCAGTTCATCGTAAGAAGATGCTGCTTTTCCGGCAAGGATAGCTTCATTGGTCAACGCTCCAAAATAAGCGGGATACATCTTTTGCAATTCGTCTACAGCCTTATTGCGTTCAGTCAAAGATTTACTAGTGTCTTGAGTCGCCGTATAAAGGATACGTAATTTGGAGGATTCTTCAATCGCAGCCATACCACCTTCACGAAGGGAATTATTTACAATTTTCTGTAACTCATCCATCTCGGTAAGTTCCTTCTTGGCTTTACCAAGGTTTTTCACCCATTCCCAAATATCCTTTCCATAAACAATAAGTAAGCTGATACCTGCTACAAGTGCAGTCTGCCACGATAACAATGCACCTCCCAATTGCTTCCATACAGGTACTGACTTTTGCCCATAAGCCTTCAGTAATTCATTCTGTTTTCGTACGTCTGCAATAGCATCTGTTAACATTGGAAGGTTGTTACTGATTGCCAATATGAACATCTGAGGTCCCATGGCTAGTGATGGAAGTTCTCTAGCCACTTGACTGAATTGAAGGCGCAGATTGTTTGATTTACGGGTAACGGTATCAAGGTCTACAACCGTATTTGGATTCACTACGGGGGTCTCGTTATTCTGTTGTTTTGTTTTCTGAAGTTCTTTCAAACCATCTTTAAGCCCATTGATTTGTCCGGTTAGAGCCTGCACCATAGCTGCTTCCTGCTGATAGGACTTACCAGCCTCCTTGTTGGCATTCAGGACACGGACATATTCAGCACGTACCTCCTGCAAAGCCTTAATGAGCGCGAGGGTATCCTGTTCAGCGTTCTCCACATTCTTGCTCACAGACACAAGTCCGGCTTTGGTCAAATCCTTCATGAAAATCTCGAGCTGTATAGGTACTGCCATAACAATGGTTGATGGTTAATGATAAACGGTTAATCTTGTACAGCCATTCGGCTGAAGTAGGTCATAGGGTCCACCCCTTTAACCGGTTCTTCCGGTTGGGACGGATGATTTCGTTTCTGTTCGCGTTCTTCCAGTTCACGGATCATGTCGGCCACGCTCCGTTTACGTTCCTGTACGTAGTGTGGTGCGTCGGCCATCATCAGGTTCAGCATCACGACGTTCATATCCAGGATGCGGTTCAGGCTCCAGCCCGTTTCCATTGCTATCTGACCCAACACACCAAAAAGGCTATGGGAGGGTTCGGTATGTCCCTTCGTTAACTCCTTTCTTCTGTATGGCTCTGCATCGGCTGCATCTTGTTCAGTGCTTCGGCTGATGCGATAATAGTCCCGAAAGGGACGGTGTTGATGCAGGTCAGCATCTGCCTCCAGGCTTCGGTCATGGCAACGGGGTGCATGTTGTGACGCAGTAGCCAGGCCAACTGGCGGTTCAGCAGACGACCGATGATGGGGCCACGCAGTATGCCGTAAGCTACCGTACGGCTTACCGCTGTCCCGTGCAACACCAGGAAGCGCGCCTTCTGCTCCAATGTATAGCTGTCGTATTCCTCTGCCGTTACACCCATGGCCAAATACATCCGGCTGATACGTATCAGGCTACGTGTCGATGGAATCTTCATCGTCACCCGGACAGGTCTCCGCAGAAAGAGCAGCGACAGCGGCAGGCTGATGCCCCCGTCTGCGAGGGCTACAGCTGCCAGTAGTTCAAGTTCAGTGTTAGTCGTCATCCTGCTGCTCCGTCTGCGGTTTGGTCACTTGTATCCGGTTCCACTCCCGGCGGATAGCTGCGCCAGCGGCGTTCCTTGCCATCGGTCGGTTTCAACATGTCCACTCGGATGCCAATTGCAAGCACACTGCTCATGTTCATACCGTTCTGCCAGCCATTTCGGCTCAGGCGGGCGTTGAACACGCGGAAACTGTGTCCGCTGTGCATATTGATGGTCAGCACGCCTGTCTTCACGAAGTTGGCCGGTGGCGTATAGGCACCGTCTGTTTCAGCCTTTCCACCGAACACGTCGGACATGCTCTTGGCGTTGAGCTGGATGAGGTTCATCGTGAAGGCATCGCTGCCCGGATTTGTCTGGATGGAGTCCACGGGGCCGTCCGTAACCTGGGCGGCATATACGTCTAGAAACTGCGGTGCATTGCCCGCAGGCTGCATGCCGTTTTCGTCGAGCCATCCCAGCGTCTTTTCCTCGCCCTGGCTCTCCTTGAATTTGACTTCGGCCACGCCGTACATAAGTCCGTTGCTATTGTCTGCCATAAATGATGTTGGTTAATGGTTAATGATAAATGGTTAATTGCCGGTTGTCCGGTATTTGACCAGCCAATAAATGACGGCCAAAAGTACCACAACGAGCAGAATGGTCGGGAGCGTATAACTCCTGCAGTGCGTGTCTTTCCGTTCGTCACTGGTAACCGACTCGTCGCGGATGCGGTTCGTGGCGGTTGTGATGGTCTTTTCCACTCTTTGTTTCTCACCCTGGTGGGTGGCTGTAATCTGTATGCCGCCTTGTCCGTCCGGTTCAGCCTTCAGGGTCAGGTGGCCGTCGGCCACCGTCTTCCCGAAGTCCATCGGCATCAACGGAAGCCGTTCCAGTTCCATCGGGGTCAGGTTCAGCTTCGCCTGTGTCATCGGGACCGGCTCGTAGTCGGTCACCTCGGTGACGGTCACGTTCGAGCTGTCCACGCGGGCGGCTGTTATACTCTTCTGCAGACGGCTTGTACTTCGACAGCTCACCGCGCAAAGGGCACACATCCCAATAACGACAACGCAAAGCCTGTGTTGCCACCGTAAGCAGTGTGCGCTGCATCTTTGCAAAATTGCCATTGATAATGATGTTTTGGTTTTGTAACTCAGTAATACGTTCATCCATTTTAAGCAGTGTGTCGCCCTGGCTCTCGTACAGCTGCTTGTAGATTACTTCCTGCTCTTTCCGGTTGCGCGCACTGAAGGTCTTGCGTGATAAGATCCACGTGCCCAGCGATGCCAGGAAGCCGGAGGGAAGTACCCACATAAGAATGTCCAACAGTGCCATAATAATTTAATTTGTATCAAATCAGGTTCCATCCGGCTTCCACCTCGCTCATGTCGGCGGGAACGCCGTTCTCCACCCGGCTGATGGCAGCGGAAAAGGCGCACATCGTGGCCTTGTCTTCCACGTCCGGCACATAGGCCTCCGTCACGTCCATCTCCCGGCACACACGGCGGATGTAGGCATCGGTGTTGTTCTCCACGGGTGGAGCCCAGCGGCGGATGAAGTCAGCGATGGTCCGGCATCCGTGTTTGCGCCGGTAGTTTTGCAGGGTGATAATCAGGGCGCGGTACCCAAAGCGTATCTCGGTGAACTGGAAGAAGGCCGGGTCGGTCTGCTGCGGTCGCAGACCTTGCCAGCGGTCTTTCGTCGTTCGGATGTTGCCGGGATTGTTGTTGCGTAGTCCTCTCGGTTCCATACGTCTTCCTCCTTATTCGATGGTGGTTTCTCCGATGGAAATGTAGC
>Ga0192244_10276_pt1 | contig 21434 bp, 20 predicted proteins | sample Koala_Koa27_L3_FD_131234 | JGI IMG/M metagenome (GOLD analysis project Ga0192244, IMG submission 131234) | Enriched cells from koala feces incubated with labeled cellulose particles, San Francisco Zoo, California, United States - Koala_Koa2-7_L3 ... | reverse complement strand
TTCTGCGGCTTGATATCCCTGTGAATAATATTCTTCGCGTGCGCCGCCTGAATGCCGCGGGCCACCTGAATCGCAATGCTCAGCGTCTCCTTATAGTTCAGCTGTCCCTTCTTCTCGATATAGGTCTTTAACGTGATACCCTGGACATACTCCATAATAATATAGTAAAATCCGTCCTGGCTGCCCACATCATAAACATTTACAATATTCGGATGCTCCAGCCCCGCCGCGGACTGAGCCTCCGCGCGGAACTTCGTCACAAAGTTCATATCCTCACAGTATTCGGACTTTAAAACCTTGACGGCCACACATCTGCCCAGCGTAAGGTCTTTCGCCTTATAAACGTCAGACATCCCGCCCGCGCCGATCTTTCCCTCCACCTCATAGCGTTCCGCTATAATCGTTCCACTGTCTATCATCTGCATTTACCTCTCACATTCAGGATCTATTATGATCACGGTGATATTATCCCTGCCACCATTATTATTTGCCAGTTCAATCAAATACTCTGTTTTTTCATCCAGGTCTCTGTCGTCATTCAGAATCTGCAGGATCGTCTCATCCGAAACCATATTCGTCAATCCGTCCGAACACAGCAGGATTCGTTCTCCCGGTTCCACATCCGTCTCAAAAATGTCTGTCTCTACAAACGGAGACACACCGACAGCTCTCGTGATAATATTCTTATCCGGATGGATCCTGGCACTCTCCTCATCCATCTCGCCCATTCGTACCATCTCCTGAACCAGGGAATGGTCTCTGGTAATCTGGCGAATGTCATCGCCGATCAGATAAAGTCTGCTGTCGCCGACATTGACGGTCGTCAGGTGACGCCCGTTCAGTACAGCCGCAACAATCGTCGTGCCCATCCCCATTGTCTCGGGATGCTGCTGCGCATACCGGTTCAGTTCGGCGTTTGCCTGAGTCACGCACGCGGTCAAAACCCCCACCGCGTCTGCATCCTGCGCCGTACGCGCGGCAGCAGCCATGGTTTCCACAGCACAGTGCGAAGCAAACTCGCCGGCCTTGTGTCCGCCCATCCCGTCCGCAACAATAAACAGGTTCGGCAATCTACCCACCGGTTCCTCCGACAAAAAGAAATAATCCTGATTCATTTCCCTTCGGATACCGATATCAGTCAGAGAACATATTTTCATCTCTGCGAGTCCCGCCTTTCCGGAAAAGCCCGCAGCAATACATCCTCTTCTGCATAACTTCTCCTTAATTGGTCGCACGCCCCATCAATATCACGGCCCATCTCCTTTCTTATAGTAACAGTTTTCTGATATTTTTCAAGAAGATTTTTAAAATCCAGCACCGCTCTGCGCTCCGGCTGTCTGTAATTTCTCTCTTTAATCGGATTTACGGGAATCAGATTGATATGACAATTTAAATTTCCAATGAGCGCTGCCAATTCTGCGGCATCCTCATCCGTATCATTTATTCCCGCCATAAGACTATACTCAAAAGTGATTCTTCTGCCGGTCTCTTCGAAATAAAATCTGCAGACATCAATCAGTTCATGAATATCGTAAGCTCTCGCCACCGGCATCAGCCGTTCCCTTTTTTCCTGTGTAGAAGCATGCAAAGACAGAGCCAGCGTAATCTGAAGCTTTTCTTTTGCCAGTTCACGCATTTTCGGAACCAGACCGCAAGTAGAAACCGTGATATTCCGCTGACTGATATTCAGTCCGTTTTCATCCGTCAGCATATGTATAAAAATAAGGAGATTCTCATAATTATCCAGAGGCTCACCGGTTCCCATCACAACAACATTTGAAACGCGTTCCCCGATATCAACACTGATCCGGTATACCTGATCCAGCATCTCCGCCGGCGTCAGATTCCGCACCAGTCCGTCAAGCGTGGACGCGCAGAAGCTGCAGCCCATCCGGCAGCCGACCTGAGAAGAAATACAGACGGAATTGCCGTGTTTATACCGCATCAGAACACTCTCCACCATATGGCCGTCCGCAAGCTGAAACAGATATTTTCTTGTGCCGTCCTGCGAAGACACCTGACAGGCCGCCTGCCGTAAGACCGTAAACGTACAGTCCTCGCGGATTTTTGTTTTCAGGCTGCCCGGAATGTTGCTCATCGCATCGGGATCATCGGCCATCTTCTGATGCATCCACTGATACAGCTGCCCGGCACGGTATTTTTTCTCGCCGTTTTCGACAACCCATTGTTCCAGATCATTATATGGAAGGGATTTGATATCTGTTTTTGACATATTCACTACTCTTTCATGCGCTTCTAATGCAGCGCACCACCATTCATGAAAGTCGTCGAATATCCAGTCATCTGTGCAAGCAAGCACAAGGTGAATTGCCGCACAGCGGCAAGAGAAGGTGGCCTGGGCCATGCCCATCTGGCTGTCTATTCACGACACTTTCATAGTAAATTTCGCTATGAAGAATCCGTCGCATCCTTCATCCGGCAGATACTGATACTCCGATACAAGGCAAAATTCCGGATGCTCCCCGAGAAACCATTCCGTATTCTGTCGGTTTTCCTCCTCCGTCACCGTACATGTACTGTACATCAGCGTTCCGCCCGGCTTCACATATCTGCAGGCAACGTCCAGCATCCGGCGCTGAAGTCCGGCCAGCTCCCGGATCTGTTTTTCTGACATCCGGTATTTAATATCGGGCTTTCTCCCGATCACCCCCAGCCCGGAACAGGGAAGATCCGCAATCACAATATCTGCTTTCTGCTGCATATCCGGATCAAACACGAGCGCGTCCCACTGCACCGCCCGCACATTCTCTGCCCGGCAGCGGCTGATATTTTCCCGGATCATATCCACCTTATATTCTGTAAGATCCCGTGCTTCCACCTGACCGGTTCCGTGCATCATCTGCGCAATATGCAGGCTCTTTCCTCCGGGCGCAGCACATACATCCAACACAAAATCACCCTCCCGGGGTTCGGCAGCCTCCGCCACCATCATGGAAGCGGCATCCTGTACATAGAGAATCCCTGCGGCAAACTCCGGAATTTCCTCCGGCACATCATAACCGTCCAGATAAAACGCATAAGGAATCGTATCATGCGGTTTCACCCCTATCCCCTGCAATTCCAGAGACCGTCTGATTTCCTCCGGGGAATTCCGATTGATATCAACACGCACACAGAGATTTTTATCATGAAGAAATGATTCCAGAATGGACCGGCTTCGCTGCAATCCGTATGAACGATAGAAGCGTTCTGCCATCCACTCCGGGACAGAATAAATAACCGACAATGCCCGAACCGGCTCCTTCTCCAGGGATGGATAAACAACCTGATCCATCTGTCTGGAAATCGTTCTCAGCACGCCGTTTACAAAACCGCGCAAACCGGAGAACCCTCTCGCCGCCACAAGACGAACCGCCTCGTTGCACACCGCGGAGTCAGGAACAGAATCCATATATTTCATCTGGTAAACCGCGCTTCGCAATATGACTCGGATGACCGGTTTCATTTTATAAACTTTTATTTTGGAAAAGGAATCGATGATATAATCGAGTTCAATTTGTCTCTCGATGCTTCCTTCGCTGACGCGTTTAATAAACGCCCGGTCCCGACGGGGCAGCCAACGATATTTATCAAGTGTATTGCGTATGGCAATGTGAGAAAATTCCCCGTCCCGGTCTACGGCCAGAAGAATGTCCGCCACGAGACTCCTCGGGTTGATCGTATCTTTCACTGAAACATATCCCCCTCCCGCATGGAATTCCCGCGCAGAAAGGCACTGCATGTCATGCGTTTCTTTCCTTCCAGCTGAACCTCGTTTAAAACAAGGATGCCATCCCCCGTCTGCACATGCACGGCATCTTTTGTTACGCTCACCACACAGCCGGGCGCAAGATTCGAATTCTCCGGCCGGACATCCGCATCCCATATCTTCAGGGTTTTATCATTCCATTTCGTATAAGCACTCGGCCAGGGATTCAGTCCCCGGATCAGGCATTCCAACCGCCGGGCCGGAAGAGTCCAGTCCATCCGTCCGAACTGCTTGCTGATCATGCCGACCTTTGTCGCCGCCTCATGGTCCTGCGGGGTATAAACCGCACTGCCGTCTGCAATCACGGACAGTGTCCGCACACAGAGATCCGCGCCGACCGCGCTCAATTTATCAAAAAGGCTGCCACCGGTCTCCTTCGGTTCCAGAACAACCTCCTCACGCAAAATCATATCACCGGTATCCAGTCCTTCATCCATGCGCATGGTGGTAACACCGGAAACCGGGTCTCCGTTGATCACCGCCCACTGAATGGGCGCCGCTCCGCGATATTTCGGCAATAGCGAAGCATGTACATTCACACATCCGCACGGCGGCATGATGAGAATCTCCCTCGGAAGAATCTGTCCGAAAGCCACGACTACTATGATGTCCGCCTGAAATGTCCGCAGATATTCGACACACTCCGGCTCCCTGACGCGGCGGGGCTGAAACACCTCAATACCATGCGCCAATGCGGCTTCCTTCACCGGAGGGAACTGCATGGCCTTCCCTCTGCCCTTCGGTTTATCCGGCTGAGTGACCGCCAGCACAATCTCATGGCCGGCTTTCAACAGAGCTTCCATTGTTCCGACAGAAAAATCCGGTGTTCCCATAAATATAATTTTCAAAATATACGCCTCTCATCTCTTTTCATAATACAGAATGCTGCTCTCAAAAACCATGCGTCTGGAAGCAATGTGTGATCACCGATGCCGGTTGCCGTCATCTCCTGATCACTCCTCAGTCTCTCCGTTCTCACCATCCTCTTCGTCCTCATCCTCTTCATAGACAACATCGTGAATCTCGCCTTCAACCTTTTCCACATACATATGTCCGTCAAGATGGTCAAGCTCATGGCAGATCGCGCGGGCTAAAAGCTCCTCCGCCTCGATCTCATACTCTTCCATATTTTCATCAAAATACCGCGCTTTCACGTGATTCGGGCGTGTCACCTGTCCGGCCTTTCCCGGAAAGCTTAAGCATCCCTCATCGCCCGTCTGCTCTCCCTCTGTCTCCAGAAGCACCGGATTGACCATCACAAGCGGTCCGTCCCCGATATCGATCACCACGATCCTGCGGAGCACGCCGACCTGCGGGGCGGCAAGTCCAACGCCCTCCGCATGATACATCGTCTCCAGCATATCGTCGATCAGTTCCTGCATACGGGGCGTCATGGATTTGACCTCCCTGCAGGTTTTCGTCAGAATCTCATCTCCCAACATACGTATTGTTCTCAGTGCCATTCTCTCTCCTTAAATCACACAAATACTCATCAGAATCCGTTCATCGGATTGAAATCAAATTGAACCGTTGTTTTCTGAAACACAGCCTGATCCCTCATATAAATATCCAGATCATTTTTCAGCTGAATCAGTCTTTCATCATCCGCAGCTTTCACATAGATGACTTTTCTGTACCTGTCATTGATTTTGGAAACTGCCGCGTCCGCAGGGCCGATGATCTGTATATTTTCGCCCCCGCATCCTGCCGGGGAGCCATCCCTGTCTTCTCCGATTTTTTCCGACAGCCTGTATTGTAACACATAAGCCGCCTCGTTGACTACCCTTTCCTGTTCAGAAGTGATATATATCACCACCATATTCCAGACAGGCGGGTAATTCATCAGCGCACGAAATTGCATTTCCTGTTCAAAAAACGCCTGATAGTTCTGAGCCGCCGCTGTCACAACGGCAAAATGCTCCGGCTGATATGTCTGAATCACGACCTCACCCTGCCGTTTGCCCCGTCCCGCACGCCCGGCCGCCTGTGTCAGGAGCTGAAATGTGCGCTCCGACGCCCGGTAATCACTGATATGAAGAGACAGATCCGCCGCCAGCACGCCGACGAGCGTGACATTCGGGAAGTCATGTCCCTTCACGATCATCTGCGTTCCGATCAGGATATCCGCTTCGCGGTTGGCAAAAGCCGACAGAATTTTCTCATATCCGTCCTTCTGCCGTGTCGTATCAAGATCCATGCGAAGAACCTTAGCATCCGGAAACTGTTCACAGATATAGTGCTCAATCTTCTGTGTCCCTGCGCGAAATTCACCGATATAGGGTGAACCGCACTCCGGGCATCTGTGTACCATGGGCTGAACATAGCCGCAGTAATGACATACCAGACGCCCATCCTTATGCAGATGAAGAGAAACATCACAATGGGGGCATTTGATGACATGGCCGCAGCTTCTGCAGGACACAAAACCAGCCACGCCTCTGCGATTGATAAACAACATGATCTGTTCCTTTTTCCGCAGCCGGTCCTCCATCAGTTCTCGGAGCCTGCCGCTCAAAACGGAACGATTGCCTTTTTTCAGTTCCTCTCTCAGATCCTCCATATATACCTTCGGCAGACTGCGTCCGCTGACCCTCTGTTCCATCTCATAAAGCCTGTATTCCCCGGATTTTGCCTTTGCATAGCTCTCCACGGACGGTGTGGCTGAGCCAAGCACAACCGTCGCCTGACAAAGCCTTGCCCGTTCGATTGCCGTCTCCCGCGCGTGATAACATGGCACGGTCTCACTCTTATAGGACGCTTCATGCTCCTCATCAATAATAATAAACCCAAGATTGGAAAACGGAGAAAACAGCGCGGATCTCGGACCGATCATCACATCCAGTTCGCCGTTTTCCGCACGCTCGTACTGATCGAAGCGCTCTCCTGCAGACATTTTGGAATGGAGAATAGAAACCCGGTCGCCGAAGTGATTATAAAACCGCAGCACGGTCTGAAACGTCAGCGCGATCTCCGGAATCAGCACGATTGCCTGTTTTCCTTCCCGGACGGCCGCCTCGATCAGTTCGATATAAACCTCCGTCTTTCCGCTTCCCGTCACCCCGTGAATGAGACAGGTTCTGTGGTCGTCCTCGCGCCAGTGCAGCAGGATATCATCGGCAATCCGCCTCTGTGCAGGGTTAAGCGTTACTGTCTTATCCTGTTTTTTCATCTGATCAAGCGGATTCCGCCAGGTACGGATATGATCCACCCGGATAAACTGCTTCTCTTCCATCGCTCGGATGACTGCTGCCGTTATATTCAGCTTTGCGGTCACTGTCCCGTAGGGCAGAGGCGACTGATCAATCAAAGCCGTCAACAGGCGCGCTCTGGCTGTCTGATGCTTTCTCTCACATTCAGCGAGCTGGTTTTTCGCCTGTTCCATGTCCAGAGAAAGATATACAAAACGCGCTTCTTTCTTCGCTGTCTTCTTCTTCACCGGAAGAACCGTCTTCAATGCCTGATTCATTGTACCGCCGAAGTGCTCACGCATCCACGCCGCCAGCGCAACGAGCTGCGCTTCGATCGGAATGCCCCCGGTCACAACAGATGATATTTCCTTGATGCGCGCTGTGTCAAACTCCGGCGTATCTGTCACCTCAATGACATAGCCGCGCGTCATACGGTTGCCTCTGCCGAAAGGGACTTCTACCAGAACGCCGGGAAAGACTTTATTTTGAATATCGTCGGGTATACGGTACTGAAAGATTTTATCCAGTTTATCCAGAGAGATGTCTATGATTATGTTTGCGTATTTATTTATAGAAATATATTTTTTATCATTCATTGCATACAATAAGTATATATGTTATAATTCAAATGGTGCTGTCGAAACGGCGTGCGGTTAGTCCTTCAACAGAGGACTGTGACCTCTGATTACATAGAAATCTCTCATTCGAGAAATCTATCACGAAAGGAGGGTTTGCTTATGCTCACCATCAGTGACCTGATTGCAGTGATTAGTCTCTGCTTAACCTCATTCGGTCTCGGTTACTCGATTGGAAAGAGTAATGAGACACAAAAATAACCGCCCCCAGTCCGGAAAACTGAGCGGTTATTTTTAACTCAATGAAACCTGGGCTAACCGTCTATCGGCAGCACCTTTGTTATATAGTGATAATAACACGCCAGATATACTATGTCAAACAAAAACTGATTTTCTGTATCAATCTTATCTTAATATTTTCTCAACCCAATGGAACCGTCATCCTCCGTGTTCTCAATAGAACGGATCGTCACATAATACCCCGCCTGTTCACTGATTTTTACATAAACCCGGTCTCCGGCTTTATGCCCGAGGACAGCTTTTCCGAGAGGCGATTCGTTCGAAATCCATCCTTTCATGGAATTGGCCCGCGCCGTGGTAACAATGGTGTACTCTTCCTCCTCCTCATCCTCCTCAAACCAGAGGACAACCTTATTATTCATCCCAACCTCGTCGATCTTCGACTCATCTGAAATCACCACAGCCGTTTTTATCATCCTCTCCAGATAACGGATGCGCTTTTCATTTTCATTCTTAAACTGCTTCGCGGCCTTATATTCGAAGTTCTCGCTGAGATCTCCCTGCGCGCGGGCTTCCTTCACCGCATCGAGAGCTTCCCTGCGGACAACGAGCTTTCGGTGCTCGATTTCCTCCTCCATGCGCTCAATATCCTTCTGTGTTACCTTGTCATACATAAATATCTCCTCTTTCTAAACGATAAAAGGGGTGCGTTCTTGCGCATCCTCGCGCAGAACATTTTCTGTTTCATAGGACGAGTTTCTTATGAAACAGAAAAACCTTTGAACGACATTATACATCACTCAAAGGTTTTTTGCATCGGTTTCTGATCAACTTTCAACATTCAGATCCGGTGATACTCACACCGGATATGCCCCATGCTCTGTATCCGCCAGCTCCGGATCCACGCCCGTCTGCTGCGCCGCGCGGAATTTGAAGAAATCGATCGCCTGCTTCGGAAACAGCGCATAAGAAAGCACATCCTCATCCTGCTGCTTCCACTCCTTCATCTCATTCTCCAGCTTCGAAAGCTGCGGTTCAATGAGATCAGCCGGCCGACAGGTAATCGCCTGATCCTGATCCGCTCCCAGAACCTTTTCCACAACCTCCGGGTTAAACGGCTTGACCGTCTGGCCGTACTGACCGAGCAGGATGCCTCTTGTCTCCTTTGTCGCCACCTTGTAACGCTCACCCATGAGCACATTCAGAACCGCCTGCGTTCCGACAATCTGGCTGGACGGCGTCACCAGCGGCGGCTCACCGAGATCCTTGCGGACACGTGGGATTTCCTGCAACACTTCCTCAAATTTATCCTCAGCATTCTGCTCCTTCAATTGCGAAACCATATTGGAAAGCATGCCGCCCGGCACCTGATATCGCAGCGTATTGATATTCACACCCAGAACCTTCGTACTCAATAAACCACTCGAAAGTGCTTCCTCACGGATCGGCGTAAAATACTCACAGATTTCAGCAAGAATATCCTGATTCAGGCCCGTATCATAAGACGTCCCCCGAAATGTCTCCACCATCACTTCCGTCGCCGGCTGCGACGTGCCCAGGGCCAGCGGCGAGATAGCCGTATCAATAATATCACATCCCGCCTCCACAGCCTTCAGGCAACTCATGGATGCGACACCGCTCGTATAGTGTGTGTGCAGTTCAATCGGAAGGGTTACATTCTCTTTCAGCGCACCGACCAGCCGCTCCGCCTCATAAGGAATCAGCAGCCCCGCCATATCCTTGATACAGATGGAATCCGCTCCCATGTCCTCAATGCGCTTCGCAATATCAATCCAGTAATCCAGCGTATATGCATCGCCCAGCGTATAGGACAAAGCAATCTGCGAATGTCCCTTTTCCTTCCGGCACGCATCCACCGCCGTCTTTAGATTTCTCAGATCATTCAGACAGTCAAAAATCCGGATGATATCAATCCCGTTCGCAATGGATTTCTGAACAAAATACTCTACCACATCATCCGCGTAATGATTGTATCCGAGAATATTCTGGCCGCGGAACAACATCTGCAGCTTCGTATGTTTAAATCCGTCGCGAAACTTTCTCAGCCGTTCCCACGGATCCTCCTTCAGAAAACGCAGGGACGCATCGAAGGTCGCTCCACCCCAACACTCCACCGCGTGATAACCGACCTGATCCATCTTATCAATGATCGGCAGCATCTGCTCCGTCGTCATCCGGGTCGCCATCAACGACTGATGCGCGTCACGGAGCACGGTCTCTGTTATTTTTAAAGGTTTCTTCTCCATACCAGTCTCCTTTCCATATTCATCCGTTTTATCCGGGAAACAATCCGTCAGTCTCAGACAGATCCGTCAACCAACCGGTCAAAACATATATTGTCCATCTGTTGTTTCGGAAAGGTTATACTCCGAATACAGCCATAAACACACCCGCTGCGATCGCCGTCCCGATCACGCCCGCCACATTCGGTCCCATCGCATGCATCAGAAGGAAGTTCGTCGGATCCTCCTCTGCGCCCACCTTCTGTGAGACACGCGCTGCCATCGGTACGGCCGACACACCGGCGGAACCGATCAGCGGATTGATCTTTCCTTTCGTGATCCAGCAGAGCAGCTTTCCGAACAGAACGCCTGCTGCCGTGCCGAATGCAAAAGCGATCAGGCCGAGAATCACAATTTTGATCGTCGTTACTTTCAGAAATGCCTCCGCGCTTGTCGCTGCTCCGACCGAAGTGCCGAGCAGAATCACCACAATATACATCAGCGCATTGGAAGCAGTCTCGGAAAGCTGCTTCACCACGCCGCATTCGCGGAACAGATTGCCGAGCATCAGCATGCCGACCAGCGGCGCCGTAGTCGGGAGAACCAGACAGACAACGATCGTCACAATAATGGGGAAAAGAATCGCTTCCAGTTTTGAGACTTCTCTCAGCTGCTCCATCTTGATGGCGCGTTCTTTTTTCGTTGTAAAGAGCTTCATGATCGGCGGCTGTATAATCGGAACCAATGCCATATAAGAATAAGCCGCCACTGCGATCGGTCCCATCAGATCCGTCTGCCCCAGCTTTCCGGCAAGAAACAGGGATGTCGGTCCGTCCGCACCGCCGATAATTGCAATCGCGGCAGCCGACTCACCGTTAAAGCCAAATAATATAGCAAGAAAATAAGCGCTGAAAATGCCGAACTGCGCCGCTGCTCCCAGCAGAAAACTGATCGGATTCGCAATCAGCGGACGAAAATCCGTCATCGCACCCACCCCGAGGAAAATCAGGGAGGGCAGAATAGACCACTCATCCAGCTGATAAAAATAATACAGCAAACCGCCGATACCGGTCTCAGATGCCTCAGGCGCGGCCATAATTCCGGGAAAAATATTTACAAGCAGCATACCAAACGCAATCGGCACAAGAAGCAGTGGCTCATAGCCTTTTTTGATCGCCAGAAATAAAAACACACAGGCAACACCGATCATGACATAATTTCCCCAATAGAGATTGGCAAAAGCAGTCTGATTCAGGAAATTGCCGATTGTTTCTGTAAGATGAAACATAATAACCTCCATACCGCCATTCAGTAAAATCAGCAGACCATATCATATGATGATACCAGGGTCAAAAGGTCATGAATGGAGCGCTTGCGGTCCGATTCATGACTTTGGGACCCGCCAAAACATGAGGAAGTAGCAAATTTGACCGATTTTTGGTCAAATTTAGCGGATTCCGAATGTTTTGAGGATTGTGGGATAAGTGAGATAGAAAATCTTTGATTTTCGTCATCGAACTTATGCAGAGCAGCACGAAGTGCGGAACAATCCGTAAGTATCATCATTAGTAAAGGCTTTTGACCCCTATGATACAAACCGCCCACGCATCAGTTCATTGTCGCCAACACCTCGCCGGCTGCTACAGACTGTCCCTTTGACACATCGATAGTCGCCAGTGTTCCGTCCTCCGGAGCAACGACGGGTGTTTCCATCTTCATAACCTCCAGAATAACCACCGGATCACCCTTTGACACGGATGTTCCGACCGAGGCTACGATATCAACCACTTTGCCGGCTGCACCCGCTGTAATCGCGATCGCTCCCGCCGACGTTGCCGGTGCCGGTGCGGAAACCGGCGCCGGGGAAGCTGCGGTTGCTGCCAGAGCCATACCCGAAGCAGGAGCCGAAACAACCGGTGCTGCCGGTGCCGGAATACCCTGTAGCGCCGCTCCTGTCTTCTCCTCCACCGTCACATCATACACATTCCCGTTTACTGTAATCGTATAACTCTTCATCTTCGCCATCCTCCTGTTTAAATAAAGCTTTTCCGTTTTCGAATTGTCCTCACCACAAACCCATCCAAAGGAATCTGCTCACTCGCCGCAATCGCAGCCGCGATAACCGCAACCAGTTCCGGGTCAATTGCATCTGATCCATCTGCGGAGGCGGAAATCATCGGTGCGGGTTCTGCGCCCGGATCTGATTCATCCCCGGCAGGAACCTCTGCTCCGGATCGTAACAAATCCGATATACCGTCATCCGCAGGCTCCTGTTTTTCCGCTGCATGAACCCGTTTCGAATCTTCCTTCTGATTTTTGGACTCTTCGAATCGTTCCGTCAGCTTCGGAATGAATCGAAAACAATAAATGATCAGGGAGATTATGATCAGCATGATAAACACGGTACCGATACCCAGAATCGTATTCTGTACCGCTACTGACATCTTTTCTCCCATGCTCTGCTCTGCCGCAAAAGCATTAACCGGAGCGAAAAACAATGCTGCTCCCGGCAGCAGAGCAAAACATATGCTTTTTTTCTTTCTCATTCTATCATCTCCATCCTATAACCTTATCTTCCATACTGTCTCGTTGTTTTGCTGTGCAACCGTTCATGCGCCAGGTCGCATTCTTTTTTACAACATGGAAAATGCCATAATCAGATGTTTTCTGGTATCCTTCGGTTCAATCACGCTGTCAATCAGGCCGTGCGCCGCCGCCGAACGGACGGAATTCTGTCTGGACTCATAGGCTGCCGCCTGCTGATCCCGGGACGCATCCTGTGAAAACAGGATATTCGCCGCCTTCTCCGCCTGCATCATGCCGACCTTCACACAGTCCCAGGCAATCGTCATGCAGGAACCGGTTTTCAACGGCTTTGTATTCATCGCCACATAGGCACTGCCGTACGTATCACCGATGATCAGATTTACCCTCGCTTCGGAAAGTCCCGCCAGTGCCCGCATCATCTCTGCCAGAGATTCCGGCAGGCTTCGTTCCGTTTCCTCCAGTGCGGCAAACCCCTCCGCCGCGGAAACCGTAAGCACTGGAAGAGACATTTTCGAACAGAACGCCAGAAAATCCGCTGCTTTTTTACAGCCGCCGGCCGTCAGCCCCTTCGGCAGTTCCTGCACGGCATTGCCCTGCTCATCAAACAGATTCACCGCATTGCCTGCCACACCGGTCAGGATACCGTTCAGTTTCAAAAATCCCGTCACCATCTCCGGACAATATCCGGGGCGCATCTCCGTAAACTCACCGAAATCTCCACACTCCCGCAGCAAAGCCCGCGTATCCGTATTTTCAACAATTTTTCCGGAAGCGACATAACGATTCAGCTCTGCCATATCACAGCATCCGTATACCGCATCCTCGAAAAGCGAAACCAGCAAACGGATCCTGGCGATCACCTCATCCTCTGTCTCCAGCACTTCTGCCCGGCCGGAAACCGTATTCTGAAAATCAGAGGCTGCGAATTCCCGGGCCATCACGGTATTATCCGTAATTGTATGGGGCGCATTCACAAACATATCCGCCGACGCCGTCATAAATGTAAAATCACTCATGGCCGGAATCATCGTCATGCCGCCGGCGCAGACGCCGAATACCCCGCTGATCGTCAGCAGCTTTTCTACACTTTCCATCTGCTTCGCGAGGACGCCGCCGAATCCGTCCAGCGCATCCACCGACTCTTCCAGGCGAAAACCGCCGCAATCGATCAGGCCGATCACCGGGCTTTTTCTCCGCATCGCCCTGTCATATAATGCCGCGATTTTCTTCGCGTGCATCTCACCCATCGTACCGTTTAAAACCGCCCGGTTCTGACTGTAAACAAACACCGGGATACCCCCGATCTGACCGTAACCCGTGATGACGCCGTCAGACGGTTCAGCCTGATTTTTCAGAGAAAAATCCGTGCTGCGCGCGGATACATAAGCACCCAATTCCACAAAACTGCCGTCATCCAACAGTTTATTAAGACGTTCCCATGCTTTATTTTCTGCCATTCAAATCTGCCTCCTTTTTCTTCAGGTCCGTACTCCAAAAGGAAATAAATGAAACCCTGCCGACGGAACATGATTCGGGATTCATTACGATTTCATTTCATGATCGCAGGTATTCTACTTTATTCTTCCGTAATTTTCAACAGTATATTCCATCAAAAAAAGGGACAATTCAATCCCCGTTGATACTGTCCCTTTTCCTTTTGTTAAATTTTACACATTTTCGGCAAAACCATGTCCTGATTCGAGCGGCAAGCGCTCCATTCATGTCTTTTTAATTCTGGTATCCTATGATACCTACGGATTCCTCCGTGCTTCGCCCTTTCGGAATCCTCAAAACATTCGGAATCCGCTAAATTTGACCAAAAACGGTCAAATTTGCTACTTCCTCATGTTTTGGCGGGTCCCAAAGACATGAATCGGACCGCAAGCGCTCCATTCATGTCTTTTTGACCCTGGTATCATGTCATTTTCCGGGATAGATAATGACGGAATCCACATCATAGCCCTTCAGCCGCTCTCTGCCCTTCAATCCTGCCAGTTCCATCAGGAAAAGAACCTTGACAACCTCGCCGCCGAGCGCTTCCACCAGTTTAATACCGGCCTCAATCGTACCTCCGGTCGCCATCAGATCATCCACAAGCACTACCTTCTGTCCCGGATGTATGGCGTCCTTATGGATCTCCACTTCAGCCGTGCCGTACTCCAGTTCATACTCCTGCGAGATTGTTTCACAGGGAAGCTTACCCTTTTTTCGAATCAGTACAAATCCTTTGCCGAAATCCTTTGCGATCGGCGCCCCGAACACAAAACCGCGTGACTCTGCTCCGGCTACCACATCAAAATCAACGTCCTCCAGAAACGCTTCCATCCCGTTAATGGCCAGTGCAAAGCCCTCCGGATCCTGAATGACCGATGTAATATCACGGAATATAATTCCCGGCTCTGGGAAATCCGGAATGCTTCTCACATAATCCTCTACTTTTTTCATGAATTTTTATCTCCTTCCTTTTTCTTTACTCTTCTGAGAAATCGTCTGTCATAAGAGTCCCGTCTTCATCAAAAGACACTCCGCCGAGTGGTTCCGAATACTCATTTACCAGATCTATGATCGTCTGCTTCGTATCACCGGAAGCCACGGTCGGCTGATAATCATTATAACTGCCTGTCGAACTCAGACGACAGGGAATAACAGCGGCATCCGTCACATCCGTCTGCACCTCGCCATCCACAATCGTAAACGTCTGCTGATAAATCATCGTATTCTTATCCGATGGATTTTTATTTCCGCCGAAGCAGAAATTCCCCAGACTGTAACAGATCACCTTTCCCTCATAAATCTCAACCCCCTGCAGCACATGCGGATGGTTGCCGATCACAAGATCCGCGCCCGCGTCGATCAGACTGTGCGCCGTCTCCTGCTGATAATCATTCGGATAATACTCCCGCTCAATCCCCCAATGACAGCAGGCGATAACCAGCTCAGCACCCTCATCCCGCAGTGATTGAATCTCCTCTTCCATGATATCCAGCTTTTCCTGTGACTGGGACAGCAGACTGGCCGAGACGACACCGACCTTCACGCCGTCATCCGTGACATACATACCAGACTGTCCTGAGTAAGCATAGGTAATCCCGGCCTCTTCCAGAACACTTTTTGTCTCCTGAAATCCTTCCTCTCCGTAATCATAGGTATGGTTATTTCCCATCGAACAGGCCTCCACCGAGCTGCCTGTCAGGATTCCCACATATTCCGGTGAGCCTTTCAGATTAAATGTCTTTTCCACCCGCTCTGTCGCCGTGGACAGGACACATTCCAGATTCACAAGCGTCAGGTCATCCTCCTCAAAAATATCACGGACACCGTCAAAAAAATAGTCCTCCCCATAGGAATCATAGTAAGCGTCAAAAGAGCCGTCATAGCTCTGCGTCTGCGTCACGCCCAGCGTACAATCTCCTGTCGCCGTAATCGTAACGGTTTTCGTCACCGTGTCCGGTATAGTACCTGTGATCTCTATCATCGCAGGGTCGTCTCCATCCGTATTCTGTCCATCCGTTTCCTGACCGGTTCCGGCCTGCCCTGCAGATGTCCCTCCTCCGGAGACTGCGGAAGAACCCGCCGTATCCGTTTTCTGTCCTCCGCAGCCGGGCAGCAGAAGCATGGCAGCGGCACACATTGTTATCACCCGCAAAACAGTTTTCTTTCTCATATGTACATTCCCTCTTGCCAGTATTTGGTTGCTTGATTAATTTATGCCTTTCATCATTTTTATATGATTTCTGCAGTGAATATTTCGACCTGTTCTTAATCGTTACAACTCATTCACTTTTTCTCCAGAACAAAAAGATATGCTCCGCTTTTCTCAAGAATACAAAACTCCGCCAGCAGTCGGAAACGCCCCGAAATCCGCAGATATTTTTTCATCATTCCCATCTCGCGCGAATAGCAGAATACACGCCCCCGCCCGGACAGAACCTCCGCCGACTTTTCAAAAAATCTTCGGTACAGCGCATCTGTCTGCGGCCTGTCTCCGGACATGACCGGCATATCCGTCACAATCTCATCAAACAGATACTCATGTGTAAAATCAAAGTAACCCCGGTTGATATAATTCACCGGCATACCGGCCAGCTTCGTGTTCGCACGGGCTTTCTGTATCGCCTCACCGTAAATGTCGATTCCGTACGCGCTGCGGACCGGGCCGGCATACCTGCGTTCCAGCAGGAGTGTTCCCACGCCGCAGAAAGGGTCCAGCACCTGAGCGTATTCCTTCAGCCAGGGTTTTGCCAGCGCCATAATACCTGCCGCCGTCTGCGGACGCATGCCCGCTGCCACAGAATACTTTCGATAGCTGAAACGATGATCCGGCAGTGTAAAAAGCTTCAGAAACGGCGTTACATTCCCTTCTCTGCCCACGGCCAGACGAATCTCCGCCTCATAGTTTGACACGGAATTGACAAGCATCCCATTGTACGCTCGCTCTATGGCCGCAGCGGCTTTTTTTGCAAAGGCACCTGTCTCTTCCTTCGGCATCGCTCCCGTCACCCCGACCCGAAAATAAAAAGGAGGCTCGCCCTTATGATTTTCCGTGAGTATCCCGAACAGATCCGTTTCTTTCAAATCCGCGGCTAATAACTCAGGGTCCGCAGAAAACCTCTTTTTACCATGCAGAACAAACAGCATCTCCTGCCAGAGCCGGCCGGTCTGTACGACGCTCATGTCGCTGACCATTGTCCTTACGCCGCTTTTCAGCATCATTTTACGAAAAGGAATATCCGCCGCCAGTGCTTCCCGGAAAGCAGGCAAAGTTGTCAAAATCACCTCATTTGTCCGGTGATAGCCGGAAAAAACATGCTTTTTTGCTCCCTCTTTTTTTAAAATCAGTTCCTGCAAAGCAGCCATCTCCGCCCGGACATGTTTTCTTTCATTCTCCGGCGCCTCATAAGAACGAAGTTCATCCAGCCGCCGGTGAAACACATCCAGACAGGACTCACAGTCCAACTCAGCCATGGCAAGGATGTACTCTGCCCTGACAAGCAAAGTATCCTCCGCCTCCCAGGCATCCATCAGGACATCCAGCGCTTCCTGAATCCTCAGCAGGCCGAGAACGGCAGCCGCGTTTTTTCGCACCTTCGGATCGTCATCCGCCAGGCACTTCATGATCACGTCATAGTGGCCTTCACAGATCTCCCTGAACTGATCCTGCCTGTCCGTTTCTTTCATCTGTTTTTTTAATTCGATCAGACTGGCCCGAAGATCGCTCCCGGCACAGATCTGTGCATATATTTCTTTTACTGTCATATATTCTGTCTCTTTCCGCCACAGCACGATTCCTATCATCTGTCTGAATCAGGCAGCTTTACGGAGCCGTACTCTTCTTCGGAACAAAAAACCCCGTCATATCCGCCTTCTCCAGCGTCAGCAGCTGCACCTTCTTCTCAATACCGCCCGCATAGCCCGTCAGACTGCCGTTCGCCCCCACCACCCGGTGACAGGGAACCACGATAGAAACGGGATTATGACCGACCGCGCCTCCGACTGCCTGTGCGGACATCCGCGGCAGATTCCTCTGTGCCGCAATCTCCTTTGCGATTGCTCCGTAAGTCATCGTCTGTCCATATGGAATGGAACACAGAAGCTTCCATACCGCCTCCTGAAACGCCGTTCCCCGTAAGTGAACCGGCACGGTAAAATCCGGTTCTCTGCTGGAAAAATAAACCGCAAGCCACCGCTTTGTCTGTTCTAAAAGAACAGTTTCCTGTTCTTCTGCTTCCTCATCCAGATGAAGAGCAAAATATTTCTGTCCTTCGAACCATAATCCGGTCAGGCCGATCTCATCCGCCGCCAGAAGAATGTCTCCCATCGAGGACTTATAATGGCTCACGTACTGCATCGCATACCTCTTCTTTTCTTTACATAGATGCCAGATACGCATCCACGTCCTCTTTAAACTGCTCCCAAGCATCCGGGTTCTCCACGTAATAAACCGGACACATTTTCCCGGTGATATCATAATGCCGGATCACATCATCCGACGTCAATCCGAACTTCGCGCAGAGCCACGCCGTCAGATGAATGACTGAGTCATAGGTTTCCTGATTAAAGGAACCGTCCTCATTCTCGTAACAGCACTCGATCGACAGGGTATCACTGTTTCTGTCATTGGATGCGTAGGCGATCTCCGCCGTCGGTATGCACTGCACGATCTCTCCCTCCAGCCCCACAATAAAATGCGCGCTCGCCTTCGTTGCGTGAGAATCCTTCAATCCCTCAAAATAATCCCGGTTGGCCTCAGCCGAAGTGCCCGGATTCGCCGTATAATGAATCACGATGCCGTTGACCTCCTCCATGGAAATCCCCGGTCTGGAGTATTCATTAACCGTCAAAAGATCTACCTCGTAATCAGGCGTATGTGCCTCAATGCTCTCCTCCGAAATCTCCGCTGCGGTCCGCACAGGCGCCGAAGTATTATGCCTTGTCACCGCCACAATCAACAACAGGATAACGATCAGACAAAGCACACCGATCAGCACATGTTTCATCTCATATATGATCTCCCCAATACCTGCTCCCCGCTTTCTTTTGTGATAAGACATAATTACCTCCCGCGCGTCTCATCCATCCGGTATAAAATCGCGTTGCAGATCGCAGCCGCCACATTACTGCCGCCTTTCCTGCCCCGGGCAACTATGTACGGAACATCCGTAGTCAGAATCAGTTCTTTGGCATACTCAACATTCACAAACCCGACAGGCACCCCTATGACTAACTCCGGCCGGATTCTTCCCTCCTGTATCAGTTCATACAGGCGGATCAGCGCCGTCGGTGCGTTCCCGATCGCGAAGATCAGCGGCACATCCAGTTTCGCGGCCTTGTCCATACAGACGGCAGAGCGCGTCGTACCATTTTTCTTTGCAATCTCCGCAACGTCCTCATCTGAAATAAAATTATAGACCCTGCCGCCGTATTTTGCCAGAGCTTTTTTATTAATTCCGGACATGGCCATACGCGTATCCGTCACGATGCACGCCCCGGCACGGATCGCCCGCATGGCATGAGCAATGGCATCCGGGGAAAGCGTCAGAGTTTTTGCGTATTCAAAATCAGCGGTCGTATGAATCACGCGCCTGATTACCGGCTCAAGCTCAGGATCCAGACGGATATCCAGTCTGGCAAGTTCTTCCGAGATAATCTCAAAGCTTCTTTTCTCGATTTCCATCGGCAATAAATTTTCATATTGTACTGTCATGATTTTTAAACCCCTGTATTTAAGACTTCATAAATGCGTTCCATATCCAGATGCTGCCGCAAAATTTCCGCCAGTTTATCATACTGCCGCTCTTTGTACTCCGCATAATCCATAGCTTCAAACTGAAATACGGCATCTTCACTCTGCCCGCAGTTAGTTTCGCCCGTATTTCTGTCAATCCCGTGCCGTGCCGCCAATGCCAGAACCATGCGCCGCACGACATCCTCCCGGTCAAAAATTCCATGAATGTATGTCCCGTATACATTGCCGCAGCATGCCCCGTCTGTCTTTTGTATACCGGAAACACGATCCGTAATATCTGCCAGAGAGTATAATGCCGTTGTATCCTCAGGCTCATTGGCAAACCGGCTCTGTCCCATATGGATCTCATAACCGCTTAACGATGAGCCGGACAGACTTTCCAACACGCCGCCGATCCTGTAGAAAGTTCCTTCCACTCTGGTTCTGGTCTTCTCGCCGGCAAACACCGTATCCATGGCGAGCAGCCCCATACCGCGTATCGTACCGCCCTCTTCCACACCATCCGGGTCAGAAATCGACCGCCCCAGCATCTGATAACCGCCGCAAATTCCGAAGATCACCGTTCCTGCCTCTTTTGCCTTCAGAACGGCGGCCTCCATACCGGACTGGCGCATCCAGAGCAGATCACGCATCGTGTTTTTTGTCCCCGGCAGGAAAATCAAATCGGGATTTTTCAGCTGCGAAGGCTGTTTTACATAACGCACCGAAACGCCCTCGATACTGTCAAAAATATTAAAATCCGTAAAATTGGATATCCGCGGGAACCGGATCACTGCTATATCGACAATCGGCACTTTTCGTTTTTTATCACGCTTCCGCTGTCCCGCATCCGACTGATCTGTTTCTGATTCCTGCGGCCGGACTTCATCGCCTGCACCTGTGCTTTTTCTTCCGTCTATACGCTCCGAGAGGCTGTCCTCATCCTCCAGATCGACATCCATGTAGGGCACGACCCCCACAACTTCTTTTTTGCACAGTTCCTCCAGCATCCGGATACCCGGATCCAGTATCGTTTTATCTCCGCGGAATTTATTGATCACAAGCCCTTTTACCAGATCACGCTCCTCATCTTCAAGCAGCATGATCGTGCCGTACAGTTGGGCAAACACCCCGCTCCGGTCGATATCTCCCACAAGAAGGACCGGCGCACCCGCCATCTTCGCCATCCCCATGTTCACGATATCATCTGTTTTTAAATTGATCTCCGCAGGAGAACCCGCCCCCTCGATCACAATAATATCGTATACCTCATCGAGTGCACGGTACGCGCGCATAACCTCAGGCACCAGTTCCTTCTTATATCGGAAATAATCCCTGGCGCTCATGTTTCCCCGCACCTCTCCGTTTACAATCACCTGCGAGCCCGTATCATTGGTGGGTTTTAAGAGAATCGGATTCATAAGCACCGAAGGTTCTGTGCCGGCAGCCTCCGCCTGCATAACCTGCGCGCGCCCCATCTCCAACCCTTCTTTTGTTATATAGGAATTCAGAGCCATATTCTGCGATTTAAAGGGAGCCACACAATAGCCGTCCTGTTTAAAAATACGGCACAGCCCCGCCGCGACAAGGCTTTTCCCGGCATTGGACATCGTTCCCTGTATCATGATTGCTTTCGCCATACCGCCA